>Ga0213872_10000171_pt1 | contig 58407 bp, 69 predicted proteins | sample VelepicomBERX_R2_FD_160071 | JGI IMG/M metagenome (GOLD analysis project Ga0213872, IMG submission 160071) | Rhizosphere microbial communities from Vellozia epidendroides in rupestrian grasslands, the National Park of Serra do Cipo, Brazil - RX_R2 | ecosystem: Host-associated > Plants > Roots >... | reverse complement strand
CGGCAGTGCGCCAATCGTCGCTGGCTGGTCAACGACCAGCAGCAGCTGTCCGTGCACCTTTAGTCCGGAAATGAGCGCGCGAAGCCGGCCTTCATCATTGGGCAACGCCTTGTCGAATAACCGCTTGCCAGAGCGATCAAGGGCAACAGCATGGTGTTCGCCCTTGCCAACATCGACTCCGATAAAGACGTCAACCGTCCCGTAATGCTCAATCGCGTCCATGCGACCTCCCGCTACAACAGGTTCGATGGCCAACGACTTATGGCAGCGGGTCTTGGCATCCACGTTACGGATGGCGTCGGTATTACCCGAGCCAAGTCCCTATCAGCGATCACCAGCCACCCACCAGGTCTGGTGACAACACCCCCCGGATCATGGGCGACTGGGGGCAGGAATCATGCCGGACCTGGCTGGCCAACACCCCGAGAATCGAGGTCTGTATATAGTAACGGGGGGCCTCTCCCGCCAAGTTGAACATGACAAGATAGCCGATAGCGCTGAATCTGATCGAGGCCAGCGAAGCCGTTGTGCCGATCCGCCTGTGCCGTCTTAACTTTACCTTCGGGCTCTACCAATTGCCGTGGATCGCATTGCCGCGCGCGCGGTGATCATTCGACCAGCTATTTTTTCAAGCGGCGGCGCAGTTACTTGCAGGCGAGGGGGACACGCCAGCCTGGCGCCACCATGCACGGCGCCTAAATGGTGTTGGCGTCGACACAATACTGACCCATCGACAAAGTGGTTAATCGGAATGTCGCAGTTCCGATATCGCTCTCACTGTGCGAGATTCGGGCTCAACAGCAGGCCGTTATCCGGATCGAGACGCTCCGCATTGGCTTCGCATTCGCGCCATAGAACAATATGGGACGCGATCAACGTAGTTTCAGGGCCGTAGCCGAGCACGCTGCAGGTGGCCCGTCTGGCGCCCAGTTTTTTCCGGTACGACCCCTGACCGACGCGGGCGAGGAGGAGCCGCTCCTTTTCGGTCTCTGAAACCGGACCGATGATTTCCGACGCAGCACTGTCGGAGATGTAGTCGGTAAACGCCAGCGGGGTGGAGCTTTCAGGATCACGGATGGCGCCCGGGTGGAGTGAGCGCCTCCCCGTGTAGTGCTTGTAAACCAGCGAACACCCCGCATGGGATGGCTTATGCTCAAAATGGGCGGCGTTGCGCCCATCCTTACATTCTTGCGTCAAGACGATGGGGCCGTGGCATTCATGGCATCGAAACAGCGCTGATCGCCGATGCGGATAGACGGCCGATACCGGCCACATTTCTCACTGATCCCCGGGCCAGATTTGGCAACTCTTCTTGTCAGCGTAGGTTGGCATGCTGGTGGTCTTTCAAGCGGAAAGCAGATCGATATATGACTGATAGCCGAAGCTACGGTTCTTACGCTGGCCTGTCATCTCGCGCACGATGCCCAGGTCGGCGAGGGCCTTGACCGCCGCGTTGGCGGTCGGGTAGGTCGTCGCCAGCCTATGCTTCACCTGTTCGACGGTAAAACGCGGCATCATGGGGAGCGATTCAAACAGGCGGTAGGCAACGGCGCCGGCCTTGGGTGACTCCAGCAGCCGGCGCCGGTCGTTAGCGATCAGCGTCGCCAAGTCCACGATCGTGCGCTCCGCTTGCGCCGCCGCCGCCGCGACCGCCTCGAGGAAGAAGGCGATCCACGCTTCCCAGTCGCCGTCGGTGCGTGTGCTTGAGAGCAGGCGGTAATACTCGGCCTGGTGCCGCTTGAGGTGGCCACTGATGTAAAGCAGTGGCGCCTGCATCAGGGACCAGTGCTCCAGCAGGGCAGAAATGAGCAAACGGCCCATCCTGCCGTTACCGTCGAGGAAAGGATGGATGGTTTCGAACTGCGCATGCACCAGCGCGACTTTGACGAGGGGCGGCAGATCGCCGTGTTCACTGTGGACGAAACGCTCCAGATCGGCCAGCAGTTCCGCCACCCGTTCGGGTGGTGGCGGTACAAAGACGGCATTGCCGGGCCGGGTGCCGCCGATCCAGTTTTGCGACCGGCGCAACTCTCCAGGCTGCTTGCCTGCCCCGCGCACGCCGTCCAGCAACAAGCGGTGCGCTTCGCAGATGAGGCGCACGCTGATGGGTAGGCCGTCGTCGGCCTGCAAATTCTCGCGCACGAAGCGGAATGCGCGCAGGTAATTGGTCACTTCCTCCACGTCGTCGGCGTTGTCCACCTCGATTCCGGCCTCGTTTTCGAACAGGTCGTCGAGGGTCGCCTGCGTGCCTTCGATCTGCGAGGTGAGCAGTGCCTCTTTGCGCACGGCGGCGTAGAGCAGCCAGTCTTCGGAGGGAACCAGACCCGAAACGCCGTTGAGTCTGGCCAGCGCCAGTTCAGCCGCGCGGTTCGCGGCGGCATAGGACTCAGGCGCGACTGGCGGCGCGGTGGGAGGCAAGGGCTTGGGCACGAAAGCGTGCACACTCTCGCCTAAAGTTGTTGTGGTGACAATTGAGCCGGTGGAGCGGGGCATTTTAAAGAGTCCTTTAATATGAGTGGGGATATTAAAGCATTCTTTAATCTGGCGCTTGGGTAAACAAGCGATCTTTCAACCCCGGCGCTGCGGCCACGACGTACGGTGTACCGTTTCCACACGCTGCGGGATAAGTTCAGACCCGGGACGACAGCCTGTAGCGTTCGTTTGAGAGATGGATCAAACAAGGGATGGAGTTTGCGCAGAAACGCTCGAAAAACCCGCCGACGGCGCTGTGCGGCAGGCGGCTCCCGTGTCGTATTGGGCACAAACGGTCTGCAGGGAGCGCAGCATGCGGATTAATCGCCTTGGCATCACCCCTTTCATCGCACTGCGGTGCGATGCACACGCGTGCCAAGCGCGCTGCTGCGTGCTCGGGCGCTCCTGGAAGGATTGCCGGTCGCGTGCCGCCGCGCTGGGTTGGGTGCTGAACCTAAAACGCCGCCGGTGCCTTTGCCCGCTTTGCGCCATATCGACGGTTCGCGCCGCATCAACGGTCGCCAACTGCGACACCACCGCAACAGCTTCACGGAATGAGCATACCGCTGCCAAGAGCCGGGTGTCGTGACTACCTGCACAAGATCTCGACGAGGTTTTCGCCCGCGTGCTCCCCCTTCCTGCCGCTTACCGTGCATTCGCGGACATCATCTGGCAAGCGCTTGGCCAATGAAAATTCCCCCAGTGTGCCGTAATCGCAGCGCAGCCATTTCCCCTCGGGGTACGGCCCTGCCAAGGCATACCGGTGCGACCACCCGGACGTCATTGTTTTCTCTTCGTCGCCGCGCAGGACGCCCAACCGTTCGGGCGGCCCATCGGCCGGAGCGGCACTGTTCAGATAGATGGGCGATGCAACGAAGGATTGCCAACCGGCTGGTGCGTTGACCTGAACGCGTCCAGGTTCGACCGATTGCGGGCACTCGAACCGAGTCGGCGCCGCCCGCGCCACGCAATCGCAAGCGAACAAGGCGAGCGACAAGGCGGCTATGGCGGTGTGTGTGCGGATCGTCATTCGATGACAAAGAAGGCGTCGGCGTTGTCCGTAGGGTTGATGAATCTGCCTTGGGCATCCTTGCCCTTGCGGCGGATGAAGCGCTTGCCGATCCGCTTCTTTTCCGGCCACTGGTCCAGTATATAGATTCCGTCGGAGACTTGGCCCATGTAGAACGCCGAGTGATTGCCATGGGCGAGGCGGGGCCATTTACCGTTGACGAAATTGGCGATCGCGGTGCCACGCGCTATGGCCTTATTCCCGACAACCGCAGCGCCTTGCTTCCACCGTCCAGTCCAACCAGCGTCCGTGTATGCCTTGATGAGCGTTACGCACTCGCCATCGCCAACTTTGTCCTTGCCTTCCAAGACGTTCACCAACCTGTAGACATAGCTCATTTGTCGCTCCGCCTTGTGATGGGAGTCCTGATTGTCCGGTTTTTGGTTGGGGTCGGACTTGCGGTCCCGCAAAGGCACGTCACGGGGACGAGCCGCACCGCCACACGGAAAGCCCCGCCTTGTGAAGGCGCTGCCATTCGGCCCCGCGCCCACTGGACACGCGGCGCGTCAGGCTTACGATGGGTATTCCACAACAAACCAATCGAAGGGGGCAGCATGGCACTGTTTTCGGAACTCTTTGAACTCACGCGGGGCGCGACCATCGCCCTGATCCTGTCCGGCGACCATGACGCGGGCCTGATGACGGTGAGCGTCGTACCGAAGCCCAAAGAAGACCACAAGGAAGCGGGTCTTTGCCAAGACTTGACCTTGGTGGCGACACCAGAGGAATTCGACCTGCGCTTCATCGAGGCGCTGCGCGGCTACCGCGCGAAACGGGTGGGGCTGATGGAGCAGGTGAAAACCACGCTGCGCGTTCTGGAAGCGGCGACGCAGGCGTCAGGGGCGACCGCCAACGCCAAAGGCCGGAGCAAGCGCGAGGCGGCCCGTCCGGAAGCACCGGAGCAGGCCGGGACGGGCACGCCGGCCGAACCCATGCCCGCCGCAGCAGCGAAGCCGCAGGCCGATCTGTTTGAATAGGAGGCGCCCATGTCCATCGAAGTGCGTGAAACCCGTCGCCGCTACCGTTATCTCGGGATTGAACTGCCCGCACCGCCGGGGATGTCGCCCGAGCAGGTGCGCGACCTGCACAGTACGCTGTATCCGGAATTGGTCAGTGCCGATATCGTCGTTGGCGAACTGACCGACGGGGTGCAGGAAGTCACATTCGTGCGCGCGGTCGGCACCAAGGGCAACCGCCTGCAGGCGCTACGCAGTGCGGTCGATAACGGAACACTGTGCGCGAAGGACGGAAATTCCGATCTTGCCAGCGCTATGACCTTGGATGAGGTAAGGCTATGTTCCTCGATCTGGGAGCGGAGCACGCGCTGCGAAGCGCGAAACCATCAAGAGCAGGTCGCCATGCGCGCGGTCCCAGCATGGAGTCAGCTGCCGCCGGTCGCTTAGGTTTGCTGTTGCCGGTGCTGGGGGAGGATATCCCCAGCGCTGTGCATTCGCCGGAAGCCTATGCCGCGAATGCGCGCCTTGCGCGCTTCCTGCTTGACGCTGGTGCTGTGCGCGAGCGCGACGTGCCACGGCGCTGGCGCGACCCACTCGTGGTGTGTGAAGCGGCGTTGCAGCGCTGGCTGGGAAAGCATCTCGGGGCGCTGCGCTGCCTCGCGCCGCAGTTTTCGCTGTCGCTGGCAAGCGATGAAGATGCCCATGACGCTGTCGCCGTTCAATGCTCCGAACGCGTCTGCATCCGGTGGGGGGAGTCGGGTGTCCTGCGGTGGGAGATCGGGGCCGGACTGGAATGGCTGGAGCGGCACGAACCGGGGCTGGGCGCGGCGGTCCTGTCGGTCATCGATGCTGGCGCTGGCAGACTGTATCCCTTGTTCACGCCCCGCGTCGCGCTGGACGTGGCCTCCTTCCTGTACTGGCATGGTGAAGAGGATGAGGCATTGGCACTGACGGAAATGTACGATACCCCGGACGATATGGAAGCCATGCGCACGGAGATGGTTACCCTGGACGCGATGCGCGAGGCATTTCCGCGCTGGGCACTGGAGCCCATGCGCCGCGCCGACTCGTATGCGCGGCTGCGCCGGGTCGCTTCCTCCGGAACCGGATTGGCGTCCGTGCGTCGCACCGTCGAACTTGCCATGAAACTGGCGCGGCTGCCGTCGCGCGCGGATTACGCACCTGAAGCGGAGGGCATCTTCATCGGGTTCGGCGCGGTGCTCTGCTGGCGTCCCGACGATCTGGCCATGCAGATTTCGGACGACCTCGCGCAGTATGCCTGGCAGGACGACTACGTGGATCATGCAGGCGAAGCGTCGGTCCGGCTGGACGATCCGGCGGCGCTGGCCTTGTGGCAGCGACGGATGCGTCCTTTGTTGCGGGGGATTGCCATCCTTGATGCCTTGATCTGGATGCTGGCCGAGGGATACTGCTTGCAGGAGAAAGGAGTAGGACATGACAGCACATTTTCGTATCGAGACGGCCGCCGATGACGCCTTGCACCTCGAGCAGGCCATCCTGATCTACCGCTCGCGCAACCGCCGCTCGCTCGCGACCGTCCATCCCATCGGCCAGCACCGCGGCAAATCAGTGGTGCTCGCCGGATCGGCCATGACCGCTGCGGCGACGCGGCTGTTGGCGCGGGAGTTTGCCGAGCAGGACGGGCTTGCCTTTTTGCCGTCCGAGCTGCTGTATCGCGGGCCGGACTTGCTGATCTGGTGGGTGCCACGGGGCGTTCGGCATCTATGGTTTCGCGCGCCCGCACTGGGCGAGGCCGAGCAAGGGGCACGCGTGCCGCTCCCGGCATCGGTCTTCCTCGCCAGCGCGCGCGGATGCCGCATCTGGTCGGTCAAGGGGACCGGGCGGCCCACGCCGGCGACGCCGCTGTGGCGTGCCCCCTATTTCAACGTGGCCGACGACGGCGCAATCTGCTGGGGAAACGTGGCGGTCCCACCAGCGCTCGGACCGGAGCGGCTCGGCGAGTGGACTGCGGCGTTCTTCGGTTCGCATTTCACCCATCCCAACGCCGCCGGAAAAGTGGTACGCCATGCAGGGGGCGCCCACGCTTTCTGGCGCGCCATGCTGGACGGCGCTTACCGGCGATTTCCGTCAGCGGTGCTGCTGCCGGCGGGCATGACGCTGGGCGAATTGGCCGACCGGGAGTGGCGCCATGCTTGACGCGCGCGACACCGCCTTGCAGTCGGCTTGCCCCACGGTGGCGATGCCAAGGTTCGGTCCCGCGCCAGAGATTGCGCCGGGGCAGCGCGTGCTGGTGGCCGCCAATGGGCTGTTTCTGCAAGTGAAAACGGCATGGCTCGAATGCCAGATCAGGATCGGTAACATCGATATCCCGCTGCATTACGGACAAGCGCAGCCGTTCATCCACTGCGCCTTCGGCAAGATCCCACAGCAGCCTTTGCGCGAATTTGTCCATTGGGCGCGCGAAGCGCTGCCGAACGAGGTGGCCGGCGGGTTGGCCTATTCAACCGGCGATGGCGCGCTGCGGCTGGTGCGTTTCGAGCCGCTCTCGCAGTCACCGCATCACGTTGCGTACCGCATCCCGCCGCTACGGACGGACGAGGTGTTGGCTATGGACCTGCACTCCCACGGCCATGATGCCGCCTTCTTCTCCGCAACGGACGACGCCGACGACATGGGCATCAAAATCGCCGGTGTATTCGGCCACCTCGACCGGGCCGCGCCGAGCAGCCGGTTCCGGCTCGTGGCAGGCCAGCTTAAGCTCGATTTGCCCAGCCCCCAAGACCAATTTTCGCCAGCGGGAGGATCGTCATGGAACATCGTATCGACAAGGCGTTGCTGACCAAGCGGGTGCAGGTGCATCTGGTGGGCGTCGGCGGCAATGGCGCCCAGATGGCGGCGTGCCTTGCGCGGCTTGATCTCGCCATGCGTGCGCTCGGCCATCCTTTCGGCCTGTGCGTGACGGCCATCGACGACGATGTTGTCAGCGCAGCGAATGTGGGAAGGCAGCTGTATAGCCGCGCCGACGTCGGCCAACTCAAAGCCGCAGTCACCATCCACCGTCTCAACCTTTTTTACGGACTTGACTGGCACAGCGTGCCTGTCACAGTCGAACAGTTCTGGCAGCGCCATGGTGCCACCGGCGCGCATCCCACAGCGGACATCCTCGTCAGCTGCGTGGACACGAAGGCGGCGCGCCGCACGATGCACGAGCATGTGTTTGGCCCATGCCGTTACCACTATTGGCTCGACCTCGGAAACCGCGAACGGGATGGACAAGTCGTCCTCGGGGAGCCCCGGCTCGGGGCCGGCCCAATGCGGCTGCCCTGCGTGACGGAGCTGTTTCCCGAACTGCTCGCACAAGATGCGCCGGAGGATGCGCAAGCTTCCTGCTCGCTGCGCATTTCGCTGGCCTCGCAAGGCCTGTTCGTCAACGATTTTGCCGTGCGCTATGCGAGCCAGCTGCTGTACCAGCTCTTCTCGCAAGGAAGACTCGACCATCACGGCGTGATCTTTAACGCTCAGCGTTTGCAGAGCAGGCCGATCGAGATCGATGCGGACGTGTGGCAGCGATTCGGATACAGCATGGAAAACGGCGCGGGCGAGGAGCTTGGGCGCGGCGGCTGGAGCGGATAGGAAAGCAGGGCATGGCGCGGCGGGTGGGGAACGCCTCCAGCACGGCTGGAGGCGCAAAGCGATGGTGACATTCACGCTTCATGGAACGATCCGTCGGCATGGTAGAAGACATCGCGGTTGCCCACGCGCCTGGTCCGATCTATCTCGACCTGTTCGAACATGGCCTCGGGCACGCCGATACCGAGCTCGCTCAGTTTTGCCCTGAAATAGCGCGGAGACAGGGCAAACGGATGGGGCTCGTCCAGATTCGAGTACAGGATGCAGTCGTCTTCCAAATCGCCGCCAACAGCCGGCGCTGGAACACTATTCCCGCAGCGCGGGGCGTCCCACTCGATCACCATGAAGAAGTGGCCAATCGGCCGGTCCCATCCCATGAGGACGGTCACCGGTTGGCCGGCATGGATGGTGCTGAACCGATGCTGGCTCATGGCAGTTCTCCTTCCGCCCTGCATTGGCACCATGGGAGGCGCTGCCGATGCTGGCATGACGGCGACGCGCAATCGCAGGCCAGGTGGTGCAGGCTGTGCGCGGCGTCATCGTGACCGCAGGTCCATTCGCGCGCCAGGTCAGGATTGTCCGCGATCGTCACCGGCACGCTATGCTGGTTGCACCGCTGCGCCAGCGCACCATCCTGATAAGCCAGAACGAGCAGTTCGGCCAGAATGGTGGACGCCATCTGCGGCTCTTTCGCCTGGACGTGCATGGCATAACACCAGCGCACACGCATGTGCAGGGCGGCTATCGGGTCGCGGCCGTTCATGATGTACTCCGCGCAGCGCGTTCCTGGCCATGCGGCATGTGCGGGCACGGAAAGGCGCGACCGCTGCGCAACTCTCGCCGCGTGCAGCGGTGCAGGCGGCACGTCCGCGATGCGAATGGGGCATCTCCTACGAGCTTGCCCGCAGCCAGCTGACATGGCGGTGCTTCGCGGCCTGCCAGCGGCAAATGTGGTGAGTTCATGATGGTTCTCCTAGTCATGCCGCGCCGGGGCGGCCTTTGGTCTGTTATCCGTCTGGCTAAGGGCCTGGCGCTATGGCCTGCGCGCGGCGCAGATGCCGCCGTGCCTGGCGCAGATGTCGCGGGCGGAGCAGAGCTGCCCCGTGGCGAGGTCGCAAAAGCCAAAGCAGATTAGATTGGTGCGGATGAAGCGGCAGCCGTCCCGTGCAGAAAACCGGCGCCCGGGCGGAAGCTCTTCCAGCTGCAGGACGGGATCGGTTTGGGCCTGCTGCGGATGGTCGGGCACGGCGGGGCTCCCGTGCCCATTGGTCGACACTTTGCTACGCATGGGATGTCCTCCTATGATGGTTGGCTGGGATGGCGTCCGGCGCGGCGCGACAGCGCCGTGCAGGGACAGGAATGGACCTGCGGTCCAGGGTTTCAGGCCGACCTGGCGGCGTCGGCCGATGCAGCGGGGGGCGCCGGATCGACGGCGTGCGGGCTGGCGGCGGTGGGCGCGGTGCTGTCCACCGGCGCATGCCTTGTCGCGCGGGGGCGCGCCGATGGTGCTGCCGTTACGGCGCCATCGCAGACATCAAGGATGACGTGGCTGCTGAATCGGGCGCCAGCGCGTAGTTGCCGCAGGAGCGAGACAAGGACGCTGAACGGCGTCAACACGATGAACCGCAGCATCGAGCGCAGCGCGTTCGCGGTGCGTCTGGCCCGGGCCTCGCGCTCCCGGTTGCGCCGCAACGACTGCTTGCAGCGCAGATAAAGGCCCGGATAGCGTATGCGGCTGTCGGCGTCCTTGTCCATGTGGGCAATCAGCTCTGCCGCAAGGTGCGGATCATGGGCGTTACGATAAAACGACACCCAGACCTTCTCTTCTTCTTCGGCCACGAAGTTGTGCCGAAAGTACGGACGTTGTTGCTCCATGATGACCTCCATAAGTACGTGGGGCCAGCTGTCCCGTGGGACTGACATGGTCCCACAGGGTTGAAAAAAGTGACTGATGATCGGCTATGCGTCTTCTGGCTCGGCATAGGGATCGCTTGCGGTGAAGCCGCAGTCTGGACAATTGCTGCTCCAGTGGGCGTTGATGCTGCCGCCATTGGCGGTTTCCCAGAAGCGATACTGGCAATTGACGCCACCGCATGCTTCGCATACATCGACAGTGGTATCGTCGTCGAGCGGCATGCCGCCCGGTTCAATCCCAGGGCCGTACACGATGGTTGTCATGGGCCCACCTCAGCAGGTTGCGTGTCGTCGTCGGCGAATCCGCAGTCGGGGCAACGGATGCTCCAGTGTTCGCTGGGACGGCCGTTTTCCTGCACCTGCCAGAGGCGATAGACCGCGCGCTCGCTGCAGCACCTGACGCAGTCGGCCACAGACGATTCATCCGGCAGAAGATCTTGCTGATTCGTACGTGGCTCTGGCACCAGCGTTTCCATCCTGACTCCGTGAGGTAAGGTTTCGGTGTGCGTCTGGCCGGAGCGCGAAAGAGGAGGGCGGTGCCAGCCTAATGGCGCAGCCGACATCCCAGGAAGGGCGGGAGACGGCAAGCTCTTTCCTTCGTTGCCCCTCAACTGCTGGGGCTCCCTGCGCGGCATCCTCGGGTACCCTCTGGCGAGAAGGCGGGAGGCGCTGCCGACGCTGTCGCACGGCATTGGAGGTTTGCCGGTGCCGCCCAGCAGCACGCAGCGCGCCGTGTGTGAAAACTGTTGAGTCAATGCATTCATGATCAATTCTCCATACTGCCAATGGGGCGATGACGCGTGCGCGTGCACTCCCACGGACGTAAAAAAACAGGCCCGAAGTTCCGAGGAACCTGGGCCTGGCCAGTCGTCAGCGACAAGGATCGCTGCGACATCGCCGGAACAGCTGCGTTCCGGTGGAAGTGACGCTAGATGCGTCACGAAAGAGAATGTCGCCTGAGGCGACGCCGGTTGAGCATTCAACCGAATCCAGAGGGCGGGTGACGTCCGCAGCGCCCAACGCCGTCGCCGGTGTCAGGCCCTGACTGGCTCGCGATGAGCCAGAGCAGGAGCGATGTGAGAGCGATCCTCACAGTTAGCAGGATCAGTTTTGCAGTACCTGTGGCGACATTCAAGGCATGCGCACCAATTAATGGCAAATTGCGCCGTTTATTTGTAAGGGCGTGGTGTCACGAGAGCCGACGGGGAGTACCTTCCTTCCTAATAATGGGAGGGTGGAGGCGACGTTCGATCAGTAAGTCCACCAAGCGCGAGCCGCTCAGAAGGATTGTGCGTTCATTGGCAAGCTGGGCGTAAGCGGCTGAGCCGGTGCGTCCAGTGTGAACGAAGAATCCAACGCGGTATCCTTCCCTTTGCAGCAAGGTGGCAAAGGCAGCCATATGCTGCGCGCTGATGTGTGTGCCGTAGCGCTTGGCCTGAATTGCGCACCAGCCCGCGCCGAGTACCCAAGCACGGCCATCGATGCCGCCATCGCCGGAATATCGTAGGTTGCGCACCACGAATGCTCCTGCTTGCTCGAAAGCGCATAGCACCAGCTCCTCGAAGACGAGCGGATCGATCTTGCGCAAATAGGAAAACAGGCGCGCCTCGACCGCCGAACCTCGCATTGCCTGAATCGTACCCAGCGCACGGCGGGCTTGATCCACCCGGCGCTGGTGGTCCGGCAGGCCGCGCAGCCTGACCCAGTTGAATAGAACCGATGTCGCCCGTATGGCTGGTTTGAGCAAGATGCCCATGAAGTCAACCTCCACACATCTTGACGGGTCTGGCCGCGACATCGCTGTCGGCGGGACGCGAGCATGGCGAACCCAGGTAGGCGTTGCTAATCTGGGGCCGGTTATGTCCGAGCTGCCGGGCGACTTCCTGGTAGGCGGCGCGCAGGGTATCGGGATCGGAGCACGGGTCGCTGCCCCGGACCGGAGGTTGCAAGTTCGTGATGTCGAAGTAGAGGTCACCCGCGAACTCATGACGCAGACCATGCGGCGTCACACCGAGCGTCTTCTTGGTCAGCCCGGCCGCGCGCACCACGTTGGAAAACAAGTCCAGCGACTGTTTCAGTGACAGCCCGGGTCGGCCCAGGTCCGCATGTGGAAACCTCGCGATAGCCTTGGCACTGGCCAGCGCCTCGCGCTGCGCTTCGGTGCGTATCGCCGCGAAGCGCAGGCGGCCCCCCTTCGTGCCACGCTTGATGCGTAGGAAGCTGACGTAGCGATCGATCGCCGCACAACTGGCTGGCAGCGCGTAGTCAGGCACCTCGGCCACGAAAGGGCGGAACATGACGGCTTCCTTCCTGCGAAGACCAAAAGCCATCGCCATGCGCAACTGTGCCGCGACGTGCGGGTCGATCTCCGCGACTGCGCGGATCGAGGCTTCGACGTCGATCCCATTTCCGCTCCATCCCTTATCGCGCTGGGCGCTGTAGGTACGGCGTACGATCTCAGGTTGGGACGTGTAGCGCTCCGCGTCGCGTACCATGCCAGGCTTGCCGATCCACGACGCGAAAACGCGCAGGAAGGATAGCTGCTGCTGGATGTATGCCGCGCTATAGGGCCGCGTCCGAGGTTGCAGCCTCGTGGCGGTATCGCCCAGGGACGCCGCTAGGTCGGGATCCGCCGTCCAATAGCGCATCAACACATCAACGTGTGCGCCGCAGAGGTTCTCCGGCGCAGGTTTAAAGCCGAGCGCACGCAGCGTGCGAAAGGCCCGGAACAGTCCTTTGGCGCGCGCCTCCATGGTGCTGTGGGAGACCAGCTTGTTGCGTGAGGCATGCTGAGTGTTATGCATGGCAATCACCGCGTCGAGCTGAACTTTCCAATCGCTGTTATTCGACATGGCGCACCTCGTGATCCATCGATGCGCGGCGATAGATGCCTGTGGCCTCCGCTACGGCGGACCCTCGTGTTGTTGTTTCCCTTCTCATGATGACCTCGATCCTAATGACCGGGCCGCTGTCCCCGGCACGGCTCATCTGGCGAACGGGATCGCTATGCCGGGCGCTTGTCGCCGGAAATGTGCGCGGCATCAGGCTTTGCTATGTTGTTGGTGCCGCCTGTCGCACCTGGTTGTTGGATATGACTATCGCTTCGGAGGCGAATGGCGTTCGTAAAAATGCTCCAGCGAAATGCCAACGAAATTTCTCTCGTGTAGCAGATCCCCGCTTCGAGAGCGGGCAGTGCGGTCGCTGCCGCAAAGACCCCGGTCAAGCCGGACCCATCCATGGGGTTTAACCTGTTGATCCTTCCCGCCGTTATCCTCGGCCCTGCCACCAGGCCGCCGTGCGTTCCCAAGCTCAGCAGGGTGCTCGTCGCACAGAGGCAACGCGGCACGAAGCCATCGCAAAGCGATGATCGCAAGGGTGAAGGATGCTTAAACAAAAATCGTATCGGCCGAACAAAACGGCGCACGCACGGTCTGGCCGCTGCGCGAAAGAACCACCGCAGTCGGGCTGCGATGGAATGTCCAAGGTTGAATCCTGGACGGGATGACTGCCTGCTGCGGTGTGGCTGCAGCGAGGGGACACGGACGCCGGAATATGCGTCGCTTTCGGCACGCGTCCTCTATGGGAGACACGCGCCTAACGTACTTGGCCGCTCGATGCGGCGTGTTCGCAAAAACTTGCGAACCGGCTCGGTGGGCAGGTGACGACTGCGACGGCCGCTTTGGGACGCGACGCCCCGGGATGCGGCTCCCAGACAGCGGTTATAGCTTAGCCGTAGCAATCGCAAAGATCAAGGCGACGTTGGAGGCGTGTTTGATGTAGTCGACGTCCACGCAGGTTTGTGTCTGGCCTGATCGATTTGACACGCCAAAATTTTGTGATTGATGGCCAATTTATTTTGTAAGGCCACCGTGAGGACCGATCCGCCCTTGACGCGAACGCTCCGAATGATACCTCTGATTGTGACGGTGTCGATCCTGCGGCCAGGGCGGAGCCGCCCTGTGCGGCGTCATAGCGTTCCGAATCGGTGTCGAAATGTCTTGCGAACGCGGTGCTGGGAATCCTTCCTCGATCCCTTGTTGGAGCGCAGATGGGCATGCATTTGAACCGTCGCCGATTTGAAGCTGACAGCAAATACCCGGGAGTTTTGGCCCCCATTTCGCGTTAGTGATTGGCTTCGGCCGGCGTATCGTGCAAGGCATACTCTCAAGGAGGTCATGTGGAACGAATTGTCCGCGCTGTCGATGTAGGACGTGGCAACGTGAAGTTCACTGCTGCGGTGAAGAATGGCGATGTGAAATGCGAGATGTTCCCAGCCGAGGCGCATCCGACTGAGGTCGCGCATGAGCAGGAAGGCTGGGGAGCTAGGCGCAAGACCGTCGGTATTCCGGTGGGGAGTCTGATCTACGAGGTCGGGCCAGAGGCAAGCTTCGCGGCCGACGTATTCAACGCGAATGTCTTGCAACATGATCGCTACTGCGAAAGCGACGAGTATATGGCTCTGCTACTCGGAGCGGTGCATTACATGGATGTGCAACGGATTGATCTCCTGGTCGTAGGCTTGCCGGTGGCGACCTTTAAGCTGCGCAAGGTTGTGGCATCGCTCGAGCGACGCATCGAAGGGGAGCACATGCTCGGCGCCGGACGTCGAGTCGTCATTGGCAAAGTGAAGGCAGTACCTCAGCCGGTTGGCGCGCTCATGTCGTATGGGCTGATGACCAACAGGCTGGCCGAAGTACGCAAGGAGCGCAGCATGATTGTCGATTCCGGTCGACGGACCTTCGATTGGCTGGTAACGCAGGGCATGCAACAGATCGAGAAGCGCAGTAGCTCCGTTAACCGGGGTATGTTCGATGTGCTTCAAAGCATAGCAGACGGCATTGGACGATCGACCAGTTCGCAGTTCCGGAACTACGACGCGATCGATAGCGCGCTGCGTACTCGCAAGCGGCTGGTTGTATTTCAACAGGAATATGACATCGAGCAGCATTTGCCGCTTGCGCGCAAGATCCCGGAGCAGGCCGTCGCCGAGATGATGCGTTACGTTGGCGATGCGGGGGACATCAAGAACATCCTGCTCGTTGGCGGCGGCGCGTTCTTTTTCAAGCCGGCGTTGAAAGCCGCGTTCCCACGTCACGCGATTCAAGAACTCAAGGACCCCATATTTGCCAACGTGCGCGGATTCCAGCACGCAGGCACCGATCTCGCCCGAAGCCTGTGGCAGGTCGCCACCGGTGCCGCAGAAGAGAGTCAGCGGGTGGGGGCGCCATGAGCAGCGTTATGCGCATCAGTCTTGTGCTGGCCCGTGAGGACAATCCGCGCTTGTATGACGAATTGGCCCAGTTCCCCAAGGGGCAGCGGCGCGTCAATCGACTGCGAACACTTGCCTACGATGGACTGCTTGGTCTGCCTGCAGCCGCCGTAGTTCCCTTGCGGGTTGGGGCCGGTGATTCGGCTCCCGCAAGTTCGTCGATGGCATCGGATAGGGCCCAGGCATCATTGGAATTGTTTTCTGAACCGATCGCAGAGTGAAATATCGTGAACAAGAAAAATCGAACATCGGCCACGGAGCTGGCGGAGATGGGCTACTGCGAGAAAAAGATGTTGTTCTCCCAGCGGTTCGGTAAGCGCGTCTCGTCGGAACGTGTAGAGGCCATGCGTGATGGGGTAGCAATCCATCGGGCATTTCACCATGACGCCATGTCGGTCGCGCCCAATGCCCGCTCCAGCGAGGCTAAGCCATGGTGTTTCATCGCCTCGGAGTTGTACGGCAAAACGGCATGGGAAACCGAAGCACTGCGCATGGGACGCGATCAGGTATTGCGACAGCATGCGATCGGCCGCGCATTTATCGGAGCGTACTACAGGCACTCCCCGGTCATAGCGCGATGGCTGCATCGGCACCGGGGCACGCGTGCGCTTGCTCGGGTATTGCTGCGCCCGCTGGCTTCGCTCCTCAGATGGTGCTTGGATCGTAATACTTCGGCGCATGGGGCAGGCTCATGACTGAAAACATTGGTCTCCTCATTCTGGCATGCGTCATCATCGCGGCCGTAACGGTCCGGGCGTATCGGGTCGTTCTGCGGGAGGATGCATGGTTACCGAAAGAGCTCTCGACGGCGAAGCTGGTGTATTCGGAGCAGCTATTCACTGGGTCGGCAGAAATGCCAATCGTGGCCCGCGTTGACCGCGTCTACCAGAGCGGCGGTCTATTGCACCTCGTCGAACTGAAGACTCGGCGTCGTGCCACGGTGTATGAAGCCGACGTCATCGAGTTGTCTGCGCAGCGGGCGGCAGTTCAGGCTTCAACCGGAATCGGTGTGGGGCTGAGGGCATTTGTTGTGATCGAGAACCCGGCCAACGGCCGCCGCCAGGTTCGGGCTGTACGATTGTTGGAGGAGGACCAGGTCGCTGCGCTTATGACCCGCCGGCGCATGATTATCGGCGGCCTGTTATTGCCTCAGGAGACGGACCTTCAGGCGCGTTGCGCCTCCTGTGAGTACCGGCGCGAATGCAAGGGGAGGCGGGCGCGAAAGTATACCCGTTGGTAAGGCTGCCGACCAGCCGGGCGCGGGAACGCGGCACGGGAAAAGTTCTATAGCTGGATCGCAGCCGCGACCACGGCAAAAGATGTATTCTTCTAGGGAGTTACTGCTGTGAACGAAATCGACCTCGTAGTAACAATCGACCGCCGTACGGCATGGGAGTTGGCGCAGTTCGCGAAGCGCCTTGGATTTCAGGCATGTTACGACTTGACCGAGGCTCACCTCAGCCAGGATGAGCGCCGCGATAAGGCCTATTTGATGATTCATGGAATGGATCTTGTCGCCAGGGCGCTGAGCCATGCCGGTATCGCGCCGCGCTAAATCCGACTGCGTATCAAAGTGATTTTGTCACCCTGGTCTTCCGACTGGAACTAGCGAAGTTCGACCAATTGGTTTGCAGACCGCGCCGCGCTATATTCTGAGAGGGCTTGCGCAAAAGCTCGCCCCCACAAGCTTCCACCGGAGGGACGTGGGCCGAAATTATATGCGCGCTGGCCCTTTACGGTAGTTAGGTCGTCGATGGTTCCTACTGCGTCGATCAATCCGAGTTCCTTCGCGTCTGCGCCGCTCCACACTTCCCCGGTGCCGTAATTGATACCCGTCTTGAGTTTACGGCCGCGAGCTTGGACTAATTCGGAGAGGAAGGCGCCGCCGGCTCGATCGACCAGTTCCTGTGCCTTGCTTTCTGCTTCGGGCGACACTGGGATGAATGGATTCAGGAAGGATTTCAACCTGCCGGAAGCATAAACCCGCTGACTCACCCCGAGCTTGTCCATGGCCCGGTTGACCTGCCACGGGGCGATCACTGCCCCGATCGATCCCACCAGGCTGTATTTTCCGGCGAGGATCTTATCTGTGTGAAGCGCGATCATGTATGCGGCCGAGGCCCCGATATTGCTGATAGCCGCGACGACAGGCTTTGGATGCCTTGCACGGAGCGCGGAAATTGCCTGGCTGATTCTCTCGGCTTCCACAGGCGCACCGCCTGGGCTATCGATGGCGAGAATGATCTGCTTGACGTTTTCGCTCTCAAACGCATCCTTGAGCGCGGGAATCACGCGCTCTGCCGACGCCGGGGACGTCGCGGAAATCTCACCGTCGATGTGCACCACTCCTACGACATCACCGAACGGGCCGAACTGTAGGCCAGCGGAACTGGCATAAGCAAACAGGCCAAGCACAGTGGGAACGCCGATCAGCACGACCCGGCCGGCTATTCGCCACCAGCGGTCGTGCTTCTCGCGTCGCACAGTAACGGCGAGTTGTTGCTCCTGAATTTTTCGCTGAGCGGCAATCTCTTCAACGAGTCTGACTAACAGTGGTTCTCCGACGTCTGTTCGCTTACCGCCGTTTCGCTGTGAATTCCGGCCACCGCAATGCATTTGGCTGCCCATACTATTCTCCCCCGGCACGCTATAGAAAAGTGGTCGACCACTAGTCGCGGCATCCCCCGCTGATCCCTGTCAATGCACCGTATGTGAGCCCCTTCTTGCAGCGCGCCTGTCGATCAGCTGCTTGCTTATCGGACGCACGCTGATCATTGGAATCTTGCACGGCAGCTCCGCGTCTAATCATGGCCTCTGTACTCTGGCGATTCTCTGCGTCGTGAAGCCATGCAACAGCCGATTTCAACTGGACAATTTGGCATCTAACGCGGAACGCATTAGGCTGCTCTACCGTTGGGTAAGGCTCTCTGACAATGTTTGAGGCACCGCAAAGCTTTGTTGCTATGTCACTGAAATAGCGGTCCTCAAACATACTGCCGTCGTCAGAATGCATAATTAATGTTTGACCTGTTCGGCATGCTGCTACAATGAAGCGCATTGCTAGACGAGTATAAATTTCTTCCGAATTAGGTATTCGGGCTGGTACGAACGTAATTTGACCTAGTCGTGAGGTCGTGTAGGGTGACAAATCGCAGACTGAGTCGTCGTTGGTCCGCCCGTTTAATGAAACGGCAGACGCACTCTGCAGTGACGAAATAGAGGTAACCAGTACAGCAATAATTACGTGTCGCATGTTAATGCTCCTCGAGTTTGAAACTGCGGTTCGTCGCGCGTATCATGATGACGAAGTGAGAATGGAACATGGCTAGAACCCATACAAGTAAGATACTCATCGCTATTGCCATCGGCGGGATGTCCGGAGTCGCTATCGTCTGGAAAGACGATCGCTTCACGCAATTCGTCGGTTTCCTAGTTGGGGCCATCGGTCTTTCCTTCGTATATATCGCTCTCTGCCTCTTCGCTCGCCTGTTCGCGGGTAAAGCATTTTTTACGAGCACCGATCCCCTGAAGGCAAGCGCTGACGACTATGAACAACGCGCCTACAGAATCGAACGCGTGTTTATGGACGATGGCAAACCATGGTAGGGCGGTCTACTCTTTCTTGTCCCCGGGCCGAAGTCTCTTTGCTAGGTCTCTAATGCCGTCTCCGACGGCGTCGGTGATCGGATCCCTTGAGTTCTCCATGCTTCCGTACACTTTTCCAACGAGCGACTTCCCTTTCGCGGGATGCGGTTGGCCATCGTTCCCGATTTCGATTCCGTTTGAATCTTCGAATTCAAGATGTTTTTTGGTAACGTCGCTTTCTGTGTTCTTTTCCAACCTGTCGATTTCGTTTTTACGGCTACGGACTTGTCGTTGGGTTGACCCAAACTTTTCATCAATTGCTTCCTCTGCCCGATTGTCTCTCACGTGTGAAGTCACTGTCGCGCGATTTTGGCCGACGCCCGGTACGGCAGAATTATCGTTGGTGGAGTCGCGTCTAACATCGGTCGCGTTTTCGTGGTGCTTAGACCGCACGCTTTCAAATGTATCTGGCATGTTCGCGGCGTCGATTCGAGTTGGAGGCAGCGCTTCATTGCCGAGATAGCTCTCAAGGCGCCTCAGCATGGCACCGCTTCCAAGCCTTTGAGCACGAAGAAGATCTGCGAAGAACGCTGCATGATTTGGATCTTTGGCCAAGTCAAGTGAAATGCTCTCGCCACGCGAAAACATTGAAGAAATTTTTTCAGCATAGGCCTCCTCAGAGCGTAGATTTGCCTCTGCTCGCGCCAGTCTGGTGGTCGTGGTCGCAATGCGTTTGGTGTGCTCTTCGCCCTCACGTGATTCTGAGAAAATGCTTGACAGAGCCCGGGTGTCCGTCGAAATGGATTCCGCGAAATCCTTGAATTTACTGACGTCTTCGCTGGATAGGTGGCTTCTGATCTTTTGATCTAGCTGATCCAGGGATGCCGAAGTGCCGGTCTGGGCCTTCAGCGCACCTTGTGCTCCGATCGGTGTGCTTGTATCTGCCTTTAGCGAGCCACCGAGGGCGACTTCCGTGACTTGGCGGATTGACGCCCCAGTTTGCTGGCTAACGGTCGCAGCAATTTGTTGCAACTGGTTGGCGCGTTCTCCTGCTGAACTGCTCTCCGATCTGCTCGAGCCTTCTGACTGTGTGCCGGATTTCCCGAAAGTGCGTGCGGACGAGATAACGTCGGCTACCGCCGATGCGTATTCGTGCGAGGAGGCGAATGCCTCTGCCTTTGCAGCTGCCACTGACCTCTGTGCCTCTGTCACTTCATTCTTTGTCAGGCCAACGACAATTTGGCGCGATGCAGGCCCTTCGTTCATTAGTGCTTTGATAGCTGTCAAACCTGAAGTGCTATTTGTCGTAATGATGTTGCCGGTCGCGTCGTCCTGTCGTGCTTGGAAATACGGCGAAGATCTGGACGGCGTTAGCGTCATTTGGTCCATTGAGACGTTGCCCATACCGGTGTTCCCGATAGCGGTCGCATTAGTATCCGCTGTGACAGTAGATTGCAGCGTCGACCAACCGGACAACACGGCAGTGCCAAAGTTTTCCATACGCTTCATGGCGAACCAGGCGATTAAGGGAATGCTTGCGGTGAGATACCCAACAACGGCTTCCGATGAGACCGCGTTCGAATAGATTGCGTTGGAAGTGCTTAGCGACAGTGCTTTCAAGCCTCCACCGACATCGGCTGCGGCCGCAAGTTCCTTCGCCGCGTAACTGGTAGCAAGATAATTCAGGATGGCATAGAGCACTGGCCAGAGCTGGATGAAAATCAGAACGGCCGAATAGTTTTTGATTGCGCTGACGGTTTCTTTTCCACTAGTGAGCATTACCAACAGTACCCATACGGGGAAGAGCGCGTAGACGAGCGCCTCGATGACATTTCGAATGACTGGGAGTCCATCTTCGGCCACTTTGCCCGAATTGATCCAGGAGGCGTTGGTTTGGGCAACCGCTTGGGCACGTCCTACGGCAAGCATCATCGCCGGAGCGTCGTTGATCTTCTGGCCTATCAGCAGACTGGCGTCGTTGATCGCGTTGATCAGCGCGTTTTGGCGGACGATGTCCGCCGCACTGGCGGCTGCATCAGCGATTTGTGTCTTGATGTACGTCTGCTCAATCTGCGTGACCAGCACCGAGGCGACAACGGAGGTTGGAAGGGTCGGGTTCATCTCAAGGGCAAGGCCGTCGTGGATGCGTTTCACCTGGGCTGGCATGACCTTGTCCAGCGCTTTGTAAACTTCAGGGCAGGGTAGAATTTGCGTCTCGCCAGAGGCGTCGGTAATCGAGGTGAAGCGGGCCGGGTTCGGTGTGGCCATCAATGGCCATGCGTTGCCTGAATTGGCGAAGTCCGCTGGCGACACGGTCCCGTCCGCCAGGTCGTACATCGTGCAGTTGCCGATGAAGTTGATCAAGTCGGTACGGAATCGGGGTTCGGTGAATACAACGCGGCTTGCCTTTCGGATTAACCGATTGCCGAACATGAGGCCATTTTTTTGGTACGCAAGTTCCGATGGAAGTCCCGCCGGCCCGGGCACCGATTGGAATGCTGTTTCGAATAGACCCGCAGTCACATTGCCTATTGTGCTGGTCAGCGATGCCAGTACCGCCAACCCGAACGGTACGTTGTCGACGAATCGTTCTGCGCCGCCACCTGTCTTGTCGATAATCCCAACTTGAACACGAGGTATGAATAGGACTGACAGCACCAGGGTGGCCGAGGCCAGCCATTGCCAGCCGATCAGCTTCTGTGGGGCGAGCGCGTAGGCGATGAAGGCCGTAATGAAACCGAAGAACGCGACTGCGGCGAGCGAGCCGATAAAGTCTGGTGCGCCGCAAATAGCCGCAATGGCGTTGAACACACCAGCCAGCGTTTCGGCGTCCTGATATGCGTAGATCTCCCACATGGCGGCCTCGATATCTTGATCAGCGTAGCCACGCTGCCTTGCGTCCAAGCATGTCCAGGACGTGTTGTGGCATTCCGGTCCGCAGTTGGCGCTCCATTTGCTCGATTTGTGTCGATACTGCGGTCATGGAGGCGACTTTTTGGTAGTAGAGCGACTTTTCTCGCGATAGCTGTGCAAGCAAATTTGTCGTTCGGTCGCGTAGCTCGCGTGCCTTTGATTCCTGCTTTTGATCCAGTAGGAAGTCCTTGTCCAAAGCGTTTAGGCCGACCCGTAGGTTCTTGTCGAGGAACACGTAGGCATAGTCGGCTGCGATCACCTCGCGGTAACGCCCGATCAGGTCCTCTGCCAGGTTCTTCGAATTGCTGATGGAAGCGACCGACAGCATGCGGTAGACGGGTTCGGTGGTTTGGTTGACGAAGCCAACTTCGGCAGAGTCGTTTGGTATGGGGCTTCTGGAAAGGATCTTGTCGGAAATCGATCGCATCAGAGTCTCAACGCGGGTGGTGAACGGCGTGTGCTTGTAAGTCTCGTCAACGGTGACCGAATCGCAGGCGTCGTAGTTATTGCATTTGAGGATTTGCTGCGTGACCTGGCCGCCTCCCGCTTCCGATTGGCCATACAGCAGATTGGAAATCGAGGTAAGCGTTGGAGCGATGGGGTCAGGATCCCTGCCGTTGGCGAAGATGACAGTCCCGACCATGCTCATGATGAGTTCGCGTTCCTTGTCATCCAGTTTGGTTCCGGCCAGTTTGAGCGCCTGCCATGTGAGGTTGCCGGTGAACGGCACCTTGTTCTTCACACCCGGATCTTCTGACTTCTTTCCGGAGTCCAGGATCGACGGCTTGTCCGTCTTGCAGCGCTGTTCGGCGTCTGCGTAGTCGGACGCGATTCCCAGGCTGACCGCGATGTCCTGGCAAGCCTTGTTCGTGCTGAAGTTTGTCGCCTCGGACGCGCTGCGCACCAGCGCCGTGGCGATCGAACACGAATTCTTGTTCTGGCCGTTCACCATCTCGGCCAACTGGTGAAAGCGTGAGCTGACGCTGCCGAGGAGCGGGGACACGGTATCGAGCGCCAGCTGGAACGCGATACCTGGCAGGGCTGAAGTGATGCTCTTGAGCATATCCTTGAGTTGGCTGGAGGAGATATGCGAAAAGGCCCCGCCGAAGGCATCGATGCCGGCGCAGCCGCCATGGGCTTCTGGGAGATCGATGGCGATCAGCTGATAGGTCTTGTTGGGCGCGCGCAGCATCAGGTTGCCCCCGCTGTAGGTGTTGAAGACCTGTCCGCGGAAGGCGCCTGGTTTGGTGTAGTTGCCGATCATGGAGAGGTCCTTGAACATCTTTTCCGTCTCGGCATTCAAATCCCCCGCGCGGGAGGCGGAGGCAAACGCTAAGGCGGCAAGGGCCAGAGCGATTAGGGTAAATCTGGGCATGGCGACCTCCTATTTTGGCAGTGCGGAAATGGGCGGAGCCGGCGGCGATGTGGCCGACGTGACGATGCGCTCAACCAGTTCATTTTCGGACATTACGCCGAATCCCAGCGGGACGATGCGGCCGCTGGCGGGATGCGCGAGGAATAGCGCCGGCACCTGCTGGATCTTGAGCGCTTGTGAAATACCGTTGTCACCGCGCGGGTGCGGAAACTCTGGCAAGTTGCCCCCGTCGGTGCTAACTGCCGAGACCTGCAGGCCATAGCGTTGCTCGAACGCCTTTAAAACCGGCGCAAAGGCATGGCAGTATGGACAGTCCCCCCGGAAGAAAAACAGGACGATGTGCTCGCGGGCCAACGCTGCCAACTGCGTGCGCCGCTCCGCAGCCTGCTGATGTTCATAAACATCGACCGCAAAGGTCGCCGACGGCCTGGACTGTGCGCTCGGATCGAGCTCCGGCGACATCCACGCCACCCGTTTGGCTACGTCCGCGAAGCGCGACGCGTCGCGCAGGATGCTTGCTTCGAGCTCCAGGTAGGCGCGCACGTTCTCAACGGTCGGCGACATGACGGCAATAATCCGCGCCTCTTCGACCGCATTCTGCAGGGCTTTGTAGCGCGCGATTTCCTGGCGCGGGCCCTCCTCGCGCGGAGAAGGGGGCGGGCGGGTAGGCGATGAAGGCGCAGGGTCGTCATAAAAGTGCCAACCCCGGCGCGGATCATCTGCCTGCAACGGCGCCGTCTGCTGGCCGCTGGCGCCCATAAAAGCGCTCAGGAGAACAGAAAGGAGAAGGGCGCGCTTCATGGTTGGGCCTCCGCGCGGGAGGACGGTGGTCGGCCGTCCCGGCAGTAGTCGATGCCGAAGTCGATTCGGCGCGCGCTGCCGGTGGATTCTCCGGGCAGATGCACGCCGCGCTGCGAAAACGCGACGTTAAGCCGGCGGCAACCGTCCTGCCGATAGCGCTTCAAGGTGGTGACTTCGATCATGAGCGGTGCATCGGTGCCGAAGCCGCGGCCAATAGCGTCGGCCATTTCGCCCGTAAGAATGCCGCTGGCCTTCCCATCCGGCGCGTCAATGGCTTCAAGCATGAGCTCGCGCGGATTAGCGACGGCCCGAGAGGGAGCGTCGGTGTTCGCCCCGCTCTGAAGGAGCGCAACGAAGAGGAGGGTCAGCATTTTCCGCCTCCCAAATAGCACCCGGCCGCGCGTACGCCATTCGATGAACGAAGCGCGGCGAGGTCAGGCAACGATGGCACGATGGACGCGTAGAATTCGGTCAGATCCATGCGCGAGAAGTCGAGTGCCTGCAACTGCGCCACGGTAAAGCCAGCGCATTGCGGGTGCTGGGCATCACCCCATCCCATACCGAGCTGCGCGCGCCCTTGCTCATTGATGAGGCGGGCAAGCTCAGAATTGAAGCAGCATTTTGAGGTGGTATGTTCGATGCAGCTGACGCATACGCCGAGCACGCGAATGCAGCTTGAGCACCAGCTGCCGACCTGGTGGCAAAGCCGTGCACCTTCCTTCATCGCCAGCTTCCCCTCATCCTTGCTGCAGGACATCATCGATAGGACGACGTACATGACGACAGCGATAGCGAGGGTGTAGGGATCGACCGCGATGGCGATGCGCTGGCCGCTGTAAAGGGGCACTGAGCCTGCTGGTAAAGCCGTACCGTTGACAGCGATAGTGACGCCAAAGCTTGTAAAACTGCCGGAGAAGCCTGCGCCGGAAAACAGCGCCCCCAAGCCCTGCATGATGAAGCGCCGGTTGTTGGAGTTCATGAGGATGTCGTACACCAGGCGCGAACCGACGCCGAATAGGGACTGGTTCGTAAATCCGGCTCCGGCGCCGTCGGCGTAGCAGCAATTCTTGAGGACCCGGTTCCGGCAGCGGTTGTCCTCACCGGAAAAGACTCGCATGGACGCCGGATCGAGATAGACGCCGGCCTCGCGCGCGGCTTCCATATAGGTCATCGCTTGCGCGAAGTCGGGGTCACTCTTGTTCGAGATGTCGAAGCATCGCCCGCCGAGGCAGAATACATTTGCATTGCAGACGCCATCGATCGAACACCCGCTGTAGTAGTCGGCCAGACCGCTGGCCACCCCGAAGGGGTTGCGGGCGATGGCAGCAGCCGGCGCGACGAGTGGATCGGTCGGTGCGATCACGGGGCGGGGGGCATTGGCGACAGCGTTGGCGGCGCCCTGGGCCTGACAGACCGGGTCGTTTGGCAGCAACGCGCATTGCGCGTTCCGCGCAGCGATGGCCGCTTTGAGGTCGGACTGGCCGTAATATGCGGTTTGCGGCGGCTTGTCGGTATAGCCGGGTACCGCCGCACCGGCGGCGGTGGCGTTGACTTGCCCTCGGGCGTAGGCGTTCGCCGCGCGCGCGGCCGCCAGGTCGTCTGGTTGCGCTGCCGCCTGTCCAGCGGCGCCAGCGTGCTGGTTGGCCAGCATGCTGGTCAGGCTGAGGAAGATGATCAGGCGGCGCATGCTATTTTCCCATCCGGTGCAGGATCGCGTAGGCTGTAGGGCGCCAAGCCGGCCGCGCGGTCGCGATCTGTTCCAGCGCATAGTCCAGCGAGACATCGCCGCTAACCTTGGTGTAGCCGTTGAGGGGACAGGATCCTGTCAGGCAGGACTGTTCATCCCCGCTGGTGGTGCGAAGAATGAAGGCCGGAACGGCGCTGACCGCATAGCGGGTAAAGAGGCGTGGATCGATCTGTAATGGCGCCCCTTCTTTACCGAAAGTCTGGTACACCGCTTGCGCGGTCGCCGTCAGCGATCCATCCTTTAGGCCGTTTAGCACGAGCAGGCCCCCGGCTCGCCTGGCCTGGTCGGCAAGCGAAGCGAGGGACGCGGGTGGCATCGAAAAGCTCACCATGATCAGGAGTGGGGAGGCAGGCCTTCCGCTGCCAAGGCCAGCGGCCGCTGAGGCTTGGTAGCCGCTGGCGATTGCGCCGATGTCTGCCGAGTTCTGGGTGGCAGGCACGGGAAGCCGGTCCACCCCGCGTGCTGTCGATGGGGCGCTTTGCGCGGACGCTGCGCCTAGGTTCCCAGCGGCGTAGAAGGCCGCGAGGAGGGCGGCGAGGCGCTTGGGTTGCGCGCGGATATTGTCAGTAGCCGACACAGCAGTTCCTTTTTCGAAAAAGCATGAAGGCGAAGTCTTCGCCTTTGACGGGATACTCCTTACCGGCGCCCCAAAGCGCTGTTGTCCGTCCAAATGGTTGACAGCATTTGCCGCCGATCTTGTCGGTGCTGGGGATCGGGTACGTCAGTTGCGTCTTGTAGGCGGTCTTGTCCATCACGGGCAGGAAATAGGGACCGCACAGTCCCTTGCTGCCGTGCCAGCCCCACGCCAGTAACTCCCTGTGCATCTTCGCCGTGAGGCGTTGAGCCATCAGTTCGGCCGTTCGGACCCCACCCATATGCACGCGGGAATTGCCATCCAACGGCAATAAACTGCCTTGGCAGCCAGCGCACCAGAACAGCTCCGGACGGGGAAATCCGGCGGTCGCGGCCACGCAATCAGCCGCGCAAGCCGCAAGGGCCACAGGATTGGCAAACAGGACGGCTTCGGGATTAAGGATCAGGGTCAGTTCATCGTCGTTCCAAAGCGGATCAACTTCCGTCAGGTAGGCAAGGTCGAAACTGCCCGGCTCAAGGCAGGGGAAGTCAGCGATGACTTTCAGCCAGTACATCACGGGATTGACATAAAAGTGCGCCTGATAGAAGCCGCTGGCGTCACCGCTGGCCTCCAGCGTACGCGCAGCCTCCGGAGCGGCGATTCCCGGGGAAAGATCCAGCCCGCCGAGCGACACCAGGCAGAATGGTTTGCGGACCACCTCGATGTGACGCGCCGGCTCCCAGAAGCCGATCGATAGGCCGACCACAGGATTGACGCCGCAACTGCAGATTGGATTGGTGGGGTTGTCGATGTCCTCCTGCCCCCCAAGGTTGGCCATGGTGACGCCGCCCAGGGAAATCGGCAGGATGCAGCTCCAGCAGATGTCCGCGATCGGGTTGGGGAATTTGCCGACACAGGTCGTCGGCGGCTTGGCCGGTTGCGCATCCGCGCAGGGAGCGGTGAGGCTGGCCCAGATCAGTATGATTGTCAGCAGTCTCATGGTGTGATCTCCAGTTCATCAATCCTCAGACGAAGCCCATCCTGTGAGACCAGTGCCGGTACCTGCTTGATTCCGAGGCGGCGTGTCAGCAAACCTTGCTGATCGTAGAAAACCGGGATGCGCCATTGGCGCATCAGATCCAAATAGGAGCCGCCGGTAAGAATGAGCTTGAGGCGCTGGCCGTGCTCCTTGAGCATGCGCTGCGCGGTTTTACGTTGGCGGGGATCCCGGCCATCGAAGAAGAGTAGTGAACGGGACAAGGAAACGACATCGAGCGGATTCTTATGGGTGCCAGCCGCGAACAGCAGATGGCCGGCGCCATCGAACACGTTTTCGGTCAGCACCATCGAGGGGTCGTAATAGTAGCTGCGCGACCTGGTACAAGCCGTCAGGCCTGGGACCGGGACCGGGGCGGCCACGGAAGCGCGCGCGCTGGCCGCCGCTTGATCCATCAAGCGCGCGAGTTCGCCGGATTCTGTTCGGGCCCGAAGTCGCTCTTCGATCATGGTAAGCAGACTTTGCTCTGCGATGGGGTAGGTCGGGCCCAGGTTGCCAAGGTCTGCGGCAGGCGCCAACCCTGGCGTGGAGGCAAGCAGGATAACCAGGCGCGCCAATGCGATCCGCCCTGCGCAGCTCGGGACATTCTGTGGTCGTGCATTGGAGGCATGGCGGGCATTCATGGCCGGCCTCACAATAGAGGAGTCACACGGCCGAGGATCTGGTGCTGCGCCACCAGGCCGCTGATGGCATAGCGCGAATCGAAGCTGTCCGGGCTTTGGCCCGCGACATAGAAGTAACCAGCTGGGATCACGGTCGGTGAGATCGGCTGCAGCGGCATCCGCGTTACGGTGTGGGTCTTCGCATAGCCAACCTCAAGGCCGTTGACGTAGACATGGCGCCCGCTCACCGTTACGACATCGCCTGCGACTCCGGCGATTTGTTTAAAGAGGGGCTGGTGGTGCAGGCCGGGGAATTGGCGTATCGCTTCGCCTTCGAACGCATAAACGACGTAATCGCCACGGCGAAGAGTCTTCGCGGCATAGTCGACCGCCACGATCCTGTACGGCAGGCTGGGCGTGATATTGAACAGGATGGGCAAACGGGGCGTCGGATCGGCCAGGACGCGTGTCAGCGCCACGATCCAAATGAGCGCCAGGACCGCGTAGACAAGCCAATTGCGCCGTAAGTGCGAGATGTAGAAGCGGATCATAATGCCATTCTCCTTTTGAGGTCCGGAGTCAAGTCGACCATGTGTGGCGGCGTGCCCACGACGGCGTTGCGCTCGACCACGAGGCAGCCGCAGTCGATGGCAAGCTGTTCCAGCGCGCGGGGAAAGTCGCGCGCGAAGGCGCGCGCTTGTGCGGCCACCTGTTCTCGCTGCGAAGGCGACATGTCCTTTGCCATCTGGCTGGCCAATCGCTCCTCTTCCAATCGGAAGACGGCGAGCGAATCTACGACGCCGAGCGTGCGCGCTGGACGGGCGATCTCGCGGTCGTATGCGGCCAGGAGCGCCAGGCTGACTGCCACCGCGATCAGGGTGTGAAGCGCGATCGCTTTCATGGCGCCAGCCCCCGTTGTTGAAGCAGCCGTTCGATCGCTTCATCGACGGACAAACCCTGTGCGCGCAGTTCATCGATCGGCTTGTTATCGTCCAGTTTGTTTGAGTAGAGAAGATGCGTGGCCGGGTCGAGCACGAGCCGCATAATCCCCTCGCCCACGGGTGAGGAAACGTACATTTCGGAATACACGCCGTCTTCCTTGTGCAAGGAATTGAGCAGCCGCTTCTTTGCCTCGTCGATGAAGAGCCGCTTTTTCTCCGCCAGTAGATTGATCGATTCTGGCTTTTGGCGCAGCAGGAAGATCCAGTCGGCGCATTTGAACGCCGCCTCCATCTGGATGGAGCTGTAATAATCGTCGCCGTCCTGGGTCGCCGTCACCAGTGCTCCGCCGTACTTCCGAGCGCGGCGCGACGTCTCTTCCAGCACGGCGGCGAGTACCGGGTCGTCTTGGCCGTTGTCGGCGAGTTGCTGCTTCAGTTCATCCACGATCAGAAGCTTCTTGGAGTGCCGCGTTAAAAACATCTGCCCGGTGATCTGGTAGAGGAGCAGGATGCTGGCAACCACCTGCAGGTCCGGTTTGCGCTTGAGCCATTCCGTTTCGATCACCACGAGCGGGTTGGTCAAGTCAATGTTGTTGCGCCCCTCGAAGAAGCGCTCATACTGGCCGCCGCGTGCGAAAGGGTTGAGCATGATCGCGAGATCGCGGATGCGCTGGTCGTTTTGCAATCCCAACTCGGAAATCGATCCGGTAATGAAGCTGTCGCGCAAGGCGGTGATCGTCATGTCCTGGCCGTATTCATGCCAACGTGACAGGATGGTTTTGGAGATGGCTTTGTACTGCACCTCGTCCAACGGACGGGTGCGCGAGCACATTTTTGCGATCGCCGGAACCAGCATGTCCATGTCTTCCTGGATATCGAGAACGCGGCTGAATGGGTTCAGATTTGGAGAGGCATCCGGGCTGAACTCGACATAGCATCCACCCGCCTTCCGGCACAGCTTTTCGGCCGACCGCCCCAGATCCAGAAAACTCACCTGTGCGCCGATGGACAGGTAAGCGGCCGCCATCTCCTGCAGCAGCGTGGACTTGCCCGACCCCGAGGTGCCGGCGATGGCGGCGTTGTAGTTCCCTTGCTCGTTGTCGTACAGGTCAAGCGTCACCAGTTGCCCGCGGCGGCCGGCGCCGATCAGGACGGGGGTGGATGTACCGCGCCACTCCGCGATCAGTGGGGCGAGATGGATGGCGTTGGGCAGGAATTTGCGGGATACACGGCGCATCCGTTTGAGGTCACTGTGGAAATTGGGCGAGAGCGTCATGGGAAGGCTGGCCAGCAGCGCCTGACGGTGCATGTAGACGTCCCCGTTGAGGGTGAAGCCCCTGGCGCGCCATATCGCCTTGGCGGTCTCGCTGGCTGCGGTCATGCGGTCGGGGCGGGCGAATAGCGCGAGCTGGTGATACATCGATACGAGCGTGCCGCCCTCGTCGCTGGCGTCGGCCGCCGCGCTCCAATCTTGGCGTTTTCGCTCGACGTCGGGCATGATCTTGGCAAGTTTGCTTTCCGCATTCTGCGTGGCGCGCACGTGGTTGCCGGTTATCGCGGTGCGCACCGTGTTCGCGTCAAGGATGTGGACGCCGAGGGTAATCAGGAACGGACAATCGAACTGCAGCGCCGGCTGCATCAGGTCGCCGATCAAGGAGCCCATGCGCCACAGTGGAAAGCTCTTCGGATACGACTTCACCGAGAAGAAGCAGGCATCCATCTTGTCGCCGCCGGTCGGCTTGGAGAAGCGCAGCCTGTCGGGCATCGGATCCTGGATGGTGTCATAGTCGACGATCTGGTCACGGATCTCCCGTCCCTCGTCGTGGTACTGGTCCTCCGCGCGGCGATGGAAAATGCGGTCGGGATTCGTGAGGGTGGCACACCAGTTGATCAGATCATCGGCATCGCAGACGCGGTTCGGCATGGAGGCGGCTTTGAGCGTCGCCGACATCGCATCGCGTACGAACAGGATGTCGTCGCACTGGGCTCGATCGTCGGGCGTGCCGTCGGCATTGACGCTGATGAGCAGGCGGAAATCGCGCACCCCGCAGTGGTAGCCGCGTGTCAGTGATTCCTGCGCGCCCTTCTGAAGATGCGCGAAGCGATGCCGCACCAGGCGCCGGTGCAGATTTTCGTTGCGGACCGGCCGTCCGGCTTCCCTCGATTTCGTGAACTGGTCAGCATCCTCCGGCCGCAGGTTAGCGTACTCGAGCAGTTGATTGCGAACGTGCGGGGAGCCGAACAGTTGGATTTGAATGCCGGTGCCCGGCTTGCAATTGGCATAAAGGCTACTAAGAACCTCGACCATGGATTGATCCGCACCCGATTGCGGCAACGCTTCCAGCGCGAAGCCAAGCCGCCTGCCTTTGAGCCTGAACAATTCATCGTTGCCCATGAAGGCGAGGTAGGGGAGCCAACTCGCGAAGCGCTCGGGCGCCGCATCGTCCTTCGGCGAGAGGCCGGCATAGGCGCGCAGCGCTTGCACGGCGTCGGGAAAGGCCCGTAATTGAGTTTGCAACAGGGAGAGCATGATGATTGTCCTTCGCTATTTGCCGGACGGTTCATTGACCCCGCTGATCAGGGCAGGCGATGCAGGGGAGACGGGTGTGGGCCGGGCCGGATCAGCCCTCACACCGACCTCAGGAGCATTGACCGGATGTGGAGGCGCCAGACGGGCGTAGGCCTTTCGTTCTTGCTGCTGTACGTGGGCCACGCGCCATTGGCCATCCGCGACGACGAGGTAGACATAGGACTGGTCCGCGAGGTCCTTGTCGTCATCCTGCCAAGCTTTGATCCAGACGCGGATGTCGCGGCCCGGGAGCCGAAGCGCCTCGGGTACGAAGCCTGCGGTCGACGGCGCCACGGTTTGGCGCGGGGCCGGTGGCGATCCGTTCGGATCGCTGTTTTTTCTGCTACTTGGCGCGACCCTTTGGCGTTGGGATGGAAGATTGTTGGCGAGCGAATTGTAATAGGTCGCTGACAGCGATTCGCAATGCACGCCAACTGGCGCTTTGCAGGCGAACTGGCTTGATCCCCCAAGGCCGGACATGTCGCCACAGCCTGCCAACAGTGCCAGAGCAAACAGATGTGCGCAGCGCTTTTTCATGACTTACTCCTTTTGGACAGCGGCGGTTTTGGTGCGGGGTGCGGCGAACCGCCGCATGATTTCGTCGGCCGAGGCGTAGCCTTCGATGCGCTCTCCTGATGGGAAGATCAAGGTTGGGGTCCCGACGATTCCCAGGCCTGCGGCCAGGGTCTTGTTGCGCTGGGATGGGCTCGCGCATGGCGTTGCCGGCGTCGGCGCCGGTTCCCCGCGCATCGCGGCTTTCCAGGCAAGCTGACGGTCCGCGGCGCACCAAACGGCTTGCGGTAGCGCTTCGCCAAGGAAGGGAAGCATGAAGTTGTAGACGGTGGTGTCCGGTAGTTTGGCCAGTTCGGCGTCCAGTTGCTGGCAATAAGGACAGGCGGGATCGGTAAAAACCACGAGGTTGTTCTCCCCCGTTCCGTTCACCGATCTGATCGCATCGGACAGGGGGAGCTTGGCCGTATCAATCTTCGACGGTGGCGCGGCTGGTGCCGACACCGGAAGCTGATGACTCACGGTCAGGTCCTTCCCGGCACTGGCGTCATATAGATGACCAAACAGGAAATAGCGCGGGTGTGACGCGGACACGTAGGCGACGTTATTGCCCATTCTGACTTCGTAAAGACCCGGTATCTCCGAGCGGCGCACGGCGTCGAAGGTGGTGCTTGGGTAGATGCGGCGCAATTTGGACAGCAACGGATCGTCCTGCGCCCCCTGGACGGATGGAAGAGCCAGGACCAGCGCCAACGCCAGCGGTAGGAGCCTAGTTGTCGTCATGGCTTGCCTCGTCATTTTCCTGCGTGCCGACCTTGCCGCCAGAAGCAGGAATGCTGCTTCCCTTGGTGATGGCGACCTCCACAAGTCTGCCCGCGTCGACTTCCACCACCGGAAAAGTCTGTTCGGCCAGTCGGATGTAATAGTTAGCCAGGTTGTCCAGAGCCCGTCCGACTCCGCCAGCCATGCCGCGCCGGATCTGTTCGCCCGTGCCGCCGGAATTCGTGGCGAGGGTGCCGAATGGCGAAGTGGTATAGGTCGTGCCGCCCTGCGCGAAGCCTTGGCCGATGCCGCTGACGATACCGGCACGTAGCGCGTTGGCCAGCAGTTGTCCCTGTTTGGTCACCAGGCGTCCTCGGATGCCGAGTTTTCCGTCCTCGCCATAGAGATTTCCTTGAATGGGCATTTCCAGCGTGGTGCCGTTCTGGCGAACGCAGGACAGCGTGGCGGTGCGCGCGTAGACGCGTTCGGAGCTGATGTCGCCCCAGCCCGCCGCGACAACGAAGCATTCCTTGACGTCCGCACGGAACCGATTGGGTAGCACCGCGTTGTCCGTCAGGCGCACCAAGATCGGCAGCGGATTGCTCTGCGCCTGGCCGCCGGTGGGAGCGTCGATCCCGCCGAGCAGCAACCCTGATGTGAAACTAACCGGTAGATAGGTCTGCGGCGCCGTTTCCGCGTCTTCTGTTCCCGCGGTTGCCGGTTTCTCAGGCGCCGCTGTTCGCGGAAGCGCTTTGCCGCTGCCTGGCGCCAAGCTGATGCGTACGATGGGAGCCTCGGCATCCGCGAAATCCGGCGTGTGCGTGTCGTTGACTGCCACTGCCGCCGCGTTGCCGGCGATTGGCGTGGTCATAGGAGAGGCGGGGGGATAGCTGGTCGGTTTAGTGCTGGATACACCCACCGGCGATGCTTGTTGAGGAGTCGCCGGGGTGGGCGTGGGCGCAGGTTCCGACGAGTGGCCCCCCTCGGTAGCGGCGCGCTGTTCCAAGTCCGCTAAGCGACGCATCAACGCATCTTCCGTGGCTCGGCGTTCCGATTCCCTGCGTTGCTGCGTCTCGACGTCGGCTTTCAACTGGGCCACTTCTCGACCAGCTGTCCCGAGCCAAGCTTCGCGCGGGTCGATCTCGCCCGGCGTTTGAATGCCCAGATTGGTTGGCGGAGGCTTGGTCGTCTTCGTGGTGGGGCCGGCGACCGGTTGCGTTTGCCCGATTGAGAAAACGAACCACAGGGCACCGCTACCGGCGAGCGCCACGGCTCCCAGGTTGAGGTATTGCCGGCGGCGATGCGGCATGCCGTCGTAGGCCTGGCGCAGGCGTGACAAGACGTTCATGGTTGTTCCTCGTTGCGGATGACGTATACCCAGGTCGCGTCGCCGGGGCGCAGATTCAGGCTCTCAATGGCCACCGCAACCACACCGTCCGCCTCGCGGTCAAACTCTTGTTCCGTAACGGTCATCGGCAAGTTGCCAACATTGGTCAGTTGGTAGCGTTCACCGATGAACCCTCGGCCGCGATAAGTGCGCGTGAGCGTGAATGACGCTTCCTGCCACAGGCGCAGGGGGACACTGACATCCTCTGCCACGACGTCGTCGGGCGTGCGGCTGGCCAGCATGGCGCGCAACATCGCCTTGATGCCTTTGACATGGCCTGCCTGTTTTGGTCTGAAACCACTCGCGATTTCCTCGGCCTTTGGCAAGGAAGGGTCGAATAGGACGATGGTGTCGGAGGGGCGGTCATCCTTGCGCAAAACGAGCGTGTACGTGGCACGTTCGGTCGAAACGAATAGATTGATCGGCTTTTTTCCTGTACTTAAGGCGCGCAAGTAGATCTCGCCCTTGGACAGATCACAGGTGATTGACGCCTCAGCCGCCGTCTGATTCGGCTGAGGCGGCGCCGGGGCGGCCGGTACGGTCGGTTCAGGGGCATTGGCGCAGCCGCTAGCGGACTGGATCTTGCCTACCACGCCAGCGATCTTGGCGTTTTCCACGCGTATACGCGTGACTTCGCGCTCTGAAATGATGGCCTCCACGGCCTGACCGTCGCGCACTTCCTTGCGTTGTGCGGCACCCGCGTTGACGCTAGCGGCCGCCAAGAGCAGCACCGCCGCTGCCTGCCAAGCTGATTTGTTCATTTTGTTTAATCTCCGTGAAGCCGACCAGGTGCTTCCGGCCGCCCTGGTTGCTGAAGGCGACCTCGTAGCTCTTGGGGACGGGGGGCGTGTTCTGGCCATTGATTTGCGTATGGAGCAGGCCGGTTAGGCGAACGGTCTGCTTTTCTTCGTCGGGTGCCAGTTGCTGGGGCAGGAAGTAGGTGCTGGCGTTCAAGCGCTTGAGGCGTTCCGCTTCGAGTTCCTGCCGCTCCTTGAGTTTTCCCACCTCGGCCGGCGAGACGATGTCAAGCAACGCGTGTTTCTTCCATTCGATCGAGCTCGGTGCCACGTCCAGGATCAGCCAGGCGGCATAGCCGCCCATTTGCTCGAGGTAGGATGCGCTGCAGATATCACCCTGGCACCAGAACGCGGCGCCGATGTTGGGTGGCGTGACGAGGACGCGCTCGGTCCCGATCACCCGATACAGGCTCAGGGACGAGACCAGAAGCGCGGCGGAGAGCATGCCGATCACCGCTGTGCGATTTCTTACGGTCCGCCGGAGGTCCGTGAGCGTGGCCTCGTAGTCGTCGTTGCGCATGGCATATCTCCGTCTATCCGATCATCCGTTGAATGTGCGCCGGCGGCGTCTCCCGCAGGAACGTCAACGGCAAAGCCGGCAACATCCAGTGCATCCAATGCAAAGCAAAGGCCTCGTGCTTGTCCGCCTTTAGGCGGCTTAATTTTCGGCTCAGATAGATGCCGATGGCCAAGCACAGGCAGAAGGCCATGCGGGTGCCTGCGATCCATCCGAGGTAGGTAAAAAATAGGACGGGGGCGGCCACGTCGATGTCCCACAACCCGATCTTCCATTGGTCGTCGAGGCGTCGCGGAATATAGGTGTCGTCGAGACTCATGGTCTTCCCCGTCGCTTCGGCTAAATGACCGCGCCCATGATGGCGCCCCCGATCAGCAGACCCACCGCGCCGAACACCATGACCCCGATGAAGAACAGCACAGGACCGAGATTGCGCAGCGCGGCCAGCGAGATGAAGGCGACGCAGAACGAGATGAAGCCGATGATGCCCTTGAGGCCGGGCGTAAGTGCAGACAATTGGGTCAGGGCTGAGGTCAGCGGCCCGGTGATCCCAGTGAACTTTTCCAGGTCGATCGCAAGCGAAGGACCGACGGCAAGCGATGCCATCATGGCCAGCACGATACCGAGGACGGAGAGCCGGCGCGGTACCGGCCTTGCCCGCGCGTGCGCGCCAGGTGGGGGGATGTTCAAGGTGCTCATGAAAACTCCTGTCAGGACGAAAATGGTAAACGGGCGAATCGTGCTTTCCTTCTAAAAGGCGGGCCCCGCGCGCGCTCAAGACTTGCCGGCCCGGGCTTGGCTGCGGCTTCGGCACCGTGGCGTTTTGCCCCGGGGGCGAGCGCGTCCCCAAATGAATGGAATGGTCGAATCATCAGGGTGCTCCTTGCTGATCCGCCGCGATCAATTCGATGTCGACGCGCCGGTTCAATTGGCGCCCGGTTTTGCTATCGTTGGAGGCTACGTAACAGCAGAGCGCCTGGGCCTGCGCGTCGACGGGCACGCCCATAAGTCCCGGCATGGTGCGCAGATAGCGCATGACGGTAGCGGCTCGCTCGCGCGCAACGCGACCGTTTTCTGCCGGCGTGCCCGTTGAATCGGTGTGCGCGGCGATCCGCATGCGCCGGGCCGGTGCGCTATCCACCAATGCGTCGATGGAGCGCCGCGCCTCTGCGTTGAGCCGAGACTGGCCGGTCGCAAAATAGAGTGTGAGGATATTGACTTCTGGAACCCGACCCTCACGGCCCGATTTCTGGCCGGTGGGAACCATGCGAGCGGCATTGCCGGGATCGACAGGCTCGCTTGTGCCGGCGGATGCGATATGCTTGGGTTTCACCAGTGGACATGCCGGCGAAAGGCACACACCGAAGTGGGCTGCATCGCCGAATCCCAGTTGCGCGATGGTGTACGGTGCTGGCGTGGGCCTGGGTGCGAGCGCCGTGGGCGCTTCGATGCGTTGCGGGGAGGCGCAACCGGCCGCACCAGCCATGCAGCACAGCGCCAGATGGACGTATGCTGCGTGGTTCATTGCAGGCTCACAAACTGGACGGTTGGTTCTGCGAACCGGTTGGCTTGCCGGTGAAGTTGGTCGCCGCTCCTGCCAGTGCGGTTGCGGACCATGTGCATGGCGCGATACACGCGCCAGGCGTAGGCGGTGCGCGCGGCCTCGCATGCGGCTCCCTTCAGTCTGGTACATGAGGCGTTGTACGCGCCAACGGCCTCCCATGTCGTGCCGTAGCGATCGAACTTCTCCCTGAGGATGCGCGCCCCTGCCCGCAAATTCGTGCACGGATCGAGCAGGTCGGCCTCGGTCAAACCAAGGCGCCGCAGCATTCGAGGCTCGGTGTTCACGCCCACCAAGCCAACATCGCGTGTGCCGGTGATGTTCAGGTGAGAGAGATTGACCACGTGCGGCCGCATCGACGATTCCGTCCAGGCGATTGCCTGTAGTAGCTCGATTGAGGTGCCGGTTTCCGTAGCGGCGCGCTCCCAGCAGGCATGGGAAGCCAGCGCCACTGGCGCGGACGAGATAAGAAGTGTGGCCAACAGGATTCGCATGGCGGTGTACCTGGACGAGCGGCGGAATGCCGCGTGCCCGCGATGGCGGGAAGCGGGTGAGTCAGGTAGGCCAGCCCAAAAATGGCGGCGTCGGGTTCGCGTCTCAGGGAGGCGCGGTCTACACGGTGGCGCCGGCGCGCTTGGCGGTGTTTTGCCGCGCATGCGCAAATATCAGGTGTTTGGCATCCTCGTTCATCAACGCCAGGTGGACGCAGGCGGTGGTGAAATGATCGAGATTGAATTGTGGGTTCGGGTGGCGATTGCGCGATGAACGCTGCAATGCAAGTAGTAGTTCATACTGGGGCCGCCACATGGCGGCCGTGTGGCGCGGCGTGCCTACATCGCGCAGCAAAAGCGACGTATGCACATGATGAAAAATCCGATCAGCTGGGTCGTCTTCCGCAAAGACCAGGCTTACGCATGCGCTCACGAGGTCGGGCGTCCGAAATTTCGGCGAATGGTTGTCCGCGTCGTGGTAGATCCGTTCCAGTTGCTCAAATTCGTCGAGCCAGACCAGGGTTGTCACTGTTGGGCTCGAACCGGGGCCGGAAAGGGCGACCCGCTGCCTGTTGATCGGCGAGGCTTTGAACTGCAGCGGTTGGCGAGTCGTGTCCATGTCTGTCGCGTGCTTGAGTGCTTGGGGATTGGGTTCATCGTAAGCGATTAGAGGGGGAATTGCGGTCCGAAATGCCATACCAAAATCCGTTCAATTTGTGATTAGCGCGGTCGGGCGCCCCTAAGTGCCGCTGTGGTGGAAGTTGGCCACGACCACATGCAGGCAGTACACCGCCAACAGCATAGTGCAAGGCGCCGCGAGGGGAGGCAGCGGTAGCGGTAATGCGCAGGAAGCGAGCAGTGCCGCGAATGCCAGCATGGCCCCGGCAATGCCGAACGAGTAGCGTTCTGGATCGTGTCGTTTGAATTCATGGGTACGGATGATCCGGCGTATCGCTGCATCGGTCAGCGCGGGCAGTAGCAGCAGTGCCATGGCTGGCGCCAGATAGAGCAGTGTCGCCAACCGGTAGCAGGCCAGCGCGGTCATGGCGTCAACGGAACGCATGTAAGTCGTTCCGTAGACGCGGTCCATCATGTCTTGCATGCGACTGGCGAGGCGTCCCTCGGCCGCGCCTGTGGCCCCGGGCGCAGCCGGCATTGGCATAACGCCTGTGCGACCTCCAGAAGTTGTGGCGAGCGCAGAAGCGAGCGCCGTCGCGGCGAACTGCCCGCCCCATAACCGGCTGTTGGAGGTGTGGTCCGCCCGTGCGGCACGATAGAACTGCGCAGCGGGATGGCCGGCGGGCAGCCAGAGAACGAGGGCCAGCAAGCCGGCGGTCAGGGCGATGGCGAGATAGCGAATCATTTGGCTGCCTCCGGGCCGCCCCTATATCCCGGGGCCTGCTCGGAGTCGAGCAAGGCCAGACGTCCCTTTACCAGGCGCCCACCGGAGACGGAAGCGAAATACTGCAGGTTTGGCAGTTTCCCCAGGATGTCCGAGGGGATACGCTCCTCGAGCGTTTCGGTGATCTGCGCGGAGGTTGTGGTGGTGAAGTCGCCGACATGCGCGTCGGCAGCGTCGGTATGCCCGATGCGCATGCTATGGATGCCGGTCTTGCCGAAGGTCTCCACAATGAAGTCCTGTGTCAAGCGGTCCTTGGTGCGAAATGCGAAGACATTGTTGAGGTTACCCAGCGCCATGCGGGCGGCGTTCTCGCTGCCCAGGCGTTGTGCGAGATCGGCTAAGGTCTGCAAGGCAACGGTTGTGAAGATGCCACCTTCGGCGCCCTTGTTGAGGATCTCGATCAATGGTGTATTAATGACGTTCGACACCTCGTCCACGAACAGCGCGACACGGCGGTATTGCCCGAGGTTGTAGAGCATGCCAGCGCGGGCTGCTAAGTCAGCCAAGGCCAGGGCCCCAATCGCCGATGCCACTGCGGAGTCCGGCAGCGAATCAAGACACATGTACAGCACATGTCCGGCGCGCTCGATCTTCTCGAAATTCATGATCGGGCGCTCGTCGTCCGGATCCAGCGGATCGGGTGACAGCGTTCGGCCGAGATCGCCGGAGGTCAGCATCGACAGGATCGGCAGCAAATTGGCGGTAATCTTTTGGTAGTGCTCGCGGTTGTGCCGGAATACGCGTAACTGGGAGTCGATCACCTTCGTGCGCTGGCCAGCGGCCACATGGCGTTCGTAGAACTCGACAAGGCCAAGCAGTTCAGCGGTGGCGACCGGCGAAGGAGACCTGATCTGGCCCTTCGATGCCTTTTCCAGCAGCCGCGCCGCCTCTGAGATCTGGCGCCAGTTTGGGCCGTAAAGGCCGGACATGAAGCGACGCAGCGTCTCTTCCAGGATCGGCTCGACGCCCCCCTCGATGTAGCGCGTGAGTTTGAGCAGGTTAGGTCGCTCTTCCAGGTCGACCAGTCCCTGTACCACCACGTTGATCGCGTCCCAACCAAACGCTGAGAACGCGCCGGCGGTGTCCGGTGGGAGTATGGCCTGGATGCGCGAGGCGATTTCGGTCGGCTTTTGCCAGTTGAAGGTGAAATCGATGCGCACGCCGGTCTCGGGAAACGCGGGGTGGAACCAGAGAAACGTGTGGGCGTCGCGATAGGCTAGGCAGGCACTCTCGACGATGTGCCGCAAGCGCTTCGAATTCTTGGGGTCTAGGATAATCACTACATCGCCGCGCTTGACTGCCTGCGTGATCAACCAGCTTAGCATCACGCCTTTGCCCGCCTGCGTGGTGCCGGCCATCAGGGTGCCGCCTTCGAGATTTTGCAGAGGCCGGTACATCGCGTGTTCGAACGGCTCCACGCCGTGGATGTACGGCATGCCAATCTCGTCGTCTGGCTGGTGGTTTAGTTCGTATCCGAGCAGCCGCACCAGCACTGGCGCAACCCGGTATTGCCTGTAGTCGACCTTGCACAACTCATAGAGACGTTGGGAATGCTCGGGACGCCATTCAAAACCGTAGCCGATAAATACGCAATCGGCTCGTGCGGTGAGGGCGTCGAAGCTGCGCAATTTCATGCGCGCCATGGCGCGGCCCGAGAGGGCGGCGCGGCGCTCAAGGATGGCGATACCTTGGCAGAATCGCCAGGACGCGGCCATGGCGGCCGCGGTCGCCACCATCGCACCCAGCGGCGCCGGTATATGCAGGGGCGTCCCGGCCAGGCAGGAGCATGCCGAGACGATCCAGGCACCGGAGGCATAAAACTCGTATGCGGTGCGCCACGGTGTCTCGTATTTTCGGGCAAGCATGACAGCACTACCGGCAGCGGTCCGTTGGGATGAGACCGGTGACGCACTGGCGCTTGATGACCAGCCCCCGCACCTCGGTCCCTTCCGATTTCACGGTATAAGTAGGGTTGCCGGATTCGCCGACGACCAACATTCCCGCGTCGCGCAGGCACCGCGTGACCATTTTTCCGTCGAGATTGGCGGATCTGAAGACCTGCATCGGTATCAAAACACCCTCCCTGATCACGTGGGTCGTCCCGGCATTTCCGTCCTCGGCGAGACCCGCGAGAGCCCGGCGTAGAACGTCGGCGACGACTGCGGGTAGCCGCATCGAATTGACCAGTGCCGGCGCGGCGGGCGGGGGCGCGTCAGGATCGTTTGGGCTTGCCGGATCGGCGGGGACCGACGCCGGAGGGCGCTGCGCCAGGGGAAGTTGCAGTTGTTCCGGCGGAGCGTCCGCCAGTGGCTTGTGCGGCGCCTCTTCTGACTTCGGTGTCGGGGCGGTGTGTCCCGTCTCGGGTTGGGTTGTTCGCGAGCGTTCTGGCTGGGGACACAGGGGCGGCAGCGGCGGACAGGTAGCCAACTGGGCGCCGAGAACGAGTTCCGGGAAGGCGAGCTTGAGGCCAGTGAGATCGCCATTGGTCCCCGGCGGCCGCAGTGACCATAGCGGACCTTCCTGCGCGCGCACGATCATGCCGGCGCGTTCCAAGGCGACAATGGCGTCGTCGGCGTCCGGCGGTAGGCCATGCAGGCGCTCGCGGTCTGCATAGATGCAGACGTCCTGGAATGCGCCAGGCCATACGACGAAGGTGCCGTCCTGGGCATGCCACAGGCGGGCCTTGGAGGAATTGGGTATCCAACTGGCCGCGCCATGCACCAGGTCATGCATGATATCGACAAGCAGGCGTCCGACATGGTCCCCCTGGGGCGGTGTTCCCTGGGCCGCGGCCATCCTGCGCAATTCCCGGGCGATCGAGAGGGCCGCGGCGCGTCGTACGAGCGCCGCCATGGTGGAGGGCGGATTCGCAAGTGGGAGGCGCGACAGAGTCGCCAGCATTGTTGGCACCACCACATCATTCCGTTCGGCCAGATATTCCATCACGCCAGGTGGGACGATGTGGGGTAAGGCATACAGGTTCTGTACGCCATCCACTGTTGCAGCGGTGCGCCAGACCAGGCGAACGCGCGCATGCGGATAACGCGCCAGCCAATTCGACAATGGCAGAAGGTAACTCGGCCAGCTGCTGTCGTCTGGCGCCACCACGCTGACGGTGTTGAGCGTCGGTTGCAGCGCCGCGCATAGCCCGGCGATAAAGGTCGCCTGGCGCCAGCGGGGCTCAAGGTGGCGCCGCTGCGTGATCGTTGCCCGGCCTTCGAATATCTGCGCGTCGGTCGCCTGGAGTGAAAAGAAGGCCGTATCCAATCCGAGCCTGAACAGGCCGCCGGGGGCGCTGAAGTAATTGCTGGCCGTGGCCGGCAGTGCGTTCACAAAGTCGGCATATCGGGTGACGATCACCATAACGTCCTGCTCGAACTGTTGAGGCTCTCTGCCGTAACACAGACGGATGCGCCGCAAGATGTCGTCGCTGGCGCTCAGTAATTGCGTTGGGGCGATCGGAACGAACAGCGAACCAGGACGGTTCTCGAAAGCTTCCGCAGCGCCTTCCGGCGCAAGTGCGGGCTCTGTTCCAGGGCGGCCTGGTCGGCCAGCAGTGAAAAGCCTGTGGAGAATGGAAAATAGCATCGCGCCCCCTGGGTATATGCCCAGTATCCCTTCCTCCCGGCTTTTTGCAGATCCGGAATTGCGGCCCCGTTTGCGGCTAATTACCCCTCAGTGAGCATGCGGGAAAGGACGCTAGCGCGGGCGAGGGGCCCCGGCCGACTCCGCCGCTTGGGGAAACTTGCCCGGATGCGCGGGTCCTTTTCGTAGCGCGTCAGCAGGCGGCAAAACACGCAGCCATGGTTCAGCAGGCGCACGTCGCCGACACTGGACAGGTTGAGCGAACCGCACTGTTGGCAAGGGTAGAGGGCGATGTTAGCGGCGCGGTGTGTCCAGATACCCTTCAAATGGCAAGCTACGTCAAATGCGCGGTCAAACGACACGCGCGGATGGCTGGCGCAGGTGCTCGCATAGAGCTTGTATGCGCCGACCAAACCGTCGCCAGCGACGATGTGCTGCTCCATGACCCGGTTGAAGATGGCGGCGAATATGGAAAGTTCGGCGCGGTCAAGGCAGTTGGTCTTATCCATCAGCCAGTCGGGCGAAGCCGGCAGCCGGCCTGCGCGGAACACGCCTTCACCAGGTAGGTAAAATTTGCATAGTTCGGCATGGGACATGCCGGTCACATAGGATGTCGTTCGCATTCTGGCCCCGAGCTGGACGCAGGCGTGCGCCAGGGACAAGGTGTGGATATGGAGCTCGATGTAGGCGCGGGCCATGGTAGGAACTTCCCGCTACGTGGTCCGGAATACGCGCCGCTCGATCAGGACGTTTTGCGCCTGCTCCTTGGGCTTGCTGCTGACAGCGGCGAGGGCGATGGCCAATCCCGGCGGCGCCCCGAGCAGTTGCTCCAGATTGGCGCGCGGCGCGAAGAGACATTCGCTGCGCATGCTGGCGGCCAGCGATTCCAGGTCCTCCAAGGACAGGTTCGCGAGCTTTTCGATTTGCTGATTCGAGAGATGAAACTGGTAAGCGGCGGAGATGGGGTCGCGCTGGACGTTTGCGTGGATCGCCATCAACAGGTTGAAATTCACATACTGCACGTCGGAGTAGTGTACTAGCTTTTCCATGTCGGACTCCTGTTTGCCCTGACTGGTCAAGGCGGGGTGGTGGACTGCTTTGTAGACTTCGTGTGGCGAGCAGCGGACTTTGCGCGTATTCTTCAACGATGCTGTGCAACCTTCTTGCGGCATGCAGTTAGCCTATTCATCGTGTTCGAACGCGTCAACAGCAATTGCTAGAAGACTTGCGAATTGTCGAATTTATTTGTAGTAGGTCGCTGGTCTGCAGGCATGTGCGGCGGACCATATGTAGATTCATTGGTGGCCTCAACTGTTTAGCAACTGCTGTTCTCTGTGATTGCCGGAGGAAAATCAGATGGTGCAGCAACATCAAGAAGTGCGACAGTCACGTTCCCGCACAATGGCGTTGGATGAAGAACCCGACCTCATTCCAGGCCTGCGAGAGCGCCTGATCGGTGAGTTGGATCGCAGTGGTGTCGAGCCGGGCGAGCGAGTGCGCTACCTCAGCTCCGGGACGGGGCGGGCGGCGCAATCCGTAATGCGCTGGCTGTCGCAGCGGTCCCCGGGGCTGCCGGACCTGCGCTCGCTAGCGATCCTCTGTCTCCGGCTGGAAGTGGACGCCAACTGGATGCTCGGGCTTATCCGCGTCCGACGGCCGTTTCCGCGCGAGGCCGCAAAGCCATCGCTACGCCGTTGGCTCCCAAGCGGGCCCGCTTCCGACTGGATGGGACAACTCGACTTCCATATGGATCGGCTCGCGCAGGGCTATGACGTGTATTTGATGAAAGGCGACGACATGGCTCCGGTCATCGCGGATGGAATGCCGTTCCTGGTGGACTCCACCGTGTCCCAGTTGACGGGCAACGGCATCTATTTTTTGACGCTACAAGGCGTCTCGATGGTCCGTTACGTTGAATTGTCTGCGGACCGGAAGTTCTCAATCCGCTGCGCCAACGAACGCTATCGGGAGATTACCCTGGACCCCAGCGCAGCCAATGGGCTGTCGCTGGAAGTCCTCGGTAAAGTCTGCATGGCGTTCGATCTTAAACGCTTCTAAGGTGCGGCCGATCTTGCTAGGAAGGGCGCCCCCGGGCGAGGACTATGCCGGTTCTGCGATGTCTTGCCACTCGCGGGTGCTCAGGGCAAGCAACTTGCCACCAACGCCCTCCAGTTCCGTCGCACGATCGTAATCCGGCACCAGCTGCGAATAGCCCGTAACGGCGTTAACGAGACCGTAGCCGGACAGATCGCTTCCTTCGATCAAGCCGCGCAACACGCCAGTACGTTCATCCTCGGAAAGCGCGAAGCGGGTGGCGAGCACTTCCACGGATTTGACAGGATCCCCGGCGAGTTTGACCCCCAGCGTGCGCAGCAGCTTTTCAGTGATCAGGCGGAACGTCACCTCGGACACTGCCGCTTCGACCATGTCCCGGACCTTCAGCAAGATGGCCTTGTCATCTGCCTGCAGGGTGTCTTCCTTGTAAAGCTCCACCGCTTCGTCCTGTATCTGGAGAGCCTTCCCGAGGTGTTTTTTCCGCAGCACCAATTCGTTGGTGATCAAGCCGTTACTGCACAACAGCCGGAACAGCAGCGGTTCAACCGTCAGGTGACCCCAACCCACTTCCGAATTGCTGACGACCACCCCGGCGCATACCACGTCGCCAGGCACGATTTCGCACGCAACCTGGCGACATACGTACTTAATGTACATGCGTGAGTCGGTCAGTTCCGCTGAGACGAGATCAGCGCCCGGTAAGCGCTCGAGAATGGGAAGCACGAATTCGGCAACGTCGTAGTTGTCCAGACGACGATAGCGGTCGGACAGGAACGCCCGAACCCGACCGTCCAGAAGACGGACGAGACGGTTTTCGGAACCATTGGCCTGCAGCCAGGTGTTCACGTTGCGATCCAACAAGTCCGGCTGTTCGCACCGCATACGCTCGAAATATCCGAACGGGATTTTGAGCTTCTCGGCGATCTGGTGCAGCGCGATATCGCCCACCCGGTAGGAGCGGCGCTCGCCGTCCAAAGAAAGCGTCAAAGCGCATGCGCCGCTTTCGGCTGTCTCGCACAAGAGCAGCTTTGAAGGTGCGAGCAGGTCCTGTTTTGCGTGAAGTTGGCGGCGCAGTTCAATCGCCATGTCGCGCAGGTTGCGTCCTGATTTCATGGTGTTCTCCTAATTGAAACGGTATGGAAAATGCCTGCCCGGGCACGCCTTGCCCGGGCTGACAGACGGGCGTCTGCCACCGGGTATACCGGAGCAGGCGCAATGAAAGAAACGAAACTAGGCCACCCGGACCAAGTGGCCTGAGCGGGCCAACCACACGTCCGCCCAGTCGCTGCCGGGCTTGTGGGGCACGAACACTTTGACCTCGATGTGTCGCTGGCGCGATGCACGGGCGAGGGTATAGGCGGCGAGCTGTCCGGCGAAATCCGAGTCGGCATCGTTGTCAGCGTAGATGCGCAGCGAACGGACGCATGCTGGAATCCAGAGCCGTTGCAGATTGCAGGCAGAGATGCCGGACCAGACTGGTTCGTACCCGCTGCGCTTGAAGATGGCAAGGGCGTTTTCCAATCCCTCGCACACGTTCAGAGTTTCCGTCGCCTGTGCAAGCCTTATGGCCGCGCCATTGATTCCACCGGCAAGCGTCTTTTTCGGATCGCTCACCGGGGCCTTGGCGCCATCGCTCAAATAGGTACGATGAAGAGACACCAGCGCACCGTTCTGGTCGTCGATTCTGGCCAGCAGCGCCTGGTAGTCGCCAACGCGGCGTGAACGTCCATCGCCAGTCCGCTCGAAGTAGCCAAGCGCCCGATGAAACCGGAGCGATTCGGGATACCGTGACAGATCGAGCTTGCGTCCGGCGAGGTAACGATGCGCGTCGTCATTCGGTGCGATCGGGACCGCCTCTTCCCAGATTTTCAGTGCCAAAGCGCGCATTCGGTCCAGCTGTGGCTCCCTTGCAACCAGCGCCTGCGGACCCAGTGTGCCGAAACACTGTTCGATCTTGCGCAACGCGTCTCCCGCGCTCCAGCCAGTGATGGCGCGCAGCAGTTTGAAGCCCCCGCCGGCGCCGCAATGCCGACAAATGTAATTGCCTTCTCCGAATTTGTCGGTGTACTGGAATCGGTCGGTGCCGCCACAACCGTTAATCGGGCAGGGCTGGTTCCTGCGGCTCAGGATCTTACTATCGACCCCGAGTTCACGCAGGATTTCTGTCCACCGGCCACGGGCCAACTCCAGCATGTCGCGATATCTCGCTTCGTATTCCTCGCGGTCCATGGGAAACGTTCCATCGACCGTTAAGCGAAGAGATCGCCTTCGACGCTGTTGCGTCTGATCTGCTCATTGAGCCATTGGGGATTGCGTTTCAACTGCCGTGCAATCCATCCAGGCTGCTCGACAATTGCATTGCGCACCCACATCGGGTAGGTCTCCAGCGAGTCGATCAGCCAGCGTTTCAGTCGGCAGCGCACCCAGTTTCGCACTTCCTCGGCATCAACCGCACCGATAAAGCAAGGTGTCGGCGAGAACGGGCTGACAGCCACGACACGGACGCAGTTGACGAACGAAAATGGCTTTTTGTCCCGCTCTGCGTCGGTGAACATCCAATGCAGGATCTCGATCTTTTCTTCGAGCGGGGTACGTGCATCCCGCAAGAGCTTGATCCTTTCCAGGAGGTGCCAGTGCAGATGGACCACTTCCTCCTCGGTCCAATCAGTCGCTGGCGGTACGCTGTCCATGCTCGCAACGCTACGTGCGGCTTGTGCAGCGTGCGGTTCTGTCGTATTCAGCGGCTTTAACCAACAGCGATTGGCCGCTTCCTTTTGAAATTCTTCACGCCATAGGCAATCTGTTTCCATGATGATCTCCCGCGAACGGCGGGACGACGGCCCCACTTTGGGGCAGTGTCCCGAAGGGGGTTGAGTTTGAACCGCAGAAGCGGTGGTTGAATTGGCTGGCTTGGAGCCCGGTGCGACCCGGACGGACGGATTTGGCCAGCTACCGTCGTAAAAGCGCCTCTTGCGGCGGCTGAAGCGCGCGCCGCAGGAAGGCTCTCACTGACGGAGGAACATGGAAAAACGCGATGGCGTTGCTGCGCGGGGGCGCGAAATCGAGGGCTTGCCGATTTTGGCAGGGCGAGCTACTGCTCGTATCAACATAGGCGTTGAAGCGTCGGTTGTCAACATGCGTGTCGCCACTTGCGTCGTGCGTCGTAGTTTTCCCGTGCTCCTATGGGCACCACTGGCATAACTTGCCTTGGTTTGGTGATCTGGTGAGAAAAGAGGCGTCGTGGGAACGGTAATTTCAGGTCGCTGTCGTGGCTGGTGTGGCGGAGGATGGGAAGGCATGCATGCGGAGAATGATATGACTGACCTCAACACTACGCCGGAGAGCAGCCTCTCCACAACCCACGATGACAATGGCGAGACCAACGTGCGGCTGCTTGCCCGGGAGATCAAGACCGACTTTCGGCGGGTCGAATCGGCCAGCCGAAAGATCCGCACGGTACTGCACAGTCCGGAGGGCAAGCGGCTCTATTTGCGGTTCTTTAATTCGGCATCGCTGAATATGCACTTCATCGCTGTCATCGCCCCGATCAACCTGCCAGCCAATGAAGTTGAAGCCGTGGTCGAAAAACTTGAAGATCTGATGGAAACGAATTCGATGGTGCTTAACGAGGCGCTCGTGCATGCCGAGCAGCTATGCCAGCGCAACGGTATCATCGACCTTGCGACTTACGATATTGCTCCTCTAGTAGTTGAAGCGCGGGTCCATTCCAAGCTCGGACGGCACTATCTCGAACTCATCGGCAAGGTTGACCAGTTGATGCAGATTCTTGAAACCCTTGTCATCGACGAAGTGATGTCGAATGGCGAGATGGCGGCGCGCAAGGCGAAGGCCAAGCGCGCCGTGCGCTCGGTCGGCAGCGCTATCCGCCTGGCCCGGTTTGGCTTGCACAAGAGGATCAATTCCTTGCCGCGCAAGAACGATGGAACTGCGGCCGTCCTGCCCGACGTGCAAGCAGCGAACGCCAGCGCAGTCCATTCCAAAGATGGGGACGGTGAGGTGCGCCCTGACGGCGGGTCCGATATCACCGCCGCGTTGCAGCTACCCGCAGTGGAAATCGAGAAGTAGGCGCATCAATGCTTGGTTCGTGCAACTATAGTTCGCGAAAAAAACGTCCGTGGTTGAGTGGACCTCCGGCGGACTGTACAAGCGCGTCGACGAAAATCGTGCGTTTGCTTGAACTGCCGCAGGGTCAGGCACCGGAACTATTGTCCAAATACGCGCACATTGGGGTATGGCTGAGTTCACAGGATGCGTTTTTGATGGCACTGGAAGCAGTGGTACCCACAAGGCCACAAGATTTCTCAGCGCAGTGTGTCGAAGGACGCCTCCCACTTTCTTGGCCGGCTACCAGCGCTCCTGCAATGTGTGCGCCGCGATCATTTGACAATGCGCGAACCAGGAACTAGATTGTAGCGAGCAGCAGCTAGCCCTGCATTCTATCGGCAAGCCTTCGATTTTCGGGCCGCGCTCCTCGCAGCGCCCGTCTTTTTCACTTCGCCTAATTCTTGCGCTTTCAACTCGCGGTGCGTCAGCCCCGAACTGAAAACGCAATTCTACGGTAGCTGGCATCCCGTCGATTCACTTCCTAAGCCAGCGTTTGTTTTTCTTCCCGGGCCAACTGGCCCTGTTCATTCGCATAGCGATCGTTCGTGGCGGGCTGGGCTCGTTCCGCGCTGCCGCCGTACGTGGGTGCCGCTGTTTCGTGGCGTGGAGCGCTATGCGTCCGTTTTTCTTTAGGAGATCCAAATGACTATCCTGATGCTGGAAGATCCAGATGAATTTTTTATGTCGATGGCCGTGTTTTCGGCGTTTATCGACAAGGGTATGCGCGCATGCCCAGAGTTTCTGACCTTGGCAACGGACGGTTGGCGCGAGCGCACGCTGGTGGAAGGCGTGGCAAATCTTGTGCCGCTGGCCGTACGGTTGGAACGTGCCATTCTGGCTGCCGACACCTCGGTTCGTGATGATGGGACGGTGGAGCGTAACGTATGTGAGCCGTTTGGCGCTTGGTACGTGCACCATTGTTACGAGAACGGCGGCTTGGCCAACAGTGCTGCCTGCCGTAGCCGGCTGGCGGAAATGATGGTTGAGTATTTCGCCGCGGGACAGGTACCACTTGGCGCGTGGGCAATCGTGCGGGCCGCGAAAGCCGAGGAGCCTGCTCTACGCCTGCGCAATCAGGTTCTACGCAATTTGATCAATTGGGAATGGGCGCCACGCTTTGCTGTCAACGGCGAGCTGCGCTTGCGCGAGGAACATCCGCTGCATCCGCGTTCGGCCTGGATTCCAAGCACGGGGCCAGCCCACATCAGCGAGTATTGGCCCTGGGTCGAACATCGGGTGCGTGAGGCTTACGTGCGTTCACGCTACGAGGCGCTTGCGGCCGCTCCCGATATCTTTATGGATCTGGTCGCCACGGAGCACGCGTGCTTCGAAGGAAGGCTGCTGTTCGATCTTGATATTCGCCGAGATCTGGCAGGCCAAGAAGTGCTCGAGTCGCTGCCGGCAAGGACCGTTTTTTCTGTTGGCCTTTTCGCCGCGCTACCGGGGCTGAAGCGCGCCGCTCTTGCGTTGCAGCCAGGCTTCGATCTCGATGCCTGGATCGGATTGCCGATTTCTGATTTCACATCCGAATATGTCAGAGACGGTGCCCCCGACGTGACTGCCGTCGTCAGCGGGAAGGCTGGACTGCCAGATGGGGAGGGCGCGTTCTCATTGACGTTAGCGGCCCTATGGAACGCGGTGCCCGAGTCAAAGGGAATATGGCGTCTCGAAGACGGGACGGTTTTGCAACTCGTGCCGGCGGCTGCCTTCCACGAAACCATCGAGGTAGGCGCGGCGCTTGCAGCGGCATGATGCTCTTGCATGGTGGCTGGGTGCCAGTAAGGTTGGAGGGGCAGACACGGAGCATCGCTCCGCGCCTGCGCCGGTCCACGGGCGGAGCGCTCCGCCCAGCAGGTCCACCATTTTTCCGCCCGGGACCGGCGGTAATGCCGATTTGTCCGGAGGTCGCTATGCACGAACAATCTCTCGCTTCAGAACTGAGCATCATGCGGTTGCCCGAGGTTACAGCAGTATGCGGCAAGTCTCGCGCCGCGATTTACAAGGCGATACGCAAAGGGGAGTTCCCGAAACAGGTAAAGCTCTCGGCGCGCGCGTCGGGATGGGTGCGCGGTGAAATTGAAGCGTGGGTCAAAGCCAGAATGGCTGCCAGGTGAGTCAGCTAGCTACTGCGCAAAGGACAGGCGTTGACGTTGTACTAAAATTGGTGGGGAGACTGTCGAGTAGATTAGCATCCAAGCTCGACTATTTGTGCGCGATGTATCAATCGGTTCGCTGGTCTCGTCGCCGATTCTGCAACCCAGAAGCTAGTGGTCCCGCATCAGTAGTTCATTGTCCAGGAGCGCATCGGCGCCGTTGCTATGTGCCGTTGCTGAGTGCGTTTTAGGGGAATATGCACTCAGCTCGGAGCGCTATTCTATGGCTGCCGGCAATACGAATCCCGTCGCTGCAAAAAAACAACGCCTCTTACGTAGCCGTTTTAGAGAGTGGGTAGCCAGGTACTAGGAAGCCTTCCTCATCCTCGATTTCAGTTTTCGGCCCGTACAGCAGATTTGACTATGGCTCGCGTATCAGTTGAGGCATCAAAAATTTGACCATCGATCAACGTGACTACTCTATCCGCCGCTACCAAAACTTCTGGCCGGTGTGCAACGATTATACATGTAATACCAAGCTCCCGAATTGCTGACTGCACCTTGTTTTCGGTAGCTACATCAAGGTGGGCAGTACCTTCATCGAGGAACAATATTTTCGGCCTTCTATATAATGCGCGTGCAAGCAATATTCTTTGCCTCTGCCCCCCGCTTAACGTACTGCCCAATTCGCCGCAAATTGTTTCATAGCCCATCGGCATCGATAAGATGTCATCATGAATAGCGGTGATCATGGCGCATTCAATAACACGCTCCATCGATATTTCTGGGTCAAAAAAACTAATATTAGAGGCTATTGTTCCGGTGTATAACACATCGTCCTGCGCTACCACACCAATCTGTGACCGAAATGCGCTTCGTCCAAACATCGCCTTGGGCTGCCCGTCAATCCAAATCTGACCTTTGTTGGGCTCATGCAACCCTTGCATGATCTTCATAAGTGTGGTCTTTCCTCCTCCAGACTTTCCTGCAATCGCTATTATCTGGCCAGGGGACACATCGATAGTGACACCCTGTAAAACATAGTTCTCGCCAATGCCATAACGAAACCAAATATTTTCAAGCTTTATTGAGCCCTTCAATTCCTGGGCAGTTTCAGTACTGTTCTCACGTCTTTCCGATTCGCACAGTGCGATGTCCGCAACGTTTTCCAGATGCACGTCCATGCTTTTGTATTCACCGATCGCCTGCACGAGGTTCATTGCTGAACGGGAGAAGAATTGTTTGTAGAGCATGAACGAAAAGGCTGTCCCTAGCGAAAAAGCCCCACTCATGACAAGGATTGCCCCAAAGTAAACGATGACAATGGTCCCAACATTGGGAGCAAGCACATCCAAAGCCTCCACAATGGCGGTTAACCTCGCTAACCGTATATTTAAATTTATAACTTCAATTTTTTTTTGTTGCCACACTGCTCTTCTTGTGCCTTCCTGCACCGCAAGTTTAATCGCGGCAATGCCCTGGACCGTTTCTACAGCTACATTATATTCAGCCGCCTCTGCGACAATTAATGACCGTTTTAGATCTAGAATAGGGCGAAGTAAAATCAGTCTAGCTAAGCCATAGATAAATAACGCGCATAAACTAACTATTGTTAGCTTTACTGATAAAAGCATCATTATAAGCAGTGTAAAAATCGCGAGCACTCCATCTACTAAGGAACTCGCTAACCCTTTGGTAAAAATATCACTTATGGGTTTTACGGCCTGAACCGAGGCTATTATTGAACCAACATTTCTTGCAGTGAACCATTGCAGAGGCAAGCCAAGGAGTTTTCGAACTAAATTCGCTGAGAGTTGAAAACTAGCGCTACTCACCGAAATGGCGAGTACAAGTGAGCGGAGCCACGTAAAAAATGCCAATGCTAACGACAGGGCGAAAAAACCGGTGGATAGGATCAACAGGAGATTGGAGTCATTTGCGGGCAAAGCAATGTCTACGACAGTTCTTATAAATAAGGGTGAAATCAAAATACCAATTTGTAGCGTCAGAGATAATCCGAGCACATTTGTTATCGTCCGACGAATGCCACTTCCAGAGCTAAAAAGTTGCGATATCCGAAGTTGTCTTCTTTCGCTTTTTGATTCGAAGTCGTTTGCACGATCTAACTCAACAGCGACTCCTGTGAAATTTCTAGTCATCTCATCTAGAGATATCCAGCGAGCACCTGTTGCCGGATCATGGATTAAAAATCGAAGGCAGCCAAATGATTTTTTTGCTTTCACGAGGACCACAAAGTGACGATGATCCCAATGGAGGATTGCGGGGAGGGACAGTCGGGTAAGAGACGGAAGTTCAAGTCGCACTGCGCGAGCTGTAAGCCGCAACGAGTTTGCGATGTGCAAAACTGTCTTCAGACTCATACCACGCATTGATGTCGGAAAACGAATCCTAAGCTGAGCAAGGTCGGACTCAAAGCCATGAAAGGCTGCGACCATTCCAACACATACCAAGCCACATTCAGCCGCTTCCCGCTGTAGGTATATCGGCACTCCATGCTGTTGCATGAATTCAAGTGACGAGGAAAGTGCCATCGTTTATTTCTCCTCAAAAACCTTCCAGTTGGCAAGAATTTCAAATATTGACGTTTTACGTAATATGATTTTCGCTGTTAGTGTGCCGCCAATCTGCATTTGCGCATGTTGTTGCCTAGCTAATGCTGGAACTTCTACCGACTTGATTCGCACAAGATACGTTGAGGCAGCTTCATTCTTCCCAGCTAATAATTCGTGTTCTTCTAACGGCATTTTCGCGATATAACTAATTTTTCCTGTATAACTTCCAAAACGTTCGAAAGGAAAAGCGTCATATAAGAGCACAACGCTCTGTCCCAGCTTAACTCCGCCTATTGCATGTGCGGGAACGGCTAGTTCGGCATCAAGTGATGAGTCGCTTGGAATTATTTTCAAAATATTATCTTTTTCGTTTACATATTGCCCTTCTGATACCCGAAGGTTTGAAATTCGTCCTGATATTGGAGCTTTTAGAAGGTATTCAACGTCGCTCTTGGCTAATGCGCGTAGCCGATTTAAGTCAGCCTTGGTGTTGGTAAACTCATTAACTTTACTATGACTGTTAATGTCGGCTATAACTCCCTCACTGACAATGTTTCGTTGCTGACTCCTATTTGCGGCATGTTGTTGCTGCAATTCCAATAGTTTGGATTTTCGATCTAATGTAGCCTGCCAACCTTTTTGAAGTTGGTCTTTGCTAACTATCCCAGTCTCTGCGTATTTTAGAAGACGATCATAATCTGCTTGTGCAGCGGTGATTAATTGTTCCTGGAGCTCGATCTGTCGAGCTAAGACCAATTGCTCATCACGTAACCCAGCTAGCCGAACGTTTAGCTGCTCTTGCAATGCCAATGCACGCTTTCGCTCCAGAGAAACCTGATCCTCTGAAATACTTTCCTGAAATTTGAAAGCTTGATCGCTCTCCCAACCGGCAAGTGCGCCGGTTCCTGAGAATTGCTGCACTCGAACTTTGATCAATTCATCGCCTTTGCCGACAATGTAGTTTTCATGCACAGAAACCTCAGTTATTACACCCGAGCGAGGAGCAACAACGTTGGCAATGGGATTTGACGAGACGAGTACACCGCGTACGGTTTTGACGGAAGAGTATTTTACAAACATCGTCGCTGAGATTGCGGCGAAAAATGTAAAAACTAAAAATATGGTGGTAAGTCGAAAGCGATATGGAATATTTAAATCGAGTCGCCCCTCTAAATGGTATATTTTTTGAGTTTGGTGGACGAAATGGTTGTCACGCATGATCAGGGTAAATAACGCTGGTTCGCGATCATTAAACCGTTAGGAAAAAATCACTCTGTAAATGCTCGTCCGCATTAGATAAAATTCTCAAACTGCATTAAGTTTCTATGCCAAAAAATTTTCTAAAAAATGTAAGGATTTCGGTGTAAAGCTTGCTCCACACAATCAAAAGAATGGTAGGAATAGTTCGATAATATATTCATAAATATCTCTAGAAGGATGTTTTATTTTATAGGCTTAACAAATTTTGATTTGTTGTTGTGTGGAGTGCTTGCTTACCGCGACCTATATAATAAATAAAATTAATTAATAATCTTTATTTTATATAGAGGCCATTATATTTGGGTGGAAGTTGGACTGCCACGGGAATCCGTTCGTCTGCACGGGAAATTGTCAACACTATAGTGTTAGGAAAGCCTTCTGGCAGCGTTTTGATACTTCCGAATTTTGTTTCTCGACCATTTATCCAAATGAGAACATCACCTGGCAAGATGCCGGCCAATGCTGCTGCGCCCTCTACAGTTTCAACAACTAGAGCGGTCTTAATTTTTAAATGTGCGATCTCACCATTTGAAGCTGGGTGTGTTGCCATTATTCCGATCTTTTCTAGCAGGGTGGGCATCTCACTAACTTGATCGGATGGAGCCTTGGGTGCGCCAATTGCAAATGAATAAACCCCAATGAGCGATAACGCGAGCGCAAATGAAATGTTTGGGATAGGGCCTAAAAAAAATTTTCCTAAACGGTAAATCATATCTAGCTCCTCAAATGCGTTAAATATCGTCTAAACCAAGATTGTTGAATCAGACGGCACCCATGGGAAGTGTCACCTCAACATGAGTGCCTTCCCTTGGATTACAGGGTGTCCCACTCAATACATAAGGTTCCCGCCTCATTGGTGCGCGTGCACCCTCCGGTTCCCGCACCAGTGATCGACTCGACTTCCTCTTCTGTCATCGGCAGGATCTCTTTGGCAGTCGTGAAGGCCATCAAGCGCTTGGAGCGATCTTTATCCTCGTCCTTGACATTTGATTTTTCTTTAAAAACCTCAATCATAGATTCCTCCGTATATGTAAGTGTCGTCTTCGAACACTTCGTTCAATGCCGGACGACGTCGGCAATGAATTTAGGATGCTGTTCGCTTAAATTCTGCCCAGCCTTAATGCTCGGTTAAAATATAGATCAATATTTAACGATTAAAAAATCATTTAAACGGTTGTGTTTGATATCCATTTCACGACCATTGGCCTGCAATTTATCTATTATGATTTGCATCCGAACTATCAAGTGAACGAAGAGCTGCCTTTAATCGTGAAAGCGCTTCGGCACCAGCTGGGTCCTGGTCAAAATCTGCGATCGTAAACGTTGCTGAGGTCGGAATATGACCAGATTTAAATGCCAAGTATTTACAAAACTTTTCTAATAGAATTGTTTCTGGGACCATTGCCTCGCACCATAAAAATTGACCAGAATTGTTTCCTTCTAGAAATACCCATTCGTTTTCTGGTGTTACCACAAAATCAAACGCGCAGTAATCCAAACCCATGGCAGCACAGTACTTCATTAGGCCATCGCGCACTATAATAGGGATATCTTGAATATAGAAAAAGGCCTCTTTATGTTTATAAATTCGCTTTTCTCTCCAATCAATCTTTGCAAAATCGTAAGCTTGGGAATTTATCCCGACTGCAATAAGATCGGTGCCTATTACTGTAATCCTTACTTCATAGGCCTTTTCGACGTATTCTTGAACTATTGCCGGACACAAATGAAATTGCTCCCATAGAGCTGAATTTTTATCTAGAAGTTGGGTGAATGCCGCCTTGGATGGTTGCCCCTGCTGATAGTTAGGTTCCCATGAGTTTGAGGTTAATGTTTTGAAGGCTACCTTCTCATGCTTTGAGAAAACCTCTCGCATTTGCAAAAAGTCGTTTCCGATGTATGTTAGTGGTATTTTGAGGCCAACCGACTTTGCCAGCTGCAACTGGTATGGTTTCATATTCTCAAAGTACTTTGAAAGGGGGGGATTTAAACAGTAGTGGCCCGAACTTGAGATCATGAACATCAAACTACGGTAGTGTGCTTCCCAATCATTTTCCGCGACTTTAATATCCGCTGGGTGCATCAATGAGCTAATTGTGGGAGTATACGCTGTGCGGCGAAACCAAAATCCTGTTAGGCTTGGAATATCATATGTGAGATCGCCTTCACGCATATGAAAAACTGGGGCGCCGTCGCTGCCTATTTTGACCGACAAATTTCTCGTCATCAGCTCAGCGGAAGATATAACCGTCGCCTGAAGGCTAAGTTTCTTTAAGCCCCAGGCGACTGCTGCAGCATGATAATCTGCTGCGGGACTAATAATTGCGATTTGAGCGTCCTTCATTGGTTCAGATGATAAGGAAAGAAGAAATTCATTATCGTTTTCGATCTAATAAAGCAACAAATCCCGGATAATTATTCTTAAAAGTGCTGGATTTCTTAAGTTGGCGAATTTTTGGTTTAAAAAATTAGCACAAAGGTCGTATTCCTTTCGAAGTCGACTCCACGAATGTATTGGGATCTATGATAATAAGGTTGAGAAAGCTCAAACGTTTCGTTATTTTTTATTATTGCTAAGGCTGAAAGATGGCGCACACATTCTGCGCGGAAAGGATGCTCTAAGGCAATTTTAATTTGAAACGCATTTTTTCAGGACTCATCTAGGGTCAGCGCCTAAGACATGTTGGCGGCAGAATAGCAGCTTCGCATGCATGCGAAATTCACCAATTGTCACATTTGAACTATGGTCTCGTTTTTAATGACTGGCAGAGGGCGTTGCGCTTGGCCATGATGTACTGTGGGGATATCTCTGTCGTTGACCTAGCTTTTTTGCGTTGCTGCTGGGAACGTTCAGCACGTTAACTTCGAGTGTGTTCACCGGATTACCTGAGTCGACTGCGGAAGGTAAATGCAAAGGTAGATGGGCTCCGCTTTCCGCGTCCAAGGGCTCGTCTGTCACTGTTCCCTATACTGGAGATAGCTCCATATTGGGCAGCTGGTTAGGCTAGGGCGGCGAGGCGCTTTGCGCTTGCCGTGCATATGCAGGGTGCAACGTGTGCGTCGCCCCGATACCATGAGTGTTGTTGTGCATCTGCGGATTTCTTGACTGCCCCACTTTGGCAATAAGCTAGGGCCCTCATGGCGTGCCCCCCTCTGTCGCAAATGGAGGCATGCGTGAATCATGCGTACAATAGTCGGCCCAGGCATTCATGAGTTTGCTTCGCTTCTCGAAAAGGTCACTCCGAAAGTATGCAGCCTCTGTCGCGTCGCGTTGGGCATGGGCTAATGCAGATTCGCATACTTCGGCTGGAAATGAGGTTTGTTCCGCAGCCCAATCGCGGAAAGTGGAGCGGAAGCCATGCATAGTGAATTCTAGGCCAAGCCGACGCAACTGCATTGTAAAAGTCATATCGCTGTGCGCTTTACCTGATGGGGCCGGAAAAACTAACCCGCTGGGTTTTGGGTGTCCTCTAGCCTGATATTTAAGGATTTCCAGGGCCTGAGGCGAGAGTGGAACCCTGTGCTCGACGCCCGCCTTCATGCGCTGTGCAGGGATTGTCCAGCGACGCTTGCTGAGGTCAAATTCCTCCCAAACCGCCAAGCGCACCATGCCAGTACGCGCAACAGTCAGTATCGTGAACTCCATGGCCAGCTTGATGCAAGAGGACGCGCCGCAATCGCGTATTGACTGAATGGCCTTTCCAACCTGAACCGGCCCGGAAATTCGGGAGGCTCTAATCTTTGAGAGAATAGAGCTTATGAACAAGAAATCTCCACGAGTTGCCCCTGAAGTAATGGAACGTGCTGTACGGATGGTCGAAGAATCGGCTGGC
>Ga0213872_10000170_pt1 | contig 58410 bp, 47 predicted proteins | sample VelepicomBERX_R2_FD_160071 | JGI IMG/M metagenome (GOLD analysis project Ga0213872, IMG submission 160071) | Rhizosphere microbial communities from Vellozia epidendroides in rupestrian grasslands, the National Park of Serra do Cipo, Brazil - RX_R2 | ecosystem: Host-associated > Plants > Roots >... | reverse complement strand
CGACTGGATGAGCGCGGACACCAAGGTGCGTGCCAAGGAAAAGCTGTACGCCATCCTCAACAAGGTCGGCTACCCGGACCGCTGGCGCGACTACTCGGCCTTCACGGTCGCGCGCGACGACCACCTTGGCAATGTGCAGCGCGGCAATGCCTTCGAGGCCCGCCGCCAGCTCGCCAAGATCGGACAGCCGCTGGACCGCGGCGAATGGAGCATGACGCCGCAGACCGTCAATGCCTATTACGACGCGCAGATGAACGACATCAACTTCCCCGCCGGCGTGCTGCAGCCGCCGCTCTACGACGCCAAGCTCGACGATGCACCCAACTACGGCAACACCGGCGGCACCATCGGCCACGAGCTGACCCACGGCTTCGACGACGAAGGGCGCCAGTTCGATGCGAGGGGCAACCTCAAGAACTGGTGGACCGCGCGGGATGGCAAGGCCTTCGAGGAACGTGCCGCCTGCGTGGTCAAGCAGTACGGTGGCTACACCGTCATCGACGACATCAAGCTCAACAGCAAGCTCACGCTCGGTGAAGACCTGGCCGACCTCGGCGGCCTGATTCTGGCCTATTCCGCCTGGAAGGCTCACACGGCCAACATGACCTTGGAAATGCAGGACGGTCTCACGCCCGAGCAGCGCTTCTTCGTGGGCTTTGCGCAATGGGATTGCAGCTCGGCGCGCCCCGAATACGAGCGCGCGATGGCCCGCACCGACCCGCATTCGCCGAGCCGCTACCGCATCAACGGCGTGGTGGTGAACATGCCCGAATACGAGCGTGCCTTCAGCTGCAAGCCCGGCGCGGCCATGAGCAAGCCGGCCAAGGATCGCTGCAAGGTCTGGTGATTTTTTGACGAGGAGAACCTTGATGAAGATCGATCCCTACCTGTTCTATGAAGGCCGGTGCGAAGAGGCCATCGAGCTCTACAAATCGGCCCTCGGTGCCGAAGTGCAGATGATGATGCGCAACAGCGAGAGCCCCGCACCGGCGCCCGAAGGCATGCTGCCGCCCGGCAGCGGCCACAAGATCTTGCACGCCTCGCTACTGATCAAGGGCGCGCTGATCATGATGTCGGACGGCATGTGCAGCGGCCAGACCGCCTTCAAGGGGTTCTCGATCTCGCTCGATTGCGCCAACGAGGCCGAGGCGCGCGCTGCCTTTGAGGCGCTGGCCGTGGGCGGCCAGGTGAAGATGCCGCTCTCGCAGACCTTCTGGGCGCCGCTGTTCGGCATGCTCGATGACAAGTTCGGAGTGGGCTGGATGATCGGCGTCTCGGGGAACTGAGCGGCTGCGACGGCCAGCACCCGCTGCCACTTGCAAAGGGGACTGGCACCAGGCCCGGCGCCCCCCGCTGGTGGGGGTTGGGGAACATGCGGTTACGCAGTCACACTTGCGCCGTCTTCATGGGCGGGGGCGAACAATGAACTTCAGCACGCAGATTCTGTGGCCATCGCGTGCGCAGGGCGCCAACGTCGCGTGCGCAACACGCAAAGACACCCCTGTGCCCGCAATAATGTCGACGGCTCCAGAGGCCATGGGCCGGGAGCCTACAAGAATGGACAAGAACGAAGACATCAACGAACCGGGCCTGCTGAACCTCCCCGACAGCCTGCGCCTGCTGGCCGGCCGCGGCTTTGCCCGCAGCTACCGCCGCGGCACCTTGCTGATCGAAGAGGGAACCCAGGGCGACAGCCTCTACCTCGTGCTCTCGGGCTCGCTGCGTGCGTTTGGCTGCGATGCGCGCGGTCGCGAGGTCACCTACGGTATCTACGGACCTGGCGAATACGTGGGCGAGATGAGCCTGGACGGCGGGCCGCGCTCGGCGAGCGTCATCTGCGAGATCCCCTCGCGCTGCGTGATGCTCACGCGTGCCAGCTTGCTCGAGCACATCTCGGCGCATCCAGAGTTCGCCCTCGAGCTGCTCACCAAGGTGATTCGCCGCGCCCGCGCCGCCACGCTCTCGACCAAGCAGCTTGCGCTCAACGACGTCTACGGCCGCCTGAAGGCCTTGCTTGAAAGCGATGTCGAGGCCGGCGACGTTCACCTCACACACCAGGCCATGGCCACGCGCCTGGGCTGCTCGCGCGAGATGGTCTCCAAGCTCGTCAAGGATCTCGAGCAGGGCGGCTACTTGGTCCGCGTGGCCAACGGCCACTACAAGCGCCTCAAGTCCCTGCCCCAACGCTGGTGAATCAGCGCCGGGACCCCAGCGGCGGCGCCACGGGGAAGTGCTGCGGCGGCCTGGCGGCCTTGGCGTAGAGGCCCTCGACCTTGGGCAGGTTCCGGCGCAAATCCTCGATGCGCGTCTTGCCCGCCGGATGCGTGGACAGCCATTGCGGCGGCGCGCCCTTGGCGGCGGCGGCCATCTTCTGCCACAGGCTGATACTGGCGGCCGGGTCGTAGCCGGCGCGTGCGGCCAGCTCCAGGCCGACGAGGTCCGCCTCGCTCTCGTTCTCGCGGCTGAAGGTCAGTGTGACCAGCTGGCCGCCCATGCGCAGCAGCGTGTCACCGACATTGCCCAGCCCGAAGAGCGCCGAGAGGCCGCTGACGGCAATGGACGTGCCCGCATTCTTGGCCATGCGCTCGCGCGCATGCTCGCGCAGCGCGTGGGCGATCTCGTGGCCCATCACCATGGCCACCTCGTCGTCGTTGAGCTGGAGCTTCTCCAGGATGCCATAGAAGAAGGCGATCTTGCCGCCCGGCATGCAAAAGGCATTGAGCTGCGGGCTGTAGACCAGGTTCACTTCCCAGCGCCACTGGCGCGCGCGGGGGTTCCAGGGCGCTGACTGCGGCACCAGGCGTTCGGCGATGGCGCGCAGGCGCTGCAGTTGCGGGTCGTCGCGGCCAGCGAGCGCGCCCTTGGCGGCGGCCTGGCGCATCATCTGCAGATATTGCTGGGCGCCCGCGGCCTCCACCTCTTCGGCCGGCACGAGTTCGGTCGTCCAGCTCTTCTTGCCCACGTCCACGCCCTCACTCGGCGGCGCGTCTGCCGCCAGGGCGGGAGCGGCGGCCAGCGACAAGGTGGCCAGCAAGGTGGCCAGCAAGGCGGCGCGCAAGGCGTGGCGTCGGTTCAGACCCTCGGGCATGGACATCGGTGCAAACTTCCTTCGCCGCATTCTGGCTGACAATGTCCGCATGTCTCCCGTGCTGCACACAGACCCGCTCCAGTTTCGCGCCGCTCTCGGTCTCTTCGCCACGGGCGTGACCATCGTGACCGTGCGCACGCCCGAGGGCCGGCTGGTGGGCCTGACGGCCAACTCCTTCAACTCGGTCTCGCTGTCACCGCCCCTGGTGCTGTGGAGTCTGGCGCGCCACGCCGGCTCGCTGCCCGTGTTCAGCGCGGGCTCGCACTACGCGATCAACATCCTCGCCGCTGAGCAGAAGGATCTGGCCGAACGCTTCTCCACGCGCGACATCGACCGCTTCGCCGGCGTGGCCTGGCGAGATGGTGCTGGCGGTGCGCCCGTTCTCGAAGGCGTGGCCGCCTCGTTCGAGTGCGCGAATCGCAGCCGCTACGAAGAGGGCGACCACGTGATCTTCGTGGGCGAGGTCGAGGTCTGCACCTCACGCCCCGATGCCAAGCCCCTGATCTTTCACGGCGGGCGCTACTTCACCGAACTACCGCTGTAGTTCAAATCTGCACACGGGTTCCGAGCTCCACCACCGCGTTGTCGGGGAGCCTGAAGAACTCCGCCACCCCGCCCGCGTTGCGGCTCATGGCCGAGAACAGGCGCTCACGCCAGTTGGCCATGCCCTCGCCCTGCGTGGGCACCACGGTCTCGCGGCTCAGGAAGTAGCTGGTCTCGAAGACCGGGATGCGCAGGCCTTTGGGCTCGCACAAGGCCAGCGCCGCGGGCACGTCGGGCTGGTCCATGAAGCCGTAGTGCAGCGTCACGCGCCAGAAGCCCGGCGCCAGCGCCTCGAGCTGCACGCGCTGCTCGCTCTTGACCCAGGGCCGGTCCTCGAAGACCACTGTGAGGATCACATTGGTCTCGTGCAGCACCTGGTTGTGCTTGAGGTTGTGCAGCATGGCCTGCGGCACGGTGTCGGGGTTGGACACGGCATAGACGGCCGTGCGCGGGACGCGGTGGGCGCCACCCAGGGCGAGCGACTCGATGAAGGGCGCGAGCTCGAGGCCGTCGCGCTGGATACTTGCCATCAGCAGCTGGCGGCCGCGCGACCAGGTGCTCATCAGTGCGAACAGGCCCAGGCCCATCATCAGCGGGAACCAGCCGCCGTCGAAGAACTTGATGGCGCAACCAGCCACGAGCAGGGCGTCCACGGCCAGGAAGAAGATCGTGGCCGGCACGGCGATGCGCCTGGCGATCTGCCAGCCGTCGCGGATCACGAACCAGGTCATCACGGTCGTGATCATCATGGTCAGCGTCACGGCGATGCCGTAGGCGCCGGCCAGGGCCGAAGAGCTGCCGAACAGCAGCACGGCCGCGACCACGCCCACCAGCAGGGCCCAGTTCACCGCCGGCATGTAGATCTGGCCGACTTCGCGCGCGGAGGTGTAGCGCACCGTCATGCGCGGCAAGAAGCCCAGCAAGATGGCCTGCTTCGTCATCGAGTAGGCGCCCGAGATCACGGCCTGCGATGCGATCACCGCGGCCAAGGTGGCCAGCAGCACCATCGGCAGGACCAGGGCCTGCGGGAACAGGTGGAAGAAGGGGTTCTCGATCGCGGTCGGGCTCTGGATCAGCAATGCGCCCTGCCCCATGTAGTTGAGGATCAGTGCCGGGAACACGAGGCCCAGCCAGGCGATGCGGATCGGCCGCGCGCCGAAGTGGCCCATGTCGGCATACAGGGCCTCAGCGCCAGTCAGGGCCAGCACGATGGCGCCCATGGCCGCGAACAGATGCCAGCCACGCTCGGTCACGAAATGCCAGGCATGCAGCGGATTGAGCGCTGCGAGGATCTGCGGAGCCTGCGCGATCTGGTGCACGCCGATCGCGGCCAGGGCCAGGAACCAGAGCACGATGACAGGCCCGAAGATCTTGCCCACGGCGCTCGTGCCGAAGCGCTGGATCGCAAACAGGCCCACCAGCACCGCCAGCGAGATCGGCAGCACCCAGTGAGAGAGCGTCGGGGTCACGACTTCGAGGCCCTCGACCGCGCCCATGACCGAGATGGCCGGCGTGATCACGCTGTCGCCGTAGAACAAGGTGGCGCCGAACACGCCCAGCAGCAGCAGGCCCGCGCGCAGCCTGGGTTTGTTCTGCAGGGCGTGGGTGGCCAGGGCCGTGAGCGCCAAGCCGCCGCCCTCCCCGCGGTTGTCGGCGCGCAGGATCAGCAGCACGTACTTGAGCGTGACCACGATCATGAGCATCCAGACGATGACGGAGATGGCCCCCGTCACGTTGTGCGCATCCAGGGTTACGCCCGTGGCCGGCTTGAAGATCTCGACGACCGTATAGAGCGGGCTGGTGCCGATGTCGCCGTAGACAACGCCGATGGCTCCAAGCGCGAGGGCGGCGAGGCCGTGGCCCTGGAGATGGGAATTGCTGTGTTCTGAACTCATGGAACATCGTCTCCGTTGTCGCATTAGGATCGCATAAGGGCGCGACATTCTTTGCACAAATGCCTAACATTCCGTACCGACTGACCCTGGGAGACTCCATGAGATTGCGTGGATTTGCTGCGCTGGCCGCGCTAGCGCTTGTTCAAGCCGCCAGCGCGGACGAGCCCGTGCTCGTCACGCTGGCCGAGGTGAACGCATCGGGCAGCAGCGCCATCGTGGGCACCGTCAGCGTCACAGCCAGCCCCTACGGCCTTGTGTTCACGCCCGACCTCAAGGGACTGGCGCCTGGCCTCCATGGCTTCCATGTGCACGCGAACCCGAGTTGCGGCCCGAGCGAGGCCGACGGCAAGAAGGTGCCCGGCGGCGCAGCCGGCCCGCACTACGATCCGCTCAAGTCCGGCAAGCACGGTACGCCCTGGGGCGACGGCCATCTGGGAGACCTGCCGCCGCTCTACGTGGCAGCCGACGGCACGGCCACCCAACCCGTGCTCGCCCCGCGCATGAAGCTAGCCGACCTGGCCGGCCACTCGCTGATGGTCCATGCCGGCGGCGACAACCATGCCGATCACCCAGTGCCTTTTGGCGGCGGCGGCGCGCGCGTTGCCTGCGGAGTGTTCTGAGAACCTCCTCCAGGCGGGTCAGCTGAAGCGATAACCGACGCCAGGCTCGGTGCGCAGCCGCTTGGGGTCGGCCGGATCCGCCTCGAGCTTGGCGCGCAGTTGGCCCATGTAGAGCCGCAGGTAATGCGTCTGCTCGCTGCAGTCCGCACCCCAGACATCAGTCAGCAGGGTGCGATGCGTGACGACCTGGCCGGCCGAGCGCAGCAAGCGGGCGAGCAGCTTGAACTCGGTGGGCGTGAGGTGCACGTCCTCACCGTTGAGGCAGACGCGGTGGGCGGCCAAGTCCACGAGCAGGCCGTCTTGTTCGTAGCGTGTGACGGCCGCTGCCACCTGTCGGCCGCGATGACGCAGGGCCACGCGCATGCGTGCGAGCAGCTCCGTGATCGAGAAGGGCTTCACGAGGTAGTCGTCCGCCCCGGCATCGAGCAGGCGCACCTTGAGGCCGTCCTGCTCGCGCGCCGAGATCACGAGCAAGGGCGTGCCCTTGAGGCTGCGCAGCTTGTGCAGCAGATCCTCGCCCTCCCCGTCCGGCAGGCCCAGGTCCAGCAGCACGAGCTCGATGTCGGAGTGGGCGAGCAGGGCCATGGCGTCGGCCAGGCTGGCAGCGGCCCGGACCTCGTAACCCTCCACGCGCAGCGCTCCGGCCAGCGTCGTGCGCAGTTCGCGGTCGTCCTCGACCAACAGGACCTGAATCATTGCGGAACCTCTTCGATGGGGAGTCGGAGCTCGAAGGCCGCGCCGCCATGGCTGCGCGCGCGGTAGCCGAGGCGCCCGCCATGCGCGGTCGCGATGGCGCGGCAGGCCGCCAGGCCCACGCCAGAGCCGCGGCTGCCGTCGGGGGTCTCATTCTCGGGGCCGCGACGGAAGACCTCGAAGATGCGGTCGCGCCACGCCGGCGGCACCCCGGGGCCGCGGTCGCGCACGGCGATCAGCACCGCCTCTTCCTCGCGACGGGCCAAGATTTCTACGCCGCCACCCTCTGCGTACTTGAGCGCGTTGTCCACGAGGTTGTCGAGCAGCTGTGTCAGCAACAGGGCGTCGCAACGCAGCAGCGGCAGCCCGGGAACGACGCGGGTCTTCACGCGCGTATGGGCGTCGCGCTGGCGCAGCCGGCCCATCACGGCGCCGATCAGCTCTTCGGCCGATTCCCAGTCGCGCGTGAGCCGCACGTCGGGCCCGTCGAGGCGGGCCAGCTGCAAGGTGTTGTCGGTCATGCGCGAGAGCGAGCGCGCCTCGTCGACGATGGAGCGGGCCAGGCGCTCGCGCTGGCGCGTGTCGAGCCGCTCGCCCTGGGCCAGCAGGCTCGAGGCCGCGCTCATGATGGTGGCGAGTGGCGTGCGGTAGTCGTGCGAGATGGTGGCGAGCAGGGTGTTGCGCACGCCCTGGGCTTCGGCGGCCTCGCGCAAGCGCGCGCCGGCGCGCTCGGTGGCGGCGCGCTCCAGGGCCTGGCCCAGCAGGTCGCACAGCGCCTGCGCATGAGCGCGCAATCCCAGGGCCGGGCCCAGGTCCAGCGGCAGCATCGCCGCGCCGCGCGCGCCTTCGCGGCCGCGCAGTGGCAGGTACCAGGCGTTGAGTTCCTCGTGCCGCAAGGTACCGGGCCCGAAGGCCAGGGCGCGGCGCATGCTGAGCCAGAGGCCTTCCCATTGGTTGGCGTCGGGTTCCCCGTGCACGTGGACGGCGGCGGCCTCGTTGGTGGCGGGCATCTGGTCTTGCAGCAGCAAGACGATGGGCGCGCTCTTACCAAGAGGTGTCAGCGCCCCGGCCAGCGCAGCGGCCATGGCGGCGGGCTCGGACAAGCTGCGCAATTCCTCAGCGAGCAGGCGCAGCTGCTCGGCCTCGAAGGCATGGCGCTCGGCGCGGGCCACCTGGGTCTGTAGACGTTTGAGTAGCGCGGCGGCCAGGCCCGCCAGAGCGGCGCCAATGAGCCAGGGGAGGTACAGGGACATGGCCGGCACGATACCAATGCCGGCACAAGGAATGTGTCAGGGCTTCCTAGCGCTTGCGTGGAATGACCTGCGTGTCGGGAAACGCTTCGGGCTGCTTGGGCGTCTCGGCCCGTAGCAGTAGGTCCTCGAGCTCCTGGCGACTCGGTGGAGGCGGGGCTGTGTACACCTCGTGGCGCGGCTTGGCGCGGGCCAGTTGGTGGCGAAGCTGCTCGATCTCCTTTTGCAGCTGCTCCACCTGCTTCTTGACCTGAACGCCCTGCTGCTCGGCGAACTGGCGGGCCTGGTCGAGCTTGGAGTTGCGAAAGGCGGCACCCTTGAGCTGGCGGCCCCACCACCAGGAGCCGATGCCAGCGGCGACCAAGCCACCCGCCACGACGCCTCCCAGGGCGATGCCGATCGTTTCGACGTCCATCAAGCGCCTCCCGCCTACGCTGAAATAACGAGTTAGCTGTGCTGACTCACTCTACAGCTTTGGCCGAACTTTGTCCTGTTCGACGTCGATGAATTCCCACCAGTTGTCCCACAAGGGCGGCCTGCGGTAGCCCATCACGCCGGGGCCGGTCAAGTCGGTGATGATGCGGTGGACCTTGGCCTTGTAGGGCATGTAGGCAAGCAGCAGGCGGGCGGCCTGATCGAGCAACGCGCTGCGCTCGGGGCCGTGCGGCAGCTCGCCGATGCGGCGGTAGAGCGCGTCGAAGGCCGGCATGGAGAAGCGAGCGTAATTCTGGCTTCCGATATTGCTGCTCAGACCCAGGGCCAGTACGTCATGGCCGTCAGGGCTGGCAGCGCTCCAGCCCAAGGTCCAGACTTGGAAGTTGCCGGCGCGCGCGGCCTTCTCGTTGTCGGCATACGGCGCAGAGCGGAACTCGAACTTCAGCCCCACCGCGGCCAGGCCCTGCTGCCAGACGCTGTCCATCTCCCGGTAGAGGTCGCCCGGATAGGTGCGCGCCTGGATCACGAGCGGGCGGCCGTCGGGCATCTCGCGCCAGCCATCGCCGTCGCGGTCGATGTAGCCATACAGGTCGAGCAAGGCCTTGGCGCGCGCCGGGTCCTGCTCGCCCATCTCGGTATGGCGCGCCGGCTCGTAGCCCGTGGTGCCGGGCATGTACAGCGACTGGGCCGGCAGGGCGTTGCCGTTGCGCACCTTGAGGATTTCGCCGCGCACATCGGAGGCCAGGCCGATGGCCCGGCGCAGCGCCACCTTGTCTGGCGTGTAGCCGCCCACGACCGGGTCTTCCATGTTGAAGACGCTGAGGGTCACGTCCGCGCCTTGCACGCGGTAGCCTTGATAGCCCTGGCGGGCCAAGCCAGGAGCGAGCCTGCCGCCCGGCATGGCCTGGCGCAGGTAGGCGGCGCTCATGCGCTCGATGTAGTTGAACTCGCCGCTGAGGAAGGACAGCCAGCGCGGCTGCTCCTCTTCGATGATGGCCAGCTCCACCCGGTCGACCATGGGCAGGCGCTGCGCGCCCAGGCGCGTCAGCCAGGCCTGGCCTTCGACATCGTCGGCCGCGGGCTGCACCTCGTCACGATAAAAGCGCAGGCGATGTCCGGGGTTGCGCTCCAGGGCGATGAAAGAGCTGCGCCGCCACTCCTTGAGCACGAAGGGGCCTGTGCCCACGGGGTGCTCCATGGCGGCGCCCGGGTACGCCTCGATCACCTCGCGTGCTACGGCGCCGTAGATGTCGCCCTGGGCGAGGGTGTCGAGCAGGGTTGGCAGCGGATGGTCGAGCTCGATGCGCAGCGTGTAGCGGTCCAGCGCGCGCAGGCCCGCGATGGGCCGGTCGTAGTCGAACGTGCCGCCGTTTCTACGCAGGCTCTCGCGGTACTCTGCCAGCCCCTTGATGTGGAGCTCGGCAATGTCGCTCCACAGCGGCGATCCGATCCCGGGATCGGCCACGCGCTTGAGGCTGTAGACGTAGTCCTCGGCCACGAGCTCGCGTCTGCGCCCCTTGAAGGCGGGATCGTCAGCGAAGAAGATGCCGGGCTTGACGCGAAAAGTCCAGCTGCGGAAGTCAGCCGAGACATCGGGCATCCCGGCCGCCGTCACCGGTTTGAGCCGTGCCGGCCGTGCGAGGTGGTCGTAGCCGTACAGGCCTTCGAAGATGTGGGCGGTGACGGTGCGAGAGTACAGATCGGTGAGCTGGCTCGGATCGAAACCGCGCTCGCCCGACTGTAAGGCGTAGCGCAGCACGCGCGGCGGCGCGGCGGCCGAAGCCCCTGTTGAAGCCCCTGCTGAAGCCATCGGCCCGATGGGTGCGACGGGTGCAAGCACAGCGGTGGACGCTGCCAGCAGCTCGCGCCTTTTCATCTCACGCCTCCTTGACGATGTCCACGTAATCCCACCAGTTGTTCCACACCGCGCCCCGCCGGAAGCCGAGTACCTCCTTCATCGCCATGTCGGTGATGTAGCGGTGGCCGCGGTACTTGTAGGGCATGTACGCCGTTGCCAGGCGCGAAGCCTCGGCCAGCAGCCCCAGGCGCTCGGGGCCGTTGGGCAGGTGCGACATGCGCTCGAGCAGCTGGTCGAAGACCGGCAGAGAGAAGCGCGCGTAGTTGTAGCTGCCGATGCGGCTGGTGTGAAAGCGCCCCAGCGTGTCCTGCCCGTCGGGCACGGAAGCCGACGAGCCCAGACTCCAGATCTGGAACTTGCCGGAGCGCATGGTCTTGAGATTGTCCGGCCACTTTCCGACCTTGTACTGGACCCGCAGCCCGACCGCCGCCAGGCCCTTCTGCCAGATCTGGTCGATCTCGCGCTGGAAGCCATCGGGCGTGGTCAGGCTCTCGAGCACCAGCGGGCTGCCGTCGGGCATCTCGCGCCAGCCGTCGCCGTCGCGGTCGATGTAGCCATAGAGATCGAGCAAGGCCTTGGCGCGGCCCGGGTCCTGCTCGCCCATCTCGGACTCGAGCCCGGCGTCATAGCCGTACGTGTCGGGCATGTAGGGCTGCTGGGCCGGGATGGCCTCGCCCCGGCGTGCGAGCCGGATCTCGCCGCGCACGTCGGTGGCCAGCCCGATCGCGCGGCGCAGCGCCACCTTGTCGGGCGTGTAGCCGCCGACCACCGGATCTTCCATATTGAAGACGGAGAAGTAGACGTCCGAGGCCAGGCGGCGGTAGCCCTGGATGCCCTTCTTGGCAAGATTGGGCGCGACATGGCCCTTGGGCATGGCCACGCCGATATAGGTCGGCGCTACTCGCTCGATGAAATTGAACTCGCCGTTCAGGAAGGACAGCCAACGCGGCTGCTCCTCCTCGATGATGGCCACCTCCACGCGGTCGATCATCGGCAGGCGCCGGTCCTTGAAGCGCGCGAGCAGGGCCTGGCCTTCGGAGTCGTCTGCCGCGGGCTGGACCTCGTCACGGTAGTAACGCTCGCGATGGGTGGGATTCTTCTCAAGCACGATCAGCGAGCTGCGGCGCCATTCCTTGACCATGAAGGGGCCCGTTCCGACCGGGTGATCCATGCTGCGGCCTGGATAAGCCTCGATGACTTCGCGGGCGACGGCGCCGTACAGATCGGTCTGCGCGAGGATCTCGATGGCGCGCGGGCGTGACTCGGCCAAGCTCAGGCGCAGCGTGTAGCGATCCAGCGCGCGCAGGCCTTCGATGGGCAGGTCGTAGTCGAAGGGCTTGCCGCTCTTGCGAAGGGCGTCGCGGTACTCCTTGAGACCGAGCACGCCCAGGCTTTCGAGCTCGGCCCAGCTGGCCGCGCCGTTGGCCGGGTCGGCGATGCGCTTCCAGCTGTAGACGTAGTCGGCGGCCGTGAGCTCGCGCTTGCTGCCCTTGAAGGCCGCATCGTCGGCAAAGAAGATGCCGGGCTTGACGCGCAGGGTCCAGGTCTTGAAGTCCTGCGACACCTCGGGCATGCCGTCGGCCGTCAGCGGCCGCATGCGCACGGGGCGAGCCAGGTGGTCGTAGCTGTACAGGCCCTCGAGGATGTGACTGATGATGATGCGCGAATACAGGTCGGTGACCTTGATCGGGTCGAAGCCCGTCTCAGCCACGCGGAAGGCATAGCGCAGGGTCTTGAGCTCCGCGCCGGCTTCGGCGGCTTGGGATGCATCGGGCCGCAGTGCCAGGCCCAGGGCCGAGGCGGCCAGCAGTTCACGTCTCTTCATAGCTCAGCCGATGTCCACGTATTCCCAGAAGTTCAGCCAGAACGGGCCACGACGATAGCCCGAAACACCGGCGGCGGTGATGTCGGTGACGTAGCGGTGCAGGCGGTATTTGTAGGGCATGTAGGCCGTGGCGATGCGCTGGGCCTGGCGAAACAGGGCCAGCCGCTCGGGGCCGTCGGGCAGCACGGCCGTGCGCGCATAGATCGCATCAATCTCCGCGCTCCTGAAGCGGGCGTAGTTGTAGCTGCCGATGCGGCTGCTCACATAGGCCGACAGCTGGTCCTGCGGGTCGGGCATGGAGGCGCTGCCGGCGAGGTTCCAGATCTGGAAGTTGCCGGCCGTCATGGCCTTGAGGTTGTCGGGCCATTGCGCGGTCTTGAAGCGGATCTTCAGGCCCACGGCGGCAAGGTTCTTCTGGTAGAGGGTGTCGATGGAGCGCTGGAAAGCGTCGGGCGTGGTCAGGCTCTCCAACTCCAGCGGGCTGCCGTCGGGCATCTCGCGCCAGCCGTCGCCGTCACGGTCGATGTAGCCGTAGAGATCCAGCAGGGCCTTGGCGCGGGCCGAGTCGTACTCGCCGTTCTCGCACTTGAAGCGCGCGTCGTACCCCGTCGTGTGGGGGAGTTGGAAGGACTGCGCCACGATGCCCTGCCCGCGGCGCACGAGGTTGATCTCGCGAGGGCAATCGAGGGCTATCCCGAAGGCGCGACGCAGCGCCACCTTCTCGGGCGTCGTGCCGCCAATCGTGGGGTCGTCCATATTGAAGACGTGGTAACTCACGTCGGCGGCTTGCACGCGGTAGGCCTGCATGCCCTTCTTGGTGAGATTGGGGGCGAGGTGATTGCCGGGAATGGCCTGACTGGTGAAGTCTTCCGGCACTCGCTCCAGGAAGTTGAACTGCCCGTCGAGGAAGGACAGCCAGCGCGGCTGGTTCTCCTCAATGATGGCTACCTCCACGCGGTCCACCATGGGGATGCGGCGGTTGCCGAAGCGGGCCAGCCATGCCTGGCCTTCCGGGTCATCCGGCGCGGGACGGACCTCGTCGCGATAGTGACGCAGGCGATGCCCAGGGTTCCTCTCGAGCACGATCTGCGAGCTGCGCCGCCATTGCACGAGCTTGTAGGGGCCCGTGCCCACGGGGTGCGCGGCCGTGTCGTCGGAGTAGGCCTCGATCACTTCGCGGGCCACCACGCCGTAGATGTCGGGCTGGGCCAGGATCTGCAGGAAGCGCGGGCGAGTTTCCTGCAGCTGGATGCGCAAGGTGTAGCGGTCCAGCGCCTGCAGGCCCTCGATCTTGTGGCCGTAATCGAAGGTCGCGCCCTTGCGCAACTGGTCGCGGTAGGCCTTGAGGCCGACGATGCCCACGTCCTCGATCTCGCCCCAGCTGGGCGAGACCGTGGCCGGATCTGCAACGCGCAGGAGCGAGTAGACGAAATCCTCGGCCGTCACTTCGCGTGGCTGGCCCTTGAAGGCCGGGTCGTCGGCGAAGAACACGCCGCGGCGGATGCGGAAGGTCCAGGTCTTGAAGTCCTCCGATACCTCAGGCAGCGCCTCGGCCAGCACGGGCTTGATCAGCGCCGGCCGGGCCAGGTGGTCGTAGCCGACCAGCCCCTCGAAGATGTGGGCGGTGATGATGCGCGAGTAGATGTCGGTGATGCGCGCCGGGTCGAAGCCGGTTTCGGCCACGCGGAAGGCATAACGCAGTGTCTTCGCGGAAGAAGGTGCCTCGGCGGCCTGTGCGGTGGGAAGCGCCAGGGCGGCGGCGGAAGTGCCGAGAAAGCTACGTCGTTTCATTGCGGGGTCCGGGGCTGTCTGGCCGTGTCGATGTCCACGTAGGACCAGTAGTCGCGCACATAGCTGCTGCGCGAAAAGCCCAGCAGCCAGGGCTGGACCAGATCGGTGAATTGGCGGTGCACCTCAGCCCGGTAGGGCATGTAGGCCACGACCAGGGCCTGGGCGCGTTGCATGGCGGCCAGCCGCTGCGGGCCGTCGGGCATGCGGTGCAGGCGTTCGAACAGTGCGTCGAACTCGGGCAGACGGAAACGCGCCTTGTTCGAGAAGCTCGGGCCATAGGCCAGGGCCAGCAGGTTCTCACCGTCGGGCACGTCGGCGCTCCAGGCCAGGCTCCACATCTGCAGCCGGCCTGCGTTGGCGGCCTTGAGGTTGTCGGGGAACTTGGCAAAGCGGAACTTCACCTTCACGCCGAGCGCGTCGAAGGCCTTCTGCCAGATCTCGGCGAGCTGGCGGAACTGGTCCTCGGGCTGGGTCCAGACTTCGAGCACGAGAGGCTTGCCGTCGGGCTGCTCCCGCCAGCCGTCGCCATCGCGGTCCACATAGCCGTAGAGGTCGAGCAGGGCCTTGGCGGCAGGCAGATCGTGCTGCGAGTTCAGTGTGCGCACGCCGGCGTCGTAGCCCGAGAGCCCGTCGGCGATCAGCCCCTGTGCCGGCACGGCCTGGCCGCGGCGCACGACGCGAATCTGCTTGGACACGTCGTAGGCCAGGCTGATGGCGCGGCGCAGCGCCACGCGCTGCGGCGTGTAGCCGCCCACCACCGGGTCTTCCATATTGAAGTAGCTCAGGGTCACGTCGCTGCGCGAGTAGCGCACCGCACGCATGCCCGACTTGGCGAGGCTGGCGGCGATCCGGTCGTGCGGGATGGCCTGGGGCGCGAAATCGTTGGGAAGCTCCTCGAGCAGGTCGAACTCCTTGCGCAGGAAGGACAGGTAGCGCGGCTGGTTCTCCTCGATCACCGAAATCTCCACGCGGTCGATCAGCGGCAGCCGCCGGCCCTGCAGCGCGCGGACCTGCGCGGCCAGCACGGGATCGTCCGCTGGCGGCTTCTCGGCGTAATAGGTCTCGCGGAAGTTCGGGTTCTTCTCGAGCACCATGCGCGAGCTGCGCCGCCACTCGACGAGCCGCCAGGCATTGGTGCCGACGGGGTGGGCCATGATCCGGTCGCCGTAGAACTCCACCACCTCGCGCGCCACCAGGCCCATCATCGGGTCGGCGAAGTACAGGCCCAGGCGCGGCTCCGGGTGGCCGGTGTGGATCTCCACCGTGTAGCGGTCCTTGAGCACCACGCCCTCGAAGGGGTGCGAATAGTCGAAGGGGATCCTCTCGGCCAGCACCTTCTTGCGATAGGCGTTCAGGCCTAGCAGGTCCATGGCCTCGAGCTTGAAGAGGTGGCCGCTCTTCCAGCGCGGGTCGAAGTGGCGCAGCAGCGTGTAGACCAGGTCGGCGCCGGTCAGCTCGCGCTTGGCGCCCTTGAAGGCCGCATCGTCGGCAAAGTAGATGCCAGGCTTGATGCGAAAAATGTGGCGCGTGTCGTCCTCGCTCTGCTCGGGCAGGGCCGTGAGCACGGCGGGCACCAGGCGCACGGGTCGGTCCAGCGCGTCGAAATGCAGCGGCGTGTCGAAGATGTTGGCGCAGACGTCGCGCGAGTACTTGTCGGTGACTTGCGCGGGGTCGAAGCCGGTCTCGGCGGCACGGGCGGCATAGCGCAGAACCTTGGCCGGTTCTGCATGGGCGCAGCCCACAATGAAAAGCGCCAGGGCCAGGGCCCCGGCGGCGTTCTTCCACATCGACAAAGTTCCTGTTCTTGAGGTCGACGATTGTCGGGCATGGAAGCGCGGCGCCCGGCTCGCCCGGGCTTGCGTTTCAGGGGGCTGGCGGCGCGCCCAGGTTCTTGGCCAGGAAGGCCTCCACGCGACGGGCGAAGTCGACTTGGTTCTTGGGCGCCTTGAAGCCGTGGCCCTCGCCTTGGTACACCACGTACTGTGGCGTATTGCCCGCCTTGATCAGGGCGTCGCGCAGGCGTTCGCCATTGACCGGCGGCACTCGCCGATCCGAGCCGCCATAGGCCAGCAGCAAGGGCGCCTTGATCTGGTCGGCACGCTTGAGCGGATTGACCTCGGCCAGCATGTCAGCGTCCTTGACGGCATCGCCGACCATCTCTGGCAGCGTGTAGTGGCGGCTGACGTCGTCGATATCGTCGTCGATGCGCCAGGAACCCTTGAGGAAGAGGTCGAGGTCCGCCAGGGCCACCCATGCGATGCCGCAGCGGTACAGGTTCGGGTCCTTGATCAGGCCGATGAGCGTGCTGTAGCCACCGTAGCTGGCCCCCATGATGCAGGCGCGGTCGGTGGCTAAGCCCTGCTGCTGCGCCCAGTGCAGGGCGTCGGTGACGTCGTCCTGCATGGTGCGGCCCCATTGCTTGAAGCCGGCGCGGAAGTGCTTGTCGCCGTAGCCCTCGCTGCCGCGGAACTCGGGCTCGATGACGAGGTAGCCGCGCGAGGCGAGGAACTGCCCCCATTCGTCCCATTGCCAATGGCCCTGGCGCAACCACGGCCCGCCATGCACCAGCACCACGGCAGGCGCCGGATGGCCGGGCTTGACGCCCTGAGGCGTGGTGATCCACACCGGGATCTCCATGCCGTCGCGCGCCTTGAATCGGGCCAGGTCCAGATTGGCCATGCGGTCCGGGTCCACGGCCTTGCGCACGGCACCCAGGGCACGCCAGGCGACTTCGCCCTTGATGCGCTGGCGGATGTAGATGTGGCCGGGGTCGTGATCCGAATGGGAACGCACGAGCACGGTCTCGTCGCTTGCGCCGCAATTGCGGCAGATGACGTCGTTGACATGACCCGGCAGCTGCGCATCGACCTCAGCCTGCACCTGCTTGATCACGGGATCGAACCAGACGGTGGCTTCGCTGTCCACGTCCACGCTCACGCCCTGCAGTGCACCGGTCTTGCGGCTGAATAACAGATTGCCCAGGAAGTCGAAGCCCGGCGTTCCGACCAGGGGCTTGGGGCTGGGCGCCTTCTTGTCGAAATCGTAGCTGCTCAGCACGCTCAGCCGGTCCGGCCCCTCGTGATGGGTGACGTAGAGATTGCCGAACCGGTCCACCGCCTCAGGCCAGAACGGTACGTCGAGCCGCTTGCCTTCCATCAGCTGCTGCCAGGCCTCGGAGCCCGGCGCGCGCCACAGTGCGGCAAGCTTGTTGTCACGGTCCACCGTGACGACGCGGGCCTCGCCCTGGTCGTCGAAGATCCAGCCGGTGGCGTTTTCCGGGCGCTCGACTTTGAGGTTGCGAGTCTTGCCGTTGTCCACGTTGAGCCACAGCGGTGCCACCAGTGGGGAGCCGTTGTCGCGGAAGGAATAGCGGCCGATCAGCACCTCGTTGTCGGCGTGATTGGGGCCCGGATTGGGCACTTCGAGCAAGAAGTGGTTCCAGTCCAGGGGCTTGCTGGTGGCCTCGCCCTCGTAGAGACCGCTGTCGGCACTGATGACGAGCTGGCGCTGAGCCTGGCCATCCGCGTCTATTGCATAGAGACCGGGAGCACCAAATGCCTCGCCATTCGTGACCGTGAACTGGGTGACGCTGAAGATCAGTCGATGCTCGTTCACCCACTGTACCTGGGTGACATCAACGGTGCCGAAATGCGCGAGCTGCTTGACGCCGCCGCCGGGCGCCAGGTCCATGACGAACAGGGACACATGGCCATCGTCGCCCCGCGGCGCGGTGAAGGCGAGATAGCGTCCGGACGGAGACAGCCGGGTCTCCCTGATGTCGGGCATACCGAAGAAGGTCTCTGCGGGCGGTGGGTTCGTCGCCGCGTGCGCTGCGCCGCCCCCCAAGCCCGTCAAAACCCCTGCTAAAAGCCATTCAAGAATGATGCAGTTGCGCTTGCTCGTTCGAACCACGATGGCCTCCCAGCCTTTGGTCATTCATCGCCGCACTTGCGCGGCGGTCGGATTGTTGCGCGGACGCCTTCGCCGAGAATTGGTGTTTTCAGCCGGTGGGCGTGGCGCTTGGATGCGTCAGAAATTCCGGTGCGGCCGATCCGGATCGACAAGGATCTCGGTCGTCTTCACGACCACGCCGTCCTTGAAGTGAACGTTCAAGCGCAGCCACATGGCCGCGTACGGCGGCTCCACGTTCCAGTCCCACACGTCCTCGCCGCTGAGCGAGAAGTGCACGCGGGTGCGCTCTCGGCCGAGCAGGCGCTGCACCTGCTCGATGCTCATGCCGGGAACGACGCGGGCGCGTTCGGCGGGCGCCAGGCCGTCGCGGCGCCCCGCCAGGTGTCCGGCGGCGTCAAAGCGCAGCAAGTAGCAGTGGGTTCCGAAGGGCTGCTGCGCAAATTCGAGCGTTTGCCCGCCGTCGGCCTCGGGCCAGACCCGCGTCGGCATGCCATAGAGCGCCTGCACCTCGGCCACCGTGCTGCGGCCGCTCATCAGCCTCGGATCGTCGACCGGCGTGGCGCAGCCGGCAAGCAGGGAGGCGAGCAGGGCGGCAAGCAGGGTGGCGAGGGGAAGCGCGGCGGCGGCAAGGCGGGTTCGCATGATCGCGCCAGTATGCGCCGCCTGCCCTGCTACTTCAGCACGGCCTGCGCGTCGATGATGTCCACGCCCTGCAGCTGGCCGAGCCAGCTGTCGAACCATGGTTTGTGCGAAGCACCGACGATGGACAGCACACGGGCGCCGGGGCGCTCGCGGAAGGTCTCTCGGACGTTGGCGACCATTCGCAGGTTGCGGATCTCCCAGCCGCCGACCCACATCTGCGGATAGCTCTCGGGCGATCTGGAGCGCATCGTGGCGCGCACGTTGACCTCGGCCAGCGCGCGCAGATAGGCCGGCTCGTTGACGTAGCGGTAGACGGGCAGGAAGTCCGTCCCCTTCTTGAGCGCCGCCAGCGGCTTGTCCAGTTCGTCCAGCTCCGCACGGCCTGAATTCCACGCATCGCGCAAGGCGTGGCCGAAGGCCTCGTCCCGGTCCGCAGGGATGTCAACGTTGTCGCCCGTGTGGTTGTCCACAGCGCGCACCCGTTGCAGGCCGAGGCGGGCCGCCAGCGGCGCGGCGATCTGGAAGCTTTCGTCGTTGCGATTGCCCAAGCCGATGAGCATGTCGACCAGAGGCGCGTCGAGGCCATCGCCGACGCGGCGCTCGGCCTGGGGCAGTTGCAGCCATTGCACGTAGGCCGAGGCGCGGTCGTTGGCCGCAAGGAAGAGTGAAGCCAGCCGGCGGCGCTGGGCCGGCGCGGGCAGCGTGGGCCAGGCCTTGAGCATCTTGTCGACCGCGGCCATGGCGGCCGGCACTTCCAGGCCCGTGGCCGCGCGGGCTGCGTCCGTGGTGGCGCAGAAGGCAGCGCCGTACTTGGTCGGGTGGCGGGCCACGAGATCGCATTCCTCGCCCGTCAGCGCCTCGATCGTGATGATGTCGGGCTTGAAGATCGCGAGCCGCTCCAGCACCTCGTGCAGGGCCGCGGGATCGAAGTCCTTGGGCAGCTCGCGCAGGTGGAGGGTGCCCAGCACGAGCACCTGGGCGCGCGGGCTCACCGCGTCGGTGTCGAGCTTGGTCAGGTCGACGGCCTGAGCCAGCGCTGCGATCGGCGCGGCGGCCAGGCCCGCCAGCAGGACCGCTCTGTTTCCTATTCCCCAGGATTTCATGGGACTATCACTCGGAGTTGCAAACGAAGGCCGCAGTCTGCGCAAGGGGCCGCCGCGGCGCGAGCGCTGCGCGACGGACTGCGGCATTGGGTGACCGAATCGACGGACCTACGCACCATGGCCTACCGTTTGCGACGCCTGGGGATGGCGGCCGATACAGGGCAAATGCGGGTGAACCCTCGGAGGAAAGCTCATAGACTCGCGGCTTGTTTTTCAAGGAGCGCACCGATCCTGCGTGCGCATCGCGATGGCCGCCTACATCATCCGGCGCCTGTGGCAAATGATCCCCACCCTGCTGGGTGTGGTGCTGCTGGTGTTCTTTCTCTTCAAGGAATTCGGCTCCGATCCGGCCGTGGTGCTCGCCGGCCAGAACGCCAGCGCCGATCAGATCGAGGCGATTCGCGAACAGCTGGGCCTCACCAAGCCCACCTATGTGCAGCTGGGTATCTTTCTCAAGCAGATCGTGACCTTCAACTGGGGCAACAGCTGGGCCACGCACGAGTCGATCGCCCATCTATTCGCCACCCGCCTGCCCGCCACGCTGACGGTGATGCTGCCCATCCTTGTGCTGCAGACCGTGTTGGCCATCCCCTTTGCCCTGCTGGTGGCCTATCTGCGCGGCAGCTTCATCGATCGCGCGGTGATGGTGGGCACGACCCTCATGGTCTCGGTGTCGCTGCTGGTCTACGTGATCGTGGCGCAGTACTACTTCGCTTTCCGGCTCGGCTGGTTTCCGGTCCAGGGATGGAGTAACAACTTCTGGACCAATCTGACGACCTACTCCCTGCTGCCCATCTTCGTGCAGGTGGTGGTGGCGCTGGCGCCGTACACGCGGCTGTACCGCACCTTCTTCCTCGACGAGATCGGCCATGACTACGTGCGCACGGCGCGCGCCAAGGGCCTCCCCGAGCGGGTGATCCTGTTCAAGCACGTGATGCGCAACGCCATGATCCCCATCCTGACCAATCTCTCGGTCTCGCTGGCGGGCATCATGGTCGGTTCCTTCTTGCTGGAAGTTTTCTTCTCCATCCCCGGTCTGGGTCGCGAGATTTTGCTGGCCGTGAACCGCAGCGACTACCCGGTGATCCAGGCCTTTGCCATCTACATTGCCGTCATCACCATGGTGATCAACCTCGTCACCGACATCCTCTACAAACTGGTTGACCCCCGGGTGGTTCTCAAATGAGCACGGCCCTGGCAAGACGAAGCGAAGGCGTTTGGGCTGCGGCCTGGCGCCGGATGAAGGCCGACAAGGTCGGCATCGGCGCCATGTTCGTGGTGATCGCCTGCCTGGTGCTCGTGCTGGGCACGCTGACCGGCGTGGTGGCCTCGGGCTGGCAAAGGGAAGTCGCTGTGCCCAACGCGCCGCCCACACTGATGGGCCCGGCGCCGGCGGAGGACCTCGGCACCGTGGCTGCCCAGCAAGGGCCGAGCCTTGACATCTCCGACATCGACCCGCTGGCGCCCAAGTACAAGGAGTGGGCCGAGCGCGCCAAGACCTACGCCACGGCCGAGCGTCCGCGCGACCTCACGCGCCCCCTGGGCGGCGACCGCCTGGGCCGCGACGTGCTGGAAAAAGTGCTCAAGGGCTCCCAGGTCTCCATCGTCGTGGGCCTGCTCGCGGCGGTGATCGCGACGCTGATCGGCACCGTGCTCGGGGCCATCTCGGGCTTCTTCGGCGGCAAGATCGGCGACATCCTCGAGTGGCTCTACAACGTGTTCACGGCCATGCCGGACATCTTGCTGATCTTCGCCTTCGCCGCGGTGCTCGGCCGCGGCATCGTGCCCGTGGCGATGATCCTGGCGTTGACCGGCTGGACCGGCATCTATCGCCTGATCCGCGCTGAGTTCATGAAACATTCGGTGCGCGAGTACGTGCGCTCGGCCGAGGCCATCGGCGCCTCGCGCTTCAGCCGCATGTTCAAGCACATCTTGCCCAATGTCTCGCATGTGGCGCTGGTGCAGCTCTCGCTGCACGTGGTGGGCTTCATTAAGTACGAGGTCATCCTGTCCTACCTGGGTCTGGGCGTCTCGGTGGACCAGGTTTCCTGGGGCACCATGCTGCAGGAGGCCCAATCCGAGCTGATCCTGGGCTACTGGTGGCAACTGGCCGCCGTGACCGGGATGATGGCCATCTTCGTGACCGGCTTCGCTCTCTTCACCGATGCGCTGCGTGATGCGCTTGACCCCAAGCTGCGTGGGTTGGAGTAAGAAATGCTGCTTTCCATTCAAGACCTGAAGGTCGCCTTCCGAATGGGCAAGGTTGACGGCGAGATGCAGCGCGCGCTGGCCGTCAAGGGCGTGAGCTTCGACATCCCGGAGAACAGCACGGTCGCCCTGGTCGGCGAGTCGGGCTCGGGCAAGAGCGTGACGGCCATGTCCATCCTGAACCTGCTGCCCTCCAATGCCGAGCGCAGCGGGCGGATCGACTTCCTCGGCCGCGACCTGCTGCAGGCCTCGCGGCGCGAACTCCAGGCCATCCGCGGGCGAGAAATCGCCTGCGTGTTCCAGGACCCGATGAGTTCGCTGAACCCGGTCTTCACCGTGGCCGACCAGCTCCGCGAGCCGCTGATCAAGCATATGAAGATGAGTGCGCGCCAGGCTCTGGTGCGCGCTGAGGAGTTGCTGGGCGAGGTCGGCATCCCCGAGCCCAAGCGCCGGCTCAGGAGCTATCCGCACGAGATGTCGGGTGGCCAGCAGCAGCGCGTGATGATCGCCATCGCCCTGGCCTGCAATCCCAAGCTGCTGATCGCCGACGAGCCCACAACCGCCCTGGACGTGACCATCCAGCGCCAGGTCATGGAGCTGATGGGCCGGCTCAAGGAAACCCACAAGATGAGCATGCTCTTCATCTCGCACGACCTCGGCGTCGTGGGCGAGATCGCGGACCATGTGGTCGTCATGCGCGGCGGCGAGGTCCGCGAGAGGGCCCCCGTGGCCGAGATCTTCCGCGATCCCAAGGACGCCTACACCAAGGCCCTGCTGGCCTGCCGGCCGAGCATGAGCGAGAACCCCGCCCGCCTGATGGTCATCGATGACCACATCGCGGGTCGCTCCGCCGCGCAGGTCGGCAAGCCCAAGGATCCGGCAGCGCCGGTCATCCTGCAGGCGCGCGGCCTGCGCAAGAGCTTCTTCATCAAGACCGGCCTGTTCGGCCACCGTGAGTTCAAGGCCGTCAAGGGCGTGGACTTCCAGCTCCGCAAGGGCCACACCATCGGCGTGGTCGGCGAGTCGGGTTCAGGCAAGACGACCATGGGCCTGACCCTGCTGCGCCTGCACGAACCCACCGGCGGCGAGGTGCTGTTCGACGGCCGCGACCTGCTCAAGATGGACGGCGTCGAGTGGCAGAAGATGCGCCGCCGCATCCAGGTTGTCTTTCAGAACCCCTACGCTTCGCTGAACCCGCGTTTCACCATCGGCCAGACCCTGGTCGAGCCCATGGAGATCCACGGTATCGGCAAGAGCCATGGCGAGCGCCTGGCGCGGGCCAGCGCCCTGCTGGGGAAGGTCGGCCTGGACGACAGCGCCCTCAACAAGTACCCACACGAGTTCTCCGGCGGCCAGCGCCAGCGCATCGCCATCGCGCGCTGCCTGACCCTGGAGCCCGAGGTGCTGGTGCTGGACGAGGCCGTCTCGGCCCTGGACGTGTCGGTGCAGGCCCAGGTGCTGAATTTGCTGAAGGACTTGCAGGACGAGCTGGGACTGTCCTATATCTTCATCAGCCACGACCTCGCGGTCGTGAAATTCATCTCGGACGAGGTGCTGGTGATGCAGAACGGCGACGTTGTCGAACAGGCGTCCACCGCCGATCTTTTGGCTGCGCCGCGGCAGGAATACACGCGCCGGCTCCTTGGTGCGGTCCCGCGTGGCTATTTGGACGATTCCGCGACAGTCACCTGAAGTCATGCCGCATACACTGCGCCCTTGATTTGGAAGCGGCGCGAATTCGGTGCCGTCCGTCCGTTGAGATAACGGTCTAGTCGAGGGGATACGCGACTCCGTGAAGCGAGTGGCAAGCATCATCGGTTGGCGCCGTCCGGCACTGGCGGCGCTGCTATGCATTTGTGCGGGCTTGACCGGCTGTCCGGTCGGCGACGCACCCGTCGGCGCCGCCCAGGCGCAGGCTGGCGCCGAGGACGCCGGCCAGCTCCTGGCCACGCTCGAGCAGATCGAGCGCGTGGGCCGCAGCCGCCCCGATGAATACGCCCGCCAGCTCAAGGAACTGATCGAGCAGACCCCGGCTGGCAGTGCCATGCGGGCCGAAGCCCTGTCATTGCGCGCCATGGTGCTGGCCTTCGGCCGTTCGCGCGCCGGCCTGGACGAACTGCAAGCCGCCATCGCCAGCTGGCCCAATCCGGCCACCGTGGCCGACCTGCGCGTGGGCCTGGTCGCCGCCAAGGGCCGCTTCCAGTTCGCCCAGGGCGACGTGCGCGAGGCCGCCCGTGCACTGGGCGAACTCGACGCCGCTGTGCTGGCCAAGGCCACGCCGCGCCAGCAGATCCGCCTGCTCGATGTGCGCTCCCAAGTGCTCGGCGAGGTCGGGCAGTTCAACGAGGCCCTGGGCGCCGGCCAGGCCGAGCTGACGCTGGCGGCCAATCTCGGCGCCACCTGGCGTCGCGCCACGGCCCTGATCGACGTGGCGCTGTGCTATTTCCGCGCCGACCAGATGGACCCGGCCCGCAAGACCCATGCTGAGGCCATGGCGTTGGCGCTCAAGGATCCCGACCCGGTGCTGATGTACACGGTGTTCAATATCCGCGGCGTGCTCTACGGCAAGGACACCAATGGCCAGATTGCGCAGGACTCCTTCATGGAGGCATTGCGCTACGCCGAAGAGGCCGGCGACGACTCTCAGCGCGCGCTGGTGCTGGGCAACCTGGCCGACATGGCCCTGACGCGCCACCAGTACGCCGAGGCGCTGAAAATGGCCGAGCAGGTGCTGCCCCTGGCCCGCAAGACGCGCCGCCTGGTTGCCGAGATCGGCGCGCGCCACAACGCCGGCCTGGCCAAGATCGCCCTGGGCCGCATCGCCGAAGGTCGCGAGGACGTGCGGGTGGCCATCACCATGGACGAGCAGAACGGCTCGGCCACCTACGCCGCCCAGGATTGGGAGGAGCTCGGCCAGTACCTGGAGCGCGCCGGTGACTTTGCCGGTGCGATCGACGCCTATCACGAGCACCGCCGCGCCGTTGACCGGCTGCTGCGCGACGACACGCGCAAGGCAGTGGTCGAGGCGCAGGAGCATTTCGAAGCCGAACGCCGCGCGGCTGAGATCGAGCTGCTGAACCGCGACAACAGCCTCAAGGCAGAGCGCATCCGCGCCCGCAACCTGCAGCTGGGCCTGTGGGCCTCGCTGGGCGCCTGCGCCGTGCTGGCCGGGGTGCTGCTGGTGCTGGCCTACCAGCGCGTGCGCAAGACCAACACGGCGCTGGCTGCCACCAACGACCTGCTCAAGATGCAGAGTGAGAGGGACCCGCTCACGGGCCTGGCCAACCGGCGCTACTTCCAGGCCGCCATCAAGGCCCTGGCCCGCGAGGAGGAGGGGGGGCGCCTCTCGGGCGCGGTGTTCCTGATCGACATTGACCACTTCAAGCGCGTCAACGACCAGTACGGCCACGCCATCGGCGACAGCGTGCTGATCGAGGTGGCGCGGCGCCTTCGCGCGGCCCTGCGCGAGGACGATCTCATCGTGCGCTGGGGCGGCGAGGAGTTCCTGGTCGTCGTCAAGGGCGACGTGGACGAAGATGACGAGCCCGCGCGGGATGACGGCAACATCGCCCGGCCCTTCGTCGACTCGCGCGCCCTCAACCCCGGCTCGGCGCAGACCTTGGCCCAGCGCATGCTCGACCTGATCGGCACCGAGCCCGTGCGCCACGAAGACCGGCTCGTGCCCGTCACTGCGTCGATCGGTTTCGCGAGTTTCCCTATCGAGCCCTATGGCCTTTCGCTGGCCTGGGAGCGCGCCATCGACCTCGTAGACACCGTCATGTACATCGCCAAGGCGCATGGCCGCAACAAAGCCTATGGCATTGCGCACATCGAGGCCCGCGACGAGGAGCAGGTGGCCGCCATCGCGCCACGCATGGAGGCTGCCTGGCAGGCCGGCCAAGTCCGCCTGCTGGCCCTGCAAGGCCCCGAGGCCGCCGAAACGCCCGTTACCGGCGAGGTGCCGGCATGAGGGGTGTGCTGCGGGTTGCGCGACGGGTTGCGCGACGGGGAGCGCTGGTGGGCTTGCTGGGCCTGCTGCTGGCCGCCAGCGGCGCCGGCGCTTCGCCGCGCTTCGACCCTGAGCTCGAGCATCAGCTCGATCAGATCGTGCGCCTCGGGCAGCGCGACGCGCAGGCCGCCCAGAGTGAACTCGAAAAACTCACGGACCGCCCCGGTGCGCGTTCGCGGGTCTACTTCAGCGCGGCGCGCGTGGCCATCGAGGCTGGCGACCTGGATCAGGCCAACGGTCTGATCCAGCAGCTCGAGGCCGATGCCACGCAATCGGCCCAGGTCGCGGCGCTGCGCGCCCTCTCTGCTTTCGGCCAGGGCCAGCTGTCCGCGGCGGCGACCGAGGCGCGCAAGAGCATGGCCCAGCTCGACACTGACTGCCCGACGGCGGCGGTGGTGGTGGCCGCGGCGTCCAACGCCGGTGAACGCCAAGAGCTGCTGGAGCGCTGCGACGTCAGCAGCGCGCTGATCGACCTGGGCATCCTTCAGGCGGACCAATTCAGTGCCGGTGCCTACCCCAAGGCTTTCGAGATCGCGCAGCACCAACTGGCACTGGCCCGCATCGCCGACCGCGACCGCGAAGCCGTGCAGGCGCTGACCGCCCTCGCCTGGGTCGACATGGCGCGCGAGAAGCCCGCCGATGCGCTCAAGTGGCTGCAGGGTATGCGCCGCGCAGCCGGCGACGACCTGATGCTGCAGGCCCAGGCCAAGACGGTGGAGTCGATGCTGGCCTCCTTGAGCGGCGACAAGCCCGCCCAGCTGCGCGCGCTGCAGGACGGCGTGGCGCTGGCTCGCCAATCCAAGGTGGTGCCCCAGATCGCGCGGGCCCAGATCAACCTGGCCGACTACTACATGCACGAGCACCAGCCCGAGCGTGCTCTGGCCTTGTTGAACGACAGCCTGCCCGTGGTGCAGCGCCTGCACGACCAGTTGCGCGAGCGCACGCTGCACCACAACATGGCCGTGGCCCTGATTCGGCTCAAACAGTTTGCAGCGGCGCGCAAGGAGGAAGCTCGCTCCGACGAGTTCCGCCACGGCCAGCAGGACACGCGCCGCATCATCGAGCTGCGCGAGCTCGATGATGCCTGGACCGAGGCCGGCCAGCCGCGCGAGGCCATCGCCCTCTTTCACCAGGAACGCCAACTCACGCAGGAGGCCAATGCGCGCAACCGCGAGGCGCTGCTGGCGGAATTGCAGGGCAAGAACAACGCCGCCGTGCGCGAGCGCGATCTGGCCCTGCTCCAGCGCGAGCAATCGATCAAGGACCGCCAGATTGCCAACCAGACCCTGGGCGTGCAGATTGGCGTGACCCTGGCCGTGCTGCTGACCCTGGCCAGCGTGCTGGGCCTGCTGATGCTGCGCAAGGCACGCACGGCCAACAAGGCGCTGAAGGCGCGCGAAGCCCTGCTGCGCTTCCAGAGCGAGCGCGACCCTCTGACCGACCTGGCCAATCGCCGCCACTTTCTCGAGGTCATGCAGCGCCATGCGGCCGATCGCTTCGAGGGCGCGCTTCTGATGGTCGACATCGATCACTTCAAGCACGTCAACGACGAGCATGGGCACGCCTCGGGCGATGCGGTGATCTGTGAGGTGGCGCGCCGCCTTTCGGGCGCCGTGCGCGGCGGCGACTTGGTCGTGCGCTGGGGCGGTGAGGAGTTCCTCATCTTCGCGCCCATCTCCAACCAGGAACAGGTGCAGGTCTTGGCTGCTCGCATCGTCGACAGCGTGGGCCGCCTGCCCGTGGCCACGCCCACCGGGCCGCTGCGCGTCACCGCCTCGGCCGGCTTCGCGCACTTTCCCCTGGGCGCCAATCTCTCGGTGCATTGGGAGCAGGCCGTCAACTGGGTGGACATGGCGCTCTACACGGCGAAGTCCCGCGGCCGCAACTGCGCCATCGGCATCCAGGGTGTGCACGCCGAGGGTCGCGAGGCGCTGATCCGCATCGAGAAGGATTTCGATGCCGCCTGCTCTAGCGGCCAGGTCGAGCTTTGCGCGGTGCAGGGGCCGTTCAACTAAGGTCGGTGCACGCAGGGCGCTCCTATACTCGCCCGGCCCATGGATCACCTGCTGCCGAAAGCTCCCGACTGGCGCGCCTATCTGGCTCGCGGCGCGTTGCGTGACGACGTGCTGGCCGGCTTCATCGTGAGCGTGCTGCTGATTCCGCAGAGCCTGGCCTACGCCATGCTGGCCGGCCTGCCGCCCGACGTGGGCCTGTACGCCAGCCTGCTGCCTGCCCTGGCCTATGCGCTGATGGGCTCCAGCCCCGTGCTCGCCATCGGCCCTGTGGCCGTGCTGGCCCTGATGATCATGCAGGCCCTGGGCGGCGTCCCCGCCGGCTTCTCTGCGGAACAGGGCGCCCTCGTGCTCGCGGCCGAGACGGGCCTGGTGCTGCTGGCCGCCGCTGTGCTGCGCCTGGACGCGCTGGCCTCGCTGATGTCGGTGCCGGTGCTGCATGGCTTCGAGACCGGCGCCACGGTGAGCATCGCGCTGTCGCAGCTGCCCGTGCTGCTCGGCAGCCCGGCCAAGGGCTCGGACGCAATCGCGCTGTGGCAGACGGCGCAAGGCAGCGGATGGGCCTGGACCGCCGCCAGCGCCGCCTTCGGCCTGTTCAGCTGCGTCTTGCTCTACGCAGCCCGGCGCTTTCTCCATGGCAGCTTGGCGCGCTTGGCGCCACTGGCCCTGCTGCTCGGCTCCATGGCAGTGGCGGCGCTCACTGATGCGGGCTCGCGCGGCGTCGCCCTGGTGGGCCAGCTGCCGGCCCTGCACGCGCCTTGGAGCCTGCCGCCGCTGGACGCTTCGCTGTGGCGCGCCCTGCTGCCCTCGGCCCTGCTGCTCGGACTGATGGCCTATGTCTCCAGCCTCGTGGTGACGGAGTCGCTGGCGCGAAGGCGCGGCGAGAAGGTCAACGCCCGCGCCGAGCTGCGCGGCCTCGGCGCGGCCAATCTGGTCGCCGCCTTCGGCTCGGGCATGCCGGTGTCTGGCAGCTTCTCGCGCAGCGTGCTGCTGCACGATGCCGGCAGCCGCAGCCGCATGAGCGGCGTCTTTGTGGCCGGCTTCATGGGCCTGGCCATGCTGCTGCTGACCGGGCCGCTGGCCTGGTTGCCCAAGGCCGTGCTGGCCGGGACCATCCTGGTGGCCGTGCTCTCGGGCTTCAGCGTCACGCCCTATCGCCGCGCCTGGCGCTATGCGCGCTCGGAAGCGGTGCTGATGCTGTTCGTCACCCTGCTCGTGGTGTTCGACAGTGTGTCCGTCGGGTTGGCGGCGGGCGTGCTCGGCTCCATCGGCTTGCTGCTGCAGCGCACCGCCCAGCCCCATGTGGCACGCATCGGGCGCGTGCAGGGCACGGAGCACTTTCGCAACGTGGGTCGCTACAAGGTCGAGGAGGCGCCGCACACGCTGAGCCTGCGCATCGACGAGAGCCTGGTTTTCATCAACGCGCGCAGCCTGGCCGACGTGGTGCAGGGGCACCTGGAGGACAGCCGCCGGGAGGGCCGCGAGGTCCAGCGCGTGCTGCTGCTGATGTCGCCCATCAATGCGATCGACTTCAGCGGCCTGGAGGCCCTGCGCGCCCTGCACGACGGGCTCCAGGCCCAGGGCCTGCGGCTGGATCTCTCCGAGATCAAGGGCCCCGTGCTGGACCGCCTGCGCGCGGGGCGCTGGGAGCGCTGGTTCAAGGGCGATGTCTTCATGACTCACCACCTCGGTCTGGAGCGGGACCCGCCCAGCGCTTAAGCTAGCAGCCATGCTCCGTCGCCTGACCGTGCTGCTGCTGCTGACCTGCTCGCTTGCCAACGCCGAGCCGCTGCCCGCTGAAAAGCTCTCACCCCATGTCTGGCTCGTGCAGGGCGAGTCGGCGCTGGGCAGCCGCGAGAACCGCAATTTCATCTCCAATGCCGGCATCCTCATCGGTCCCGAGGGCGTGGTGCTGTTCGATGCGCTGGGTTCGCCGGCGCTCGCGCGCAGCCTGGTGGAGACGGTCAAGTCGCTGACGGACAAGCCCATCACCCATGTGATCCTGAGCCACTATCACGCCGACCATGTCTACGGCCTGCAGGTCTTCAAGGAGCTGGGCGTCAAGATCATTGCGCATGCTGATGGACGCGACTATCTGAACAGCGAGACCGCCGCCCTGCGCCTGAAGGCGAGCCTGGAGGCGGGCCTCGTCGAACCGGGCACGCACCTGGTATCGGCCGACGAATGGATCGACCGCGAGACCCGGCTGCGTGCGGGCGGCCTGGACCTGATCATCACGCCCGTGGGCCCGGCCCACACGCCCGAGGATCTCGCCGTGTGGCTGCCGTCCGATTCGCTCGTCCTCGCCGGCGACATCGTCTTCCGCGGTCGCATTCCCTATGTGGGCCAGGCCGACAGCCTGCACTGGATCGCCTCGCTGGACCGCCTGCTCGAATGGCCGGTGAAGATCGTCGTGCCCGGCCATGGTCCGGCCTCCACCAACGCCCGCGTGGACCTGCTGCAAACGCGCGACTACCTTGCCTACCTGCGCGCCACCATGGGCCGCGCCGCGCACGACATGACGCTGTTCGAAGAGGCCTACGCGGCCACCGACTGGTCGCGATACGAGCAGCTGCCACTGTTCAAGATCGCGAACCGCATGAACGCGTACAACACCTACCTGCTGATGGAGTCGCAGGAGAAGTAGGCTGTGGTCGGTCAAATTAGAAACCTGCGCTGTCGAAAGGAGTTCTGCCCTGACCGCCGTATGCATGAAAGTCCTGCGCTGGCGGTGCTTTGAACCTCAATTCGGCGTGTCAAATACTTCTGCGCTCCCACCAATGCAACACAACGACTTCGTGATCCGTGCCGCCGAGGCGCGAGATGTGGACATGGCAGTGCCGCTGATCTATAGCAGCGGCCCCGCGGCTTTCGACTATGTGTTTGCGCATCCTGGGCGGACCAATGCGCTGGAATTTCTGCGCACGGCCTTCCTGAGCGGCGCTGGCGAGTTCGGGTTCCGCAACCACGTCGTGCTCGAGAGCCGTGCTCATCGGGAAGTCGTCGGCATCGGCGCCGGTTACAGCGGGCGTACGACCCTGTCCTTCCTGATCGCGGCGGCCCGACAAATCTTGCGGTGCTATGGCCCGCTTGCTGCGCCCGGCGTCATCTTTCGCGGCCTGCGCGTCGAAGGCGTCATCCCTCCGCCCTCAGGCCCGCACCTTTTCTACATCGCACACCTCGGCGTTGCACCGGCGTGGCGAGGCCAGGGCCTGGGCGTCCAGCTGACGGAGCACCTGCTCGACCTGGGCAAGCAGCAGGGCTTTCGGATGGTTGGACTGGACGTCTCCGTGGAGAACCCGCGTGCGCAGGCGCTCTATGAAAGGCTCGGCTTTTCATGCCTTCGCGAGCACCGCTCGACGCTGAACAACCGGTTCGCAACAGTGCCTAGCCACCGGCGGCTGACGCGAGAGCTCGTGTAACGGTGAACGTTCGAGGGGTGGTTCGTCGCGTCGGGGATCTGCCCGCCCAATGAGAGTCGCCTCGGTGCCCGCTGAACCTGACCCGATCGCTGTATACTTAATGCGAATCAATCGCATTAGTATTACCTGTGACTCTGATCTTCCCGACTCCAGCAGCCCTCGTCGCGCGCAAATGGCCCTGTCTGATGGCGGCAGCTCTATCGATCGCCTTGGCGGCATGCGGCGGCGGCGAAAGCGCGTCTTCCGCGGCCGCGACGGCATCGCTGTCGGACGTGGCGACACTCGGCGAGAAAATCTTCAAGGATGGCTCGCTGTCGGCCTCCGGGCGCGTGAGTTGCGCGACCTGCCACAACCCCGATGCAGCACACGCGCAGACCAACAATCTCTCTGTCCAGCTCGGCGGCGCCAAGCTGGATGTGCCGGGGTTCCGGGCAACGCCGTCGCTGCGCTATCTCAGCTCCACGCCGGCGTTTTACTTCCAGGCGGACGGCACGCCCACCGGCGGCTTCAACCGTGACGGTCGTGCAGTCAATCTGACGGACCAGGCAGCGCGCCCCTTTCTTGCCGAGCATGAGATGGCCAACGCCACAGCGCAGGCCGTCGTCGACAAGCTCTCTCGGGCCGCTTACGCGGCGGACTTCCGCCGTGCCTTCGGCGACGCGGTCTTCAGCAATCCGGACACGGCGTTCACCGGCGTGCGCTATGCCCTGCAGCGCTATCAGCAAGAAAGCACGGCCGAGTTTCAGCCCTTCAGCAGCAAGTACGACGCCTTCCTCACCGGCAAGGCGTCGCTGTCGGACCAGGAGCTTCGTGGCCTGGCACTCTTCAACAGCCCGAGCAAGGGCCACTGCATGGCCTGCCATCCGAGCGCCAAGGGCGCCGACGGCTCGCCGCCGCTGTTCACCGACTTCACTTACGACAACCTCGGCGTGCCCCGCAACAGCGAGATTCCCGCCAACGCCGACGCCGGCTACTTCGACCTGGGCTTGTGCGGCCCGGACCGCAGCGACCTCGTCGCCAGTCGCCCAGACCTGTGCGGCGCCTTCAAGGTCCCGACGCTGCGCAACGTCGCCACGCGTCAGGTCCTCTTCCACAACGGCCGCTTCAAGAGCCTGAAGGAGGCGCTGCGCTTTTACGTCACACGCGACACAAATCCCGAGCTCTGGTACCCCGTTGTCAGCGGCGTGCCGGACAAGTTCAACGATCTGCCCTCGCAGTACCGGCGCAACGTCAACGTGCGCGAGGCGCCCTACAACCGCAAGCCCGGCGATGTGCCGGCGCTGAGCGACGCGGAGATCGATGACGTGATCGCATTCCTGGCCACGCTTAGCGATGGCTACACACCTTGAGCCCAGCCCCGGGCAGAACTTCCTATCCTTCGGAGAACCAACATGACTCAAACCCGATTGCGACACCCTCGGTCGCTGTCGTCCCTGGCCGTCGCCGCCGCTCTGGCACTGGGCGCCGCAGCACCGGCCCTGGCTCAAAGCGCACCGAACCAGGAGGAACTGCTCAAGCGGGTGGAGCTGCTGGCGCAAGAACTCGAGCGCGTGAAGGCCCAGCTGCAGCAGATGAAGGAAGCCCAACAGCAGGCACAGGCGCAGGCGCAGGCACAGGCGCAGGCGCAGGCGCAGGCACAGGCACAGGCACAGGCACAGGCACAGGTCGCTGTCGCCCCCGCTGAGCCGAGTGCGCCGGCCGAGCCCGCCACTATGGTCTCGTCTTATGGCGAGATGAGCTACAACCACCCGAAGAACGGCACCAACGCGCAAGCGGACATTCGCCGCTTCGTGATCAGTCTGCAGCACCGCTTCGACGAGAAAACCAAGATGGTCTCCGAGCTCGAGGTCGAGCACGCGGTCGCCTCGTCCAGCGATGCGGGCGAAGTGGAGGTCGAGCAGCTCTACATCGAACACCGGTTGAACGAAACCTACGGTCTGCGCGGCGGCCTCTTCCTGATGCCCGTCGGCCTGCTCAACAACAACCACGAACCGACGGCGTACTACGGCGTCGAGCGCAATTTCGTCGAGACGGCCATCATCCCGACGACCTGGCGCGAGGGCGGGATCCAGCTCTTCGGCGAGCACGACAACGGCATCTCCTGGAGCGCCGGCATCACCACGGGCTTCGATCTGGGCAAGTGGGATCCGAGCGTTGCAGAAAGCCGCGACAAGCCGCTGGCCTCCATCCACCAGGAGATGCAGCTGGCAAGGGCGCGCGACCTGGCCTTCGTCGCCAGCTTCGATTGGCGCGGTATCCCGGGCCTGCGCCTGGGCGCCTCGGCCTTCACGGGCAAGGCCTCGCAAGGAACGCCGGACTTCGCCGCTCCCGGCGCCCGCGTCACGCTGTGGGACGTGCATGCCAAGTGGACGCCAGGCTCCTGGGATCTGTCGGCCCTGTACAGCCGCGGCACGATTTCCGGGGCTGGCGCGCTCAACCTGAGCCAGCTCGGATCCCCGTCCCCAGTGCCCAATGCCTTCGATGGCTGGTACGTGCAGGCGGCCTACCGCTGGCAGCTCAAGGGCGACTATCTGCTCGCGCCCTTTGCCCGTTACGAACGCATCAATACAGCGCGCGGCTACGACGGTCTGCCGGCCGCGCTCAGCCCTGCGTTGCCGGGCACGGAGGGCGTCGGCACGGTCGGCCTGAACTTCTACCTGAACCCGAACGTGGTCCTCAAGGCCGACCTGCAACGCTTCAAGCTCAACAGCGACAACAATCGCTTTGACTTGGGCCTGAGCTACGCATTCTGATGGGACAGCTTCGCTGGATCGAGGGCGCCGCCGGCCTGGTGCTGGCGGTGCCGACTTTGGTGCAGGCCGCGCAGTTTGCGACGCTGGAGGAGGCCGCCCGCCGCGCGTTCCCGGAAGCGAGCTCGTGGCGCGAGCAGCTGCTCCAGGCGAACGCGGAGGACTTGCGCGCGGTGGCCGCGCTGGGGGGGACGGCGCCGCGCAAGAACACCTGGCGCGCCCTCGTTGCGCTCAAGGGCGAGCAGGTGCTGGGCATCGTCATCGCAGATGGCGTGATCGGCAAGTTCGAGCTGATCGACTATGCGACTGCGATCGGACTGGATGGGCGCATCCGCTCCGTCGAGGTGCTCAACTACCGGGAGAGCCACGGCTACGAGATCAAGCTGCCCGCCTGGCGCAAGCAGTTCGAGGGCAAGGGGGGCGACGCCAAGCTGCGCGTGGGCGAGGACATCGCCAATATCAGCGGCGCCACGCTGAGCTGCACCCATGTCACGGATGGCGTGAGACATCTGGTCGCCCTTGTGGACCGCTGGCGCTCCAGCGGCCGCCTGTAGGGCCTCCCATGGCAGCGCGCTTGCGACAGGCCAGGCCTTTGCTGGGCACCCTCGTCAGCATCGAAGTCGACAGTGATGCTCCCCGCGCGCAGACTGCTCTTGACGAAGCGTTCGACCGGGTCGCGGCCTTCCACAAGGCCATGAGCTTTCATGAACCCCAGAGCGATCTGCGGCGTCTGGCCCGGACGACCGGCGGTGAGACGGTCAGCGTTGCCCCCGAGACCCACGCCGTGCTCGCGCTCGCGCAGCAGCTGGAGCGCGAGTCCGCAGGGGCCTTCAACGTCTGCTGTGCCTCAACCCTGGTGGCGCGCGGGCTGCTTCCCCATCCACCCGAGGCCTTGGCGGAAGGCGCGCGGTCGCTGACGCAGGCCGTGGCTCTGCTGGACGCCCCGCTCGTTCACATTCGCGCCACGCCCTGGATCGACCTGGGCGGCATTGCCAAGGGTTTCGCGGTCGATGCCGCGGTTCGATCACTCCAGGATGCGGGACTCACCAGCGGCCTGGTCAACGCGGGTGGCGACCTGCGCGTGTTCGGCAGCCGGGCGCTGACGGTCAGGGTGCGAGACCCCCGCGAGCCTGCGTTCAGCAGGCCGCTGGCCGAACTCTCGAACATGGCCTGCGCCACGACGGCCTGGGCACTCGCCAAGCCGGAGGGCGACGCCGAGCATCTCGTGCGTCAGGGCACCGAGCTCGCGGAAAATGCGCCCATGTCCGTGACAGTCTGTGCGCCGTCCTGTGCCGCTGCCGACGCCTTGACAAAGGTCGTGTGGCTGCTCGGCGTCGAATCTCTGCCCATGCTGCGGCGGCGCGACGCCGAGGCCTTCGTGTGGTATCGCGGCGGCGCGTCTGAACGTCTCTGATCTTGAACCGTCCTTCGCCCCCTCACAAAGTGTCAGGCCCTGGCCGGCACCATCTGCATCGCCCTGCTGCGGGACGCATCGCCCCGATGGGCCTGCGCCCGCAGCGCTGGCAACTCATCGCGCTGTACGCGACGGCCACCTTGCTCGTGCTCTCCGGGGCCGCATGGATCAGCGCGCACTTTTTCATGCGCTCCGTCGGCGAAGGGGGGATGGAGCTTCCCAACCCGCTCGAAGCCTGGATGCTGCGGCTTCACGGCATCGTGGCCTATGCCGGCCTATTCGTGTTCGGCTCCATGAGCGCGACCCACATCGTCACGGGATGGCGGCTGCGCAGGAATCGCTGGAGCGGGGTGACGCTCACGCTATGCCTCACGGTGCTGGCGGGCACGGCGCTGCTGCTCTATTACGCGCCCGAGGACTGGCACGCCAGCGCCAGCGCCCTGCACTGGGGGCTGGGGTTTGCCGCCGTGCTCGTATTCTGGAAGCATCGACGCGGAAGACAGAGCTCGCGCGCACCACACCCGTAGGCATGGGGTCTTGCTCGCGCGGCCATGCACAAGTCATGCGCTTCTGCTACTGTGCGCGTCCGCTGACGAAGGAAGAACATGGTCACCTTGGCCGACGCACAACTGCTGGGCATCCGCCGCGGTATCGAGAAGGAGAGCCTGCGTGCGCTGCCCGACGGCACGCTGGCGATGACACCGCATTCGCTGGCCCTGGGCTCGGCGCTCACACATCCCTCCATCACCACCGACTACAGCGAATCGCAGCTGGAACTGATCACGGGCGTGCATGCAACGCCTGAACAGGCGCTGAGGGAGCTGACCGACGTGCACCAGGCCGTCTATGCCGTGCTGGCCGCGGAGGGCCAGGAGCGGCTCTGGGTCAGCTCCATGCCCTGCGGCCTGCCCACCGATGAGACCATCCCCATCGGCCGCTACGGCAACTCCAACATCGGCCGCGCCAAGAGCATCTATCGCGTGGGCCTGGGTCAGCGCTATGGCCGGCGCATGCAGACCATCTCGGGCATCCACTACAACTGGTCCTTGCCCGGCGTGAGTAGTGAGCAGTACTTCAGCCTGATCCGCAACTTCCGCCGCCACAGCTTCCTGCTCCTTTACCTCTTCGGTGCCAGCCCGGCCCTGTGTTCGAGCTTCGTGGCCGGGCGCCGGCACGAGCTGCTGCCGCTGGGCTGCAACGGCCAGGTCCACACCTTCCACATGCCGCACGCCACCTCGCTGCGCATGGGCCGCCTGGGCTACCAGAGCGACGCCCAGGCCCTGCTGGCCGTGAGTTACAACAACCTCGACAGCTATGCCGCTTCGCTCGAAGGCGCACTGACCCATGTCTACGCTCCCTACGAAGCCATCGGCGTGCGCAACCCGGGCGGCGACTACAACCAGCTCTCGACCAGCCTCCTGCAGATCGAGAACGAGTTCTACGGCACGATCCGGCCCAAGCGCGTGATCCGCCCCGGCGAGCGGCCGTTGCATGCGCTGCGCGAGCGCGGCGTCGAGTACGTGGAGGTGCGCTGCATGGACCTCGACCCCTTCGAGCCCGTGGGCATCAATGCGCAGACCATGCGCTTCCTCGATGTCTTCCTGCTCCACTGCCTCACGAGTGACAGCCCGCCCGACACGCCCGAGGAAATCGCCGCCTTGTCGCGCAACCAGCACCGCGTGGCCGCGCGCGGCCGCGAGAAGGACCTGCAGCTCGAGTACGGCACGCGCACACGCAGCCTCGCCGACTGGGGCGCCGAAGTGCTGCGCGAATGCGAGCCCATGGCCGCGGCGCTCGACGCCGCCCACGGCAGCAGCGCGTACGGCGAAGCGTTGATGGAAGCGCGCCGGCGCCTCATCAAGCCCGAGACCACGCCCTCGGCCCGGGTTCTCGAAGCGATGAAGCAGGAGTACTGCAGCTCGCACGTCGGCTTCGTCCGGGCTCGCTCGGAGATGACACGTGCCTTCATCAGGAGCCTGCCCCATGCGGCGGGCCTGGACGAGCATTACGCCCGCCTGGCGCGCGAATCGCTGGCCGCGCAGCAGCGCATCGAGGACGAGGACACGCTGGACTTCGAGGAATTCCTCGAGCGCTACGTGGCGCCGGAGGCGCTGGAGCTCTGAGCGGCCGGCTCAGGAGGCCGGCTTGGCGGGCTGCGGCGGCACGGGCTGGCGCTCCACGGCTTGGATCGACGCATCCAGGCAGGCCCAGCTCGGCGCACTCGCGCTCCACATATTGACCGAGGGCTTGATCGAGGACGGATCGTCCAGTGTGCCAACGCGCACCACCGAGAAGCCGGGCCGTCCGCTCGAATCGGCGAAGAGGTGGCAGCCGCATTGCGGGCAGAAGCGCCGCGTGACCTGATTGCCACTCTCGGCCGTGCTCACGAAGGCTGAGGTGCCGCCCGTGATCTCGATGGCACTGGCCGGGAAGATCGCGTTGACCGTGCCGTTGCCGGCGATGTGCTGGCAGTCGCGGCACCAGCAGATGCGCGAGGCCAGAGGTTCTGCCGTGAGGCGAAAGCGTACTTGGCCGCAGAGGCAGCCACCGGTTCGTTCGGACATTGAGAGCTCCTGCTTCAAGCAAGCGGCGAGGCTATCCGATTTCAGCGCGGGGCGCTGGTCCGGGCCTCATGGCTTGACCGGGGCTCGATCGGGGCTTGACCAGGACTTGATCAGGGCTTGAGATAGGCAAAGCCCTCCCGCTGCTGCAGTCGCGCCACCCGCACCACGCCTGAGGGCGTGAACTGGGCGTCCATCACGAACTGCGACCTGTCGAGCTTGCGGTTCTTCATCGTGATCTCGCAGATCTCGAAGACCACGCCGCGGGCCACGAGGGCTGAGACCAGGGGCGCGTACTCGATGTCCGGGTACTTAGCGTCCTTGGCGCCTTCCATCAAGAAGTCCACCCCCTCGGCATGCGCGACGGCGACGATCCTGGTCTCCGGCGCCACGTCCAGGTGGTTGCGAATATTACGAAGGCCCTTGATGGCCTGGTGGGCCGTGTCGTCGAAGTGATAGACGACCTTGTCGGCGTCGGTGGCGGCAGCGCCGGCGAGCGCGGGCGCTGCCACGGTGGCGGCGAGCAGGGCCGTACGGCGTGTCGTCTTCATGCAGCGTCTCCAAATGCGGCAAGGGCAGCGGCAATGCTCGCATCATCGGCCGCCTTTTGCACCGGCGCGGAACCCAGGACCGAAGCCCCCTCGATCTTCAGGCGCGAGACCCATTGACCGGCGTCGCGACCGGAGTCGAAGCCGGCGCTTTGCAGCAGCAGGCTGCCGTCGGCGGCATTGAGCTTGAAGTAGAACTTGCCGTCGGCCTCGCGGTATTGCTTGAAGACGGGCAGCGCGGCCTTCTCCTTCTTCCCGCTGACGCCCGTGTTCAGCGGCAGGGCGAAGCTGCGCAGGCCCACGGCCTGGCGCGCCTGCGCCAGCAGGGGGCCAGCCAGCGCACGGGCCTTGGCGGCGCCCTGCTGCAAGATGGCTTCGAGCTTCTCGGGCGCGGCCATCAGCTCGTCGTACTTGGCCCTCATGGGGCCGATCTGGCCTTCGATCTGGTCGAAAAGACGTTGCTTGGCCTCCCCCCAGGACAGGCCGGCGCGCAACTCGGCGCGGAAGGCGGCTCGCTCCTGCGGCTTGGCGAAGGCGTCGAACAGCTGGACCAGGGCCGTGCCCTCGGGTTCCTTGGGCTCGCCGGGCAGCTTGCTGTCGGTCACGATGCGGGCGATGGCCTCCTTCAGGGCCTTGGAGCCGCCGACGAAGAGCGGCACCACGTTGTCGTAGCTCTTGCTCATCTTGCGCCCGTCCAGGCCGGGCAGCAGCTCCATATCGGGCTCCACGGCGGCCTCGGGCAAGACAAAGAGCGGCGCGTCCGGCGGGCAGAACAAGTGGTTAAAGCGCTGGGCCACATCGCGCGCCATCTCGATATGCTGGACCTGGTCCTTGCCAACAGGCACGCGGTGGGCGTTGAAGATCAGGATGTCGGCGGCCATGAGGATGGGGTAGCTGAACAGGCCCATGGAGATGCCGGCGTCCGCGTCCTCGTTCTCGGCCAGGTTGGCGTCCACGGCGGCCTTGTAGGCATGGGCCCGGTTCATCTGGCCCTTGGCGGTCACGCAGGTCAGCAGCCACGTCAGCTCGGGGATCTCGGGCAGGTCGCTCTGGCGGTAGATGAGCGTGCGTTCGGGGTCCAGGCCGGCGGCGATCCAGGTGGCGGTGATCTCCAATCGTGACCGTGCCACGCGGTCGGGGTCGTCACATTTGATGAGGGCGTGGTAATCCGCCATGAAGTAGAAACTCTGCACCCCCGCTTCTCGACTTGCCGCAATCGCGGGACGGATTGCGCCCACATAATTGCCGAGATGCAAGGTGCCGGTGGTCGTGATGCCGGTCAGAACGCGCTGGGTCATGGTGATGCAGTAGGCGGTCGCAAACGAACCGCCATTGTCCGCTAGGGAGGGTGCTTCCGCAGTGAACGAGCTGATGTTCGTGAGCGCCAGCCTCAACTCCATGTTGGGCGCGGCCCTGCTGGTGCTCTGGCGCTGGGACCGCGAGCACGTGCATGTGCGCCTGTGGGGCGTCAGCTGGATGCTGCTGGGCCTGGGCCTGATCGTTGGGCCGACCTTCCAGGACGCCTTCCCGCCGGGCCTGCTGCACGATCTGCAGGCCCTGGTCGCCGTGACGGCCCTGATGGCGTCGCTGTTCCTGCAGCTCAGCGGTGCCCTCCATTACCGCGACAAGAAGCTGCCGCCCGTGCTGAGTTGGACCGCCTTCGCCATCGTGCTCGTGGTGCTCAGCGTGCTGGGCGCGCGCGACTTCCGCATCGGCCTGATCGTCGGTGCCGTCGTGCTGGCAGCCGGCTCCTTCGCCTGCGGCGTGCTGATCTGGCAGGGCGGCGAGCGCATCGAGCACATCGTGGCCTTGTTCTTCGTCGCCTCGGCGCTCGTGCACCTGAGCGGCCCCGTGCTCGACGAGCGCGGCCGCTCGCCGATCACCTACACCGCGGGCCTGTACGTGCAGACCCTGCTCTCGCTGGCCCAGATCCTGATGTGCGTTCGCCGCGCCCGCAAGGAAGTGCGTCGGCACTACGAGCGCTTCATGGGTCTGGCCGATCAGTCGCTCCAGGGCCTGGCCGTGGCTCAACGAGGCAAGGTGGTCTACGCCAATCCGGCAGTCCGTGCCATCTTTGGCTACGAGGATCGCACCGGCGCGCCGCAAAGCACGCTGGCGGATCTCGTGCCTGCGCATCTGTGGGGGGAGGCCGAGGAACGGCATCACCAGGTGCTGGTCAACCCGGATCTGCGCTTCGAGTGGGAGGCCGTGCGCGTGCGCCGCGATGGCCGCGAGATCCACATCCGCGCCCAGTCCAGCCACCTCGAATGGGACGGCGAGCCGGCCGAGCTGCTCTTGGTCATCGACGACACCTCCCGCCATCGCGCGGTCGAGGCCCTGCGTCGTCAAGCCTTGCACGATGAGCTGACCGACTTGCCCAACCGCAACCATGCCTTCAGCCGTTTGCAGCTGCTGACAGAGCCCGGCTCGCGCCCGCTGGCCGTGCTCTCGGCCGACCTGGACCGCTTCCAACTCGTCAACGAAAGCCTGGGCCATGAGGCCGGCGACGCCCTGCTCCACGCCATCGCGCGCCGCCTCGACCAGAGGTTGCCCGAGGGCTGCATGCTCGCGCGCCTGGGCGAGGACCAATTCCTCGTCATCGCTGAAGGCGCGGCGAGCCCGCAGGATGCGCGTGTGGTGGTGGACGCGATGACGGCCCTGCTGGAGGCGCCGTTCGCCGTGGCCGATGCCGAGCTGTTCGTGCACATGTCCATCGGCGTGGCATTGTTCCCCCACGATGCGCGCAATGCAGCGGCCCTGCTGCGTTGCGCCGAGAGTGCCATGCACCGCGCCAAGCACCACGCGGGCGTCTCGGCGGTGTTCTTCGACCGCGCCATGGACGGGGTCACCCGCGCACGGCTGGAGGCCGAGCAGTCGCTCGGCCGAGCGATTGCGGCGGGCGAGTTGTTGCTGGAGTACCAGCCCAAATTCAGGGCCGGCAGCCGCACCCTCGCCGGCATGGAGGCGCTGGTGCGCTGGGAGCGCCCCGGTCGCGGCCGCGTGAGCCCGGCGGAGTTCATCCCGGCGGCCGAACGTACGGGCCAGATCAAGGCGCTGGGGGAACGGGTGCTGGAGCTGGCCTTCAAGCAGATGGCTCAATGGCTGGCGCGGCATGACAGTGTGCCGACGGTGGCCGTGAACGTCTCGCCGGTGCAGTTCGACGACGCCGGCTTTGCCGAGCGCCTGCTCTCGCGCATGCACGCGCTGCGCCTGCCGCGCGAGCTGCTCGAGATCGAGATCACCGAGTCCGCCGCCATCGGCCAGATGAGCCGCGTGCTGCCCCAGCTGCAGCTCCTTCGCGACCATGGCGTGCTGTGCGCGCTGGACGACTTCGGGACCGGCCAGTCCTCGCTGACCCTGCTGCGCCAGCTGCCCATCACCACCCTCAAGCTGGATCGAAGCATGATCGTGCCGCTACCCGCGGCCGATGCAGTTGCCATCGTGCAGGCCAGTTGTACGCTCGGGCATTCGCTGGGGCTGGAGATCGTGGCCGAGGGCGTGGAAACCGAGGAGCAGGCCGCCGCGGCCGAGCGCCTGGGCTGCACCCAGTTGCAGGGATTCATGCTTGGCAGGCCGATGCCGGGCGAGGCCATGGAGGCCCTGATCGCCCACGCCCAGGCTTGTGGTGCCGAGCGTCGTGCCGCGCTTTAGTTCGCCATCAGCTCGCCGAGCCGCACCGGGCCGGCCGGCTGCCATGCCGGATTGAAATCCAGCGGCTGCGCGCCAGGGAAGAGCATCACGACGGTGGAGCCCAGCAAGAAGCGACCCAGCTCCTCGCCCTTGCGAAGCTCGACCTGGCCGGGTTCATAGTGCCATTCCCGCACGGTCCCGGGACGCGGTGGATTGACCACGCCGTGCCAGACGGTGGCCATGGAGCCCACGATGGTGGCACCGACCAGCACCAGGACCCATGGACCAGCTTCGCCGTCGAACACGCAGACCAGGCGCTCGTTGCGCGCGAACAGCCCCGGGATGCCGCGGGCCGTCAGCGGATTGACCGAGAACAGCTCGCCGGGCACGTGGATCATGCGCGTGAGCTGGCCGTCGGCCGGCATGTGGATGCGGTGGTAGTCGCGCGGGCTCAGGTACAAATTGGCGAAGAAGCCGTTCCGGAACTGCGCCGCCAAAGCCGCATCGCCGCCGACCAGGGCCGTCGCGCTGAAGCTGTGGCCCTTGGCCTGAAAGATCTGCCCGCCCTCGATGCGGCCAAACTGGCTGATCGCGCCGTCGACCGGGCAAATCAGCCGCGCGTCCGCGATCGGACGCGCGCCTGGCTTGAGCGCACGGGTGAAGAATTCGTTGAAGGTCGGGTAGGCCGCGATGTCCGACTCAGCCGCCTCGGCCATGTTCACGCCGTAGCGCGCCACGAAGCGGCGGATCGTGCCCGTGGTGATGGCACCCAGGCGCGCCGACGCGAGCTTGCCTGCCAGCGAAGTCATGGCCTGCTTGGGCATGAGGTACTGGGGCAGGACTTTGATCCGGTCTGACACGCGTTTTCCTTGAAGAGGGCGCAGGATTTTAGGGCCAGTCCCTAGGCATAAGTGCCGAGGGCGCCGGGGCTTGGTCACCGCTACTCTCGCGCCCACTCATAAAAAAGACCTAGGAGACAAGGAATGAGTTCGACGAGGAGTTCTGATCCCATCGTGCTGTCTGCGGCCCGGTGGTTCTGGTGGATTGCCGGCTTCTCGCTGGTCAATACCGTGCTGTTCTTCAGCGGCACGCGCACGAGTTTCATGCTCGGGCTTGGCGTCACGACGCTGGCCAACGCCATCTTCGCCAATCAGCTGGCGGTGGCGCTGGTGGTGGCCGGCGTGGCGGCGGCCTTCTTCTTCGCCATCGGCGTGCAAGCCCAGCGCGAGCGGGCCTGGGCCTTCTATGTGGGCCTGGTCGCCTACATCTTGGATGCCTTCATCTTCGTCACCTACGAGGACTGGGGCCCGGTGATCGTGCATGCCATCGCCATCTTCTACATCTCCAAGGGCCTCGTGCAGCTGCGCGAACGCGAGGCACCCGCGGCCGCGGCCCAGGCCTGAGCCAGTCCCGAGTGAGCATGTGTAGCGCCTGAGCAAATTCCTGCCGGGCGCCCTGCGCACAAGATCACGCAAGGCCGGCCGTCGCGTGCCGGCCTGCTGCATTTCCTTTCGCGATGGAGCAACCTACGAAGCCTGCGCAAGACCGCAGTCGCGCGTCACGGAGTTGACGCTTGTAGTGGGAGCCTCCTGAAATGCGATACCTTCAATCCAAGATCGAGAGCAACGAGCTGTTGCGCCTTGCCCTGCCGCAGATGTCGCGCTGGGGCAGCGGCTGCCAGCCGCCGAGCTATACGCTCTGGTACGAATACGCGCTGGGCAGCAATGGCGAGCTCAAGAAGGCGCTCGACGAACGCATGCTTGACAGCTCGCCCCTGAGCGTCGAGGAAACGCACAAGTTCTACGGCCGTTTCATTGCCGACCGTGACATCGCTGCTACCGGCGATCTGCAGGCCGAGCTGGAGCGCACGCTGAGTCAATTGGGCCAGCTGGCCAACCGTGCGGGCGACGATGCCAGTCACTACGGCCAGTCGTTGCAGGATTGCGGCATGCAGCTCAGCGATCAGGTGGACATCGACGCCGTGCGTGGCGTCATTCAGGCCCTGGCGGCCGAGACGCGGCGCATGCAGGACTCCAACAGCCGGCTGAAGTCAGAGCTCGACCTCAAGGGCCGCGAGCTGCGCGAAATTTCCAGCAAGCTCGACACCGTCCGCAGCGAAGCCCTGCTGGACCCGTTGACCGGCCTAGCGAACCGCCGCGGTTTCCAGCGCGCCATCGACAACGCCCTTGGATCTCAGGGCGACGGGCTGTCCGGCTGGGCCATGCTGATGGTCGACATCGACCACTTCAAGAAGGTCAACGACACCCACGGCCACCTGCTCGGTGACCGCGTGCTCCAGGCCGTGGCGCGCGTGCTCAAGAACTGCATCAAGGGCCGAGACATGGCCGTGCGCCTGGGGGGTGAGGAGTTCGCCATCGTGCTGCCCGACACCACGCCGGCCGGCGCGCTGAGCCTGGCCGAGGACATCCGCCAGACCATCTCCCGCGGCGTCATCAAGCGCAACGACGGCGGCGTCATCGGTAGTGTCACCGTCTCCATCGGTGTGGCCGCCTACAAGGTGGCCGAGACACTCGAGACCTGGATCGAACGGGCGGATCAGGCGCTGTATGCGTCCAAGGGGGGTGGGCGCAACAGGGTGACCTTGGCGGGCGCGTAGCGCTTGCGGCCTTGCGGACTTGCAGCATTGCGTTCGCAAAATGGCACGCTGAGGTTCAACGTGATGACGCCCGTCCCTGAACGTCGCCCTAGCGCTGCTTGTCCTTTGCGTCGCCACCGGTAGCGACGCCGACTGGACGCACCCTCACGCGAGCCCCCAGCGCCTCGAGGCTCAATCGACAGCGACGGCCGGCGAGTTCGTTTCGCTGCCTCCTGCCGAGGGCCGACGTCTTCGAACGGTCTTCGTGGTCGCCGCTGGAAACTGTCCACATGAGGCAGCGCAGCGAGCCGGCAGACTTGCCGAGGCTTTGTCCCAGAGGGGCATTCCCGCGGGTCCACCAGGTCCACCGGATCCACCAGGTCCGCTTCCGATTCACCGTCAACCCGACGCCACAACGCTGGAGCGCATCAAGAAGATCATGAACGGGCCTCTCCCCGCGGTGTTCGTCGACGGTCGCACCAAATCCAATCCGTCGATTGGTGAAGTCGCGTCCGAATTCGGAGTCGGGCCGCGGTGAGCGAGTGCTGAAGCGAGCGCTGAGGCGGGTGCGTCAGAAGTCCCGCAACTCCCGCCCCAGATACACCACATCCGGCAACGGGTTGTAGACATACGCCGGCACGTCCTCGAAACCGAGCGAGCGATACAGCGTGAGCGCGGGCGTCATGCTGGCCAGGGTGTCCAGCAAGATGCGCGAGTAGCCGGCCTCGCGGCCCTCCTGACAGATGCGCTTGGCCAGCAGGCGCCCCAGTTGCAGGCCGCGCGCTTGGGGTCGCACGTAAAGGCGCTTCATCTCGCAATCCCCCCCGGCTCCCCCGGCGATGGGCCGCAGGGCCACGCAGCCCAGCGCCTCGCCAGCACGCCATGCCAGCAGGATGCGCCCCCGCGGCACGGCGTACTTGCCGGGCAGGGCAGCAAGCTCCTGCTCGAAGCCTTGGAAGGCCAGGTCCAGCCCTGTGCCGAGCGCGTATTCGCGGAACAGCGTGCGCACGAGGTCGAGCTCCTCGGGAATGCGGGCGGGCTCGATCAGCGCAGGCGTGTTCATGGGGCCATTTTGATCGGCTCGGTGACCGCCTCGTTAACATTACGCCCCATGGACATCTATCTCGACTGCAATGCGACAACGCCGGTGCTACCCGCCGCCGCCCGCGCCGCCTTGCAAGCCATGGCCGACGATTTCGGCAATCCCAGCAGTGTGCACAGCACCGGCCTCAAGGCCCGGGCCCTGATTGACGGCGTGCGCAGCACGGCCACCACACTCCTCGGCGCCGAATCGGGCCGCCTGCTCTTCACCAGCGGCGCCACCGAGGGCATCCAGACGGCCGTGCTCTCCGCGCTCTCGGCTTTGCGCGGGCGCCTCGAGGTGAGCTGCCTGCTCTACGGCGCCACCGAGCACAAGGCCGTGCCCGAGGCCCTGCGGCATTGGAACGCCGTGCTGGGCCTCAATCTGGACGTGCTCGCCATTCCCGTGGACACCCTAGGGCGCCACAGCCTGGACTTCATCCGTGAACACGCGCCGCGCGCGGGCCTCGTGTGCACCATGGCCGCCAACAATGAGACTGGCGTGATCAGCGATCTGGCCGGCATCGAGGCCGCGCTGGAGGGGCTGGCCGGCTACTGGCTCGTGGACGGCGTGCAGGCCCTGGGCAAGCTGCCCTTGAAGCTCAGCAGCACCCGCATCGACTACGCCCCCTTCTCGGGCCACAAGCTCTACGCGCCCAAGGGCGTGGGGCTGTTCTATGTGCGCGAAGGCGCGCCCTTCACGCCCCTGATGGCCGGCGGCGGCCAGGAAGGCGCGTTGCGCTCGGGCACCGAGAACATGGCCGGCATCGCCGCCCTGGGCGCGGTGCTTGCGGCGCTGGAAGACGGCCGGTCTTTTCGCAGCCATGCCGAGCTGCACGCCCTGCGCGAGCAACTGGCCCAGGCCCTGCGCGAAGCATTCCCCGGCGTGGTCTTCAACGTGCCCTTCGAGGGCAGCCTGCCGACGACGCTGAACTTCGCCGTGCCCGACACTCCGTCGCGCCTGCTGCAAGACCTCTTCGATGCGGCCGGCGTGCGCGTCTCGGGCGGTTCGGCCTGCAGCGCTGCCAAGGCCCAGCCGAGCTTCGTGCTCGAGGCGATGGGCCTGCCGCAGTGGCAGACCTCGGGCGCAGTGCGCCTGTCCATCGGCCCGGCGACCGACCAGGCCCTCGTTGACGAGGCCTGCAAGCGCATCCGCGCATGTGGCCAAGCCTTGCGCGACCACGGCCCGCAGAACGGACCGGCTTGCGTGGATGCGGCCCTGGACCCCGCACCCGAGGCCGAGTGTCGCGTCGTCTGCGGCGCGAGCCTTGAGGCCTTTCTTGCCGAGCATCCTGATGCCTGGCTCGTCGACGTGCGCGAGCCCTATGAGCACGCCCTGCCCCTGCCTGAGCGGCTGGCCCATGTCCCGGTGCAGGCCGTGCCCATGTCCTGCCTCGGTCAGGCGGTGGCCGGCTGGCTGGCCGACCAGCGCCCGCTTCTGCTCTTTTGCCGCACCGGCAACCGCAGCCGCCAGGCCGTGCAAGCCCTGATCGCCATGGGCCACGGGAGCTGCTGGAGCCTGGCCGGCGGCCTGGCCCTGCTGCCCGAGGAGAGTGCCGCTTCGCATGCCTGAGCTCCACGCATCCTTCTACAAGTTCGTGGACCTGGCCGACCCCGCGGGCGTGGCCGAGGCCTTGCGCGGGATGGTCGCAGGCCTGGGCGGCAACATCATCGTGGCGCACGAAGGCATCAGCGGAGCGATTGCGGGCGAGGCCGAACTGCTGCATGCCTTCGAGCGCACTCTGACGAGCGAATTCGCCGGTGCGTTCGCTGGCATGAGCTTCAAGCACAGCGCCTGCCAGACGCGGCCCTATCACCTGATCAAGGTCCACGTCAAGCGCGAGATCGTCGCCTTCGGCGTGCCCGGCGTCAGCGGTCAGGCCGCCCGGGAAACCCATGTCAGTCCCGAGCGCTTCCGTGAGTTGCTCGACCGGCCCGACGTGGTGGTCCTGGACAACCGAAACAGCTTCGAGTTCCGCCTCGGCCATTTCCGCCACGCGGTCGACCCGGGTGTTGACAACTTCCGTGACTTCCCCGCCTATGTGCACGCGCAAGCCGACACCTGGAAGCGCGAGGGCAAGCAGATCGCGATGTACTGTACCGGGGGCATTCGGTGCGAGAAGACGGCGGCCTGGATGCAGGCTCAGGGCCTGACGGTCCATCAACTCGACGGCGGCATCCTCAACTACTTCCAGTCGCTGCCCGATGCCGATCGGGACTGGAGCGGCGAGTGCTTCGTGTTCGACAAGCGCATCGCCATCGACACCCAACTCGCGGAAACCGCGACCACGGCTGAAGAGGCCTATGCCGGCGACCCGCAGGCCCAGTGGCGGCTGGCGCGGGCAAAGAGACTCGATCCGGGAACTTAGACGCGCCGGCGTGCCTGTTCCATGGCCTCGGCGTTGTGCGCGCAGATTTCGCGAAAGCCTGCCGAGACGTGCGAGTCTGCCGCTGCGCGCTGCCAGAACTGCAGTGCCGCTTCGGCGGCCTCCGACCAAGCCTCACGCTGTCCAGGCAACGGCATGCAGGGCGCGAATCGGACCTCGGGGAGCTCGACACCGACCTGAGGCCGGTACGCCATGGGCAGCATGTCGTAGATCGGGGCTGGGCAAAGTCCAGGGCCGCCCGGCTCGAAGGACAGGTTGCCATCGTGCATATCGGTGTTGGCGATCAGCTGGCCGAAGAAGGTGAGGCGCTCGATGGCGCGCTTGGCCTCCGCGTCGATGAGCCCCACCCGGGCCAGCGCGGCGGCACCATCGATCCAGGAACCGGCGACGCCGAACCCGTCCGCATTGATGGCAGCCCAGGAGCACAGGCCCGAGCGGCCGAACAGCCCCTGCCGATCGAAACGCTCGACCTCGAGAAAGCTGCGCTTGCCAGCCCGCAGGAGTCGGCTGCGGGCAGCGCGCACGCCGGGCAGGGCTTGCACGGACTCGAGCGCCAGGTGCTCGCACGCCAGCAGGTCGGCCCAGCGCCGGGTGCCCGGCGAATCATCTGAGCCCGAGAACTTGACGAGCACCCGCGTGGGCAGGCTCGCTTGCAGCCGCAAGGCACTGAACTTTGGCAACTCGCCCGCGGCCAAGGAGCCCTGATGGCCCAAGACCAAGCCCAAGCCCAAGCCCAAGCCCAAGCCCAAGCCCATGGCCTGCTGCGCCAGCGCGGGGTAGGCCTTGGCCTCGCCACCCTCAGCAATGGGCGTCTCGGCATGGACGGCCGACTGCCAGAGGTGGAAGGCAGCGTCGCCGATGATGAAGTTGCCGCTGTGGTCGCTGCCCAATAGTGAGAGGGCGTAGAGCGCATCGTCGTCCGACCATTCCGTGGGGTTCTCGCTGGCCTGCAGCAGGGGCGCGTGCTGGCGCGCGAACTGGCGGCCGAGGAAGCCTTGCGGGCGCATGTCCTGCAGGAAGTAGGGCAGGCCCTCGAACCAGCCATCGCGCATGCGGCTCTCGGGTTGGCCCGAGAGTTCCATTGGCCAGGAGAAGCCGGCCGGGTCCACGAGCAGTTCCACCAACGTGCCCTGCGGGTGCGCAAGGTGCAGCTGTGCCACGTGCTCGGCCCGGCCCGTGCGATCGACGGCAAACAGCGGCAGCGGTGCCATGCTGCCGCGCAGCGGGCGACGCAGGGCATAGGCACTGCGTCGCGCCCGGCCGAAGTTGAGCACCTGGCCCCGCGCGGCCCGAGCGGCGCGCATGAGCGTGGGTGCGCTCACGCCCAGCGCTTCGCGCAATTGCTGGGCGCTCAGCAAGTGCTGCTTGCGCAGCAGGTTCAGCAGGGTGTTCGGGTCGAAAGACATGAAATGATTTTTTAACGAATATGAAGCCTGATCACATAGGCAATTGCGTCTATATCCGGAAAATTTATGAAATGATTTATGAAATGATATTGCGAACGCGGACATCGCGAATGCCGCCATCGTCCCCCGCTCTTGCTACAGCTTGAAACACCTGCGCGGCGCAGGCCTTGGGATGGCTGGGGAAATCGACCTCGACGCCGATCGAGGCTCGCCGTGCTGGCGATAATCGACCCGTACTGTTGAAAGCGTCCATGTCCAATCTGATCGTCCACGGTGGCACGCCCCTGCGCGGCCGCATCGTTCCCTCGGCCAACAAGAATGCCGTCCTGCCCATCCTCTGCGCGACGCTGCTGAGCCGGGAACCGATCCGCCTGAAGGGCATTCACGAGATCACCGATGTGCGCAAGATCCTCGAGGTCTTTCGCAAGCTGGGCTCCAAGGTGGAGGTGGACTACGCGACGGGCATCCTCGACGTGCACCACAAGGACACGCATTTCGACGTCGAGCACGACCGCCTGCCCGAGGAGATGCGCAGCTCCATCATGCTGGTGCCGGGTCTGATGGCGCGCTTTGGCGCGGCCCGCATCGAGGACGACGTCAAGGGCTGCACCCTGGGCGCGCGCGAGATCGATCCGCATGTGGAGGTCTTCCAGCGCTTCGGCGCCGATGTGACCCGCCAGGCCGACGGCCTGACCGTGAAGGTCGAGGGCGGCCTGCGCGCCAACGACCACTGGACCGACTACGCCTCCGTCACCACGACCGAGAACTTCGTGCTCTGCGCGGCGCTGGCCCGAGGCAGTTCCACACTGACCAATGCCGCGAGCGAGCCGCATGTGCAGGAGTTCTGCCAGTTCATGGGCATGCTGGGCGCCAAGATCGAAGGCCTGGGCACATCGCGCTTGACCATCCACGGCGTCGACCGGCTGGGCGGCGGCGAGTTCACCTTCGCCGAGGACTTCCACGAGATCGTCACCTTCCTGGCCCTGGGAGCCATCACTGGCGGCGACGTGCGCGTCAAGAACTCGCACCCCGAGCAGTTCCCCTTGCTGGACCGCACTTTCGCCAAGTTCGGCGTCACCATCGTGCACGAGGACGGCTGGTCGCGCTGCGAGGCGCAGTTCCCGCTCAAGGTCAAGGAACCCTTCACCCGCAACATCCTGCAAAAGGTCGAGGCCGCGCCCTGGCCCTATCTACCGGTGGACCTGCTGCCCATCTTCGTGGCCCTGGGCGTCAAGGCCGAGGGCAGCGTGATGTTCTGGAACAAGGTCTACGACGGCGCGATGGGCTGGACCTCGGAGCTGTCCAAGTTCGGCGGGCATGCCTTCATGTCGGACCCGCACCGCATCGTCACCTTCGGCGGCAAGACGCTCTCGCCCGCCGAGGTTGAAAGTCCCTACATCATCCGCGTGGCGATCGCCCTGCTGATGGTGGCGGCCAGCATCCCTGGCAAGTCCGTCATCCGCAATGCCACGCCGGTCCGGCGCGCGCATCCGAAGTTTGCCGAGAACATCCGCGCCCTGGGCGCGCAGATCGAATGGGTGGAAGGCGACTGAAACTGGCCCGCCCGGCGCTGCTGGTGCTGCTGACTTTGCTGGCGCTGATTGCGGGCATGGCCGTAGCTGCACCGGCGGCGCCTGCGCAGCCCTCCGAGCCCGTCACCATCACCTGGCTGGTGATGGAGGTGCCGCCTTTCTTCAACTACAACCAGGGCCGCCCGCCGCGCAAGCCCGAGGAGCTGCACGGGAGCGGCCTCGACGGGCTGCAGCGCCTGTTGATCTCGCGCATGCCGTCCGAGGTGAACCATGTGTTCGTGGAGGCTGGCCTGCCGCGCTTCGAGGCCATGGCGCGAGGCGACCAGGCGGTCTGCTCCATGTTCCACGTGCGCACGCCCGAGCGGCTGCAGTGGCTGTACTTCACCCACCTGCTGCCGCCGCTGGAGTCGCGTGAGCTGCATGTGGTGGTGCGACGCGACCAGCTCGCGCGCTTTCAGGCCAAGGGGGCGCCACTGGAGCTGTCGGCCCTGCTCAAGCGTGGCGATCTCAAAGGGCTGCTGCCGCGTGACCGCTCCTTCGGCCCGCGCATCAACGCCCTGCTGGCCACGGCCGGCGACAATGCGCCGGCCACCGTCGTGTCTGGCCATGGCATGCACATCCTGCCCATGCTGCGAGCCGGCCGCATGGACTACACGCTCGAATACCCGCTGGTCGTCGAGACCTTTCTGCACGAGAACCCGCAGGGTCCGGACCTGGCCATGCTGCCTCTTGTCGAAGGCCGCAGCACCGAGCTCGCCACCGTGGCCTGCAGCCGCAACCCGGCCGGTCGCCGCGCCATCGAGATCATCGATGCCGCCGAACGCAGCCTGGCGCAGGATCCGCACCGCGATGCGCTGATCCTCGAGTGGCGCGGCACGGTCTCCGAGGCCGACCGAGTGCGTCTCAGGCGCTACCTGGACGAGCGCGCCCGCTCGGGCCCGCAGATCGAGTGAGCCGGCCGAAGAAGTTGGCGCTGCCGCTGCTGGACGGCGTCGCGGCCAGCGCCCTGCACTGCCCGCCGGGGGCCTGGACGACGGTGCTCGATTTCCTGGCCGAGCGACTGGGCAAGGTCGAGCGTGAGGACTGGTCAGAACGCATGAGGCGCGGCGAGGTGCTCGACGAAGCCGGCCGTCCGCTGCCACCCGACGCGCCCTATCGAGCCCATCGCCGGCTCTACTACTACCGGCTGCTCGCCGCCGAGCCGCAGGTCCCGTTCGAAGAGCACATCGTCTTCCAGGACGAGTTGCTGCTCGTGGCCGACAAGCCCCACTTTCTGCCCGTCACGCCCAAGGGCCGCTACGTGCAGCAGACCCTGCTCACGCGCCTGGTCAAGCGCACCGGCATCGCCACGCTCTCGCCCATCCACCGCATCGACCGGGAGACGGCTGGCCTCGTCGTCTTCGCCATCCGGCCCGAGACGCGCGCGGCCTACCAGGCCCTGTTCCGCGACCGGGCCGTGGCAAAGGCCTACGAGGCGATCGCACCCTGGCGGGCAGAGCTTGCGTTGCCCATGGTCTACCGCAGCCGCCTCGAGGAGCGCGAAGACGCCTTCATGCAGATGCGCGAGGTGCCCGGCGAACCCAATGCCGAGACGCGCATCAGCCTGATCGCGCAGCACGCCGAGCTGGCGCATTACCTGCTGGAGCCGCACACCGGGCGCAAGCACCAGCTGCGCGCGCAGATGAGCGCCCTGGGCCTGCCCATCGCGGGCGATCGGATCTATCCGAGCCTGCAGCCTGAGGAGGCCGAGCCGGACTTTTCCTCGCCCCTGCAGCTGCTGGCGCGGCACCTGGCCTTCACTGATCCGGTGACCGGCGCGCGGCGCGAGTTCCAGAGCGGGCTCTCGCTCAGAATCCCCAGACCAGATCGGCCGTGAACATCTCGGCCTTGCGTCCGAAGACCTTGCCCCAGAGATAGCCGGCCTGCAGATCCACGCCGCCGAGCCCCACGCGCAGCGTCGGACCGGCGCGGTGCGAGGCGCGGTCCGACCAGTGGTTCCAGGGCCCCAGCTCGCCAAAGCCCACCACGCCTGCGCGCCAGCCGGGTGCCATGCGGTAAAGGGCCTGCCACTGGTACTTGAGATTGGTGCTCGCGCTGCTGTCCGAGAGCGAGCGCTCGAAGATCAGGTTGCCATTGAGTTGCCAGTGCCCCAGCTCGGTCTGGAAGATGGGGCCGAGTTCGAGCCCATTGCCGTCGTCCGGGCTGTGGATGGCCTGGACGTGCAGGCCCAGGTCGAAGTCGTATTGCCCCTGGGTGAGCAGCAGCGTGTTTTGCCAGTTCCAGCTCGACAGCGATTGCTGCGTGAGCCGGTCGCCCTCGAAGCTCAGCAGCAGCTCGGTGGTCCAGCGGCTGTTGATGCCGTAGCGCAGGCCCATCTCGGGCCACATCACGGTGCTGCGGCCCGGCGTGTAGACCGACCAGTAGCGCAGGTCTACCGCGGCTTTCCCGGGTTGGCTGTACGGAGTGACGACGTAATAGCCGGGATCGGCGGCGGCGGCCATGGACGCGACGGCACAAAGCAGGCCCGTGATCAGCTTGGTCAGCATGCGGCCGATTGTGAGGCTCGCGAGGTCTGCCGCCTAGCCCAAAGGCAGACGGTGCGGACGGACGAGCTGGTGCCAGTCGTGATGTTCGGCGAGGATCAGATCCAGCGCCTTCTGGCCCAGCGCCCTGAGGCGCGGGCGGGCCGTCTCGCTCGCCGACAGATCCACCGCGCCGATGGCCGCGTGCAGGGCCAGCAGCTCGGCGCCCAGGCGCCGCGAGTTCATCTCCAGCCGGTAAGCCTCGGACTGGGCCAGTGCACCGTGCAGCGCCGCGCCCAGGGCCGGCAGCACGGTGGCCATCAGCAGCAGCCAGGACTGGTGCCAAAACAGATGCGCCGCCGTCCCAAGCGCGGTGAGTACGAACAGCGCCGCGTTGATCTGGTGGACGCGGTGCTGCAGGGCGTGATAGCGGTGCGCGACGCGCTCGTGATAGTGCTGCTGGCCCGCCACCACGGCGCGCATCCAGCGGGCCCAGGGGGCCACGTCGCGCTGCATGCCCTCCAGGGCCAGCAAGGCCTCGGCGGCATGCTGTTGGCACAAGGTCTGCAGGCGTTGCATCTCGGCGCTGGGCTCGGCGCCGTCGGCCAGGCTCGCGTACCAGCGCAACGCGAAGCCCTCGGCCTGCGAGGTCTGCAGCGTGGCCGCGAGCGGCAAGTAGCCCATCAGCTCGGCCTGCATGCGCGCGCTGAGCCATTGGCCCTGCCAGTCGCGCTTGTGGCCGCGCAGGTAGGTAGCGACCACGGCGGCGATCACGGCGAGTTCGGCCACGCCCCACAGCGGCGCGTAGCGGTGCAGCGGATGGTGCTCGCCCGCCCAGCCCAGCCCCTCAGGCAGCACGGCAAAGAGCACGGCCAGGGCGCTGAGCAGGTACAAGGCCCAGAATGCGCTGCGATAGCGATGGCCGAATTCGATGGCGCGCTCGTTGCACTGGTCGTGCTCGGGCTTGAGGGCTTCGATCAGCGGCTGCAGCCCGGCCGGTGGCGCGGCTGGCGCGGGGGCCGGTGCATGGTGAAGTTGCACCCCCACCAGCAGCAGGCTTTGGACCGATTGGTGCAGTGGCATGCGCGCTCTTCAGTCCAAGAGGTCGTAGCTCGATGCGAAGGCCGAGTCGGCCACCACGCCGAGGCTGCCGTCGCCATAGTCGACGAGCCAGTCGCCGGCGGCGCCGCGCAAAAGCGAATGGTGGTCGGCCAGCAGCACCTCGAAGGCCTCGTCCTGCTGCCGGGCATGGACCTCGATGCGGCGGCTGCGGAAGCGCTCGCCGTCAAGCCGTTCGTACTTGGCTTCGAAATGGTGGCGCGAGACGCGCCATTGGCGGCCTTTGTCGTCGCGCACGATGGCATCGCCGGCCTGCACCTGCACGCGGCCCTCGGGCGTCTGCAGCTCGCCGGCCTCGGTGGCGAAGCGCACCTCGACGATGAATTCACGCTTGCGCGCACGGGCCGTCCCGGCATCGGCAAGAAGCACGAAGCCAGGGTCGGTGCGGGCCGCGTAACGCAGCATCAGGCACCAGCCTTGCCACGCTGCTCGGCCTGGGCCCAGCCTTGCCACAGCTGCACGGAGCGCAGCGCACGCATCTCGCCCGGCAGCGCCTTGAACAGCGCCAGCGAGCGCGCCAGCAGGGCGCCACGCTGGGCCGGTTCCGTCAGGGCCTGGACGAAGGTGGCACGGGCGAGCTCGAAGCGCTCGTAGGCATCCTCCTGGCTCTTGGCCACCAGGCTCTGGTGCAGCTGCAGGACCGGCGCCAGGCTGGCGCGCGCTGCGTCGAGCTTGTCCTGGCGGGCCTGGGCCAGCGCGAGCCAGGTACCGAAGTCGCTGGCGTCGCGACGGCGTTCGAAGTTGCCCATGAACTCCGGCTTGTAGCTGGCGAGCGAGGTGGCGGCCGCCTGTTCGGCCTCGGCCAGGTGGCCCTGGCGGAACAGCGCTTCGACCAGAGACATGCCGCTAGCGCCTTCGCAGGTGAGACGGCGAAGCGAGTCCCCGGCGCCCTTGATCTCGAAGGCGCGAACTGCGGCCAGCGCGGCCTGCGCCGGCTGGAGGCTGCCGGTCGTGTCGTCCAGGATCAACTTCAAGCCCAGATCGGTGCCGGCATTGAGGCAGGCAACGCCGGCCCTGCGTTTTGGCGACGGATCGCTCGCGAGCAGCGCCTCCCCTTTCTGATGCAGGCCTTGCAGGCTTTTCTGTGCGCCCGCCGAGTCACCCATATCGGCCAGGGCCAGCGCGTGGATGGCATACCAGAAGCGCAGGTTGATCAGGGTGAAGGTGGTCTCGGGCGTCCGCTCGATCGCCTCCTGGGCTTGCGCCAGCGCCTGTATCGCTTCGTGCATCCGGCCGGCCTCGTTGAGCGCGGCGTAGAGGCCGAAATACCCCACCGACAGATTGTTCCAGGCCGAGCCGTTGCTGGGGTCGTTCCCAGTGATGTTGATCCAGTCCGTGATCGAAGCCCGGTTGTATTCCATCGAGCGCTGCAGCTGCATGTTCTCGCCCACGATCCCCGCGAGGTAGCTGTTGATCACGGCGCGGGCGGCGAGCGCGCTGCGGTGGCCGGGGCGAACACGCAGCAAGGCATTGGCTCGTTCGAGCCCTTCCTGAGCAGCCTGCATCGCCTCGTCCTTGCGCCCGGCTTCGCTAAGTGACTCGACCAGCCAGGGCGAGACCGAGATGAACAGGTACTGGGCGCGCTCATCGTCGGTATGGTTCTCGAGCAGGCTCAGCGCCAGCGCCTGCGCCTCGCGGTCGTTGACGACGGCTGGCGCCAGCTCGGCGGCCCGATTTTGCGTGTAGCCGAGGAATTGCAGCATCTGGCCATAGCTCAGGCGCAGCGAGCGGGAAGCGCCCGGCGCGGTGGCCGGCCCGCGCAGCAGGTCGACGGCGCGCTGGGCATCCTTGATGCCGTTGGTGGCCGAGCCGTCCTGCACGGCGTGCCGCGCCTTCACGCGCAGGGCCGTTGCCAGCCCCGTCGTCGTCATCTCGGAATGGTCGCCGCCGTCGTACATCGACTGCAGGCGGGTGTACGCTTCATCGAGGGGCGCCGCGCTCTCCTTGGAGAGGTTCTGGCTCTGCAGCGTGGCGCCATGGCGCAGCAGCGCCAGCGCGTAGTTGCGCTCGGTGTCGTGGTTGCGCAGCTCGGGCGGCAGGTTCTTGTAATAGTCGACGGCGCGCTGGCTCAGCTGCAGCACGATGTCGAGCCGGCCCAGCGGTTCGAGCTCCTGATAGAAATCGTCGAGCAAGAAGGTCAGCAGGCCCTCGGCCTGGCTGCGCGAGGCATTCGCCATTGCCTCGGCCGCCTCGGCGCGCTGCGAGCTCCAGTAGGCATAGGCGGATGCACCCAGGGCGCCGATCGTCAGCACGATGCAGACGGCGGCGATACGGCGCGCCCGGCGCAGTTGCCGGCGCGCGTCGCGGGCGCGTTGCTGCTGGGCCGCCAGCTCCTGCTCGGCCCGCTCGCGCGCCTCGCGTTCGCGCCGCGCCTCGCGGCTCGCGCTGACCACGCTGCACAGCACGTCGTGCGTGAGCTCCACGCGGCGCAGGTCCAGGCGCTCCTCGATACGCAGCAGGCGCCGGTTGACGAGCAGTGGCAGGGCATCGGGCGCGGCGCCGGCAGCGGCGAACTCCCGCCGCACGCGCTCCTCGGCCACGTTCTCGCGGTATCCCGATTCGGTCAGGAGCACGTCCTCGATGAAGGCGCGCAACGAGGCCGGCTGGTCGGCCAGGGCGCGCTCATAGAAGTCGCTCAGGATGGCGGCGTGCGAGCCCGCCAGCAGGTCCACGCTGATCTCGCGCTGGCCTTTCTCGAGGCGAGCGTCGTTGAGCTCCTTGCAGATCAGGCTCAGCAGCGACGGCTCCACCTCGGCATTGGCCAGCTCCGCACCACCTGCCACGAAGCGCACGATGGCGGCGGCCACCTCCTCGCTGACCAGATGCCCGCCGGGCCCGCGCACGGCGGCCATGGCCTGCGTGCCCGTCATCGGCGCCAGGCGCATGCGGTTTTGCGTGATGCTGGGCATCTGGCTCTTGAGGCCTTCGAGCGGCGCCAGGTAGTCCTCGCGCAGGGCTATGAGCACGCGGTAGTCGTTGCGGCTGAAGTCGAAGGCCTCAGCCACCGCATCGTCTTCGAGCATGCGGGCCTCGAGGGCCTTGGGCGCGCGGTTCTCGACCAGGTCGGCGAGGTCCGCGACGAAGAGTGCGGCCTTGGCGCGGCCGGACTCGTCGGCCTGCGCCAGGGTGAAGAGCTCCTCGAACTGGTCAAAGATCAAGAGGGGCAGCACAGGCTTGCCGTCGGCGTCCTGGAGCACGTCGTCGCGGTGGTGCAGGAACTCCCACAGCGACTCGCCCTCGGTGGCGATGCCGACCTGGGTCCACTGTCCGTGGGCGCGCGTCTCGCGCAAGATGGCCTGCTTGATCTGCTCCGAGGGGCTGGGCGCTGCGTCCGCATAGTCGATGCGCACATAGACCGGGCAGAAGCCCTGGCCGCGCAGGCGCGGCACCACGCCGGCGTTGAGGATGGAGGTCTTGCCCAGGCCCGACTGACCGAAGAGGATGGTCAGGGTCTTGCGCTGCACGCGCCGCGCCAGCTCGGCCACCTCCTCCTCGCGGCCATGAAAATAGCTGCTGAGCCCCTCGGTGAAGGAGACCAGGCCCAGCCAGGGGTGTTCGG
>Ga0213872_10000169_pt1 | contig 58596 bp, 62 predicted proteins | sample VelepicomBERX_R2_FD_160071 | JGI IMG/M metagenome (GOLD analysis project Ga0213872, IMG submission 160071) | Rhizosphere microbial communities from Vellozia epidendroides in rupestrian grasslands, the National Park of Serra do Cipo, Brazil - RX_R2 | ecosystem: Host-associated > Plants > Roots >... | reverse complement strand
GGCCTGCGCCTCGCGCGCCAACTGCTGCTCGACATCACGGCGCTGGGCCTGCCGGCCGCGACCGAGTTCCTCGACCTGCTGTCGCCGCAGTACATCGCCGACCTGATCGCCTGGGGCGCGATCGGCGCGCGCACCACCGAGAGCCAGAGCCACCGCCAGCTCGCGTCGGGCCTGTCCTGCCCGGTCGGCTTCAAGAACGGCACGGACGGCGGCGTCAAGGTCGCGAGCGACGCGGTCCTCGCGGCCCAGGCCAGCCACGCGTTCATGGGCATGACCAAGATGGGCACGGCCGCGATCTTCGAGACGCGCGGCAACGCCGACTGCCACATCATCCTGCGCGGCGGCAAGGAGCCCAACTACGACGCCGCGAGCGTCCAGGCCGCCTGCGCGGCGCTCGGCAAGAGCGGGCTGCGCGAGCAGGTCATGATCGATTTTTCGCACGCGAACTCGAGCAAGCAGTACGAGCGCCAGATCGACGTCGGCCGCGACGTCGCCGTGCAGATCGCGTCGGGCGACCGCCGCATCACCGGCGTGATGATCGAGAGCCACCTGCAGGCCGGCCGCCAGGACCTCGCGCCGGGCCAGACCCGGGACCAGCTCAAGCCCGGCGTGTCGATCACCGACGCCTGCCTCGGCTGGAGCCAGACCGAGCCGCTGCTGCGCGAGCTCGCCGCCGCCGTGCGCGCGCGCCGCGGATAATGCCGGCCATGACGCAAGACGAACTCAAGGCCCTCGTCGGCCAGGCCGCGCTGGCCTATGTGAAACCCGGCACCATCGTCGGCGTGGGCACCGGCTCGACGGTCGACAAGTTCATCGACGCGCTCGCCGCGAGCGGCACGCAAATCGCCGGCGCGGTGTCGAGCTCGGTGCGCTCGACCGAGCGCATGCGGCAGCTCGGCATCAAGGTGCTCGAGGCGTCCGAGGTCGACGCGCTGCCCGTCTACATCGACGGCGCCGACGAGATCGACCACGGCGGCCACATGATCAAGGGCGGCGGCGCGGCGCTCACGCGCGAGAAGATCGTCGCCGAGCTCGCCGCGCAGTTCGTCTGCATCGCCGACGCGTCCAAGCTCGTCGACACGCTCGGCGGCTTCCCGCTGCCGGTCGAGGTGATCCCGATGGCGGCCGCGCAGATCGCGCGCCGCTTCACGGCCATGGGCGGCGACGCGCAGCTGCGCGCGGGCTGCACGACCGACAACGGCTGCGCGATCCTCGACGTGCGCGGCCTTGCCATCAAGGATCCGGCTGCGTTCGAGGCCGAGGTCAATCAATGGCCGGGCGTCGTCACGGTCGGCGTGTTCGCGCGCAACAAGGCGGCCGTGTGCCTGCTCGGCACGCCGGAAGGCGTGCGCACGCTGACCTTCTGAGGCGCCGCCACCCCGCTCAGCGCAGACAGCGTGCGGGATCGACGGCGTCGAGCAGGTCGGCCTCGACCGGGCAGGGCGCGCCCGTCAGCAGCGCGGCGACGATCTCGCCGGCGAGCGCCGCGTAGCCGATGCCGCGCGCGCCGAAGGCCGTGCACAGCGCGAGGCCGGGGCGGCGCGGAATCAGGCGCAGCTGGTCGCGCCGGCCGGCGTAGGCCGGGTCGGGCAGGCCGCCGATCAGCGGCAGGCGGTCGGGCGCGAGCAGGCGCCACGCGACGCGGCCGGCGAGCGGCGCGTCGCCGGCGTTCGCAGACGCGGGCCGGTTCGACAGCGCGCGCCATTGCGCGACGTTCGCGGCCTGGTCGGCCGCGCGCAGCGTCGCGTCGAAGTCTTCGTCGGCGTTCGTTGCGCCGCACCACAGGCCGCCGGCGCCGTCGGGGATCGCGTAGCCGCCGCCGGCGAGCGGCACGGCCGGCCCAGGCTCGGCGAGGTGGCTCAGCTGGCCGCGCTGGCGCAGCAGCGGCAGCGCGTCGGGCAGCAGCGCGACGCCCTCGTGCCCGCCCGCGAGCACGAGGACCGGCGCGGCCGCGATCGGCTGGCCGGCCGCGTCGAGCAGCTGCCATTGCGTGCCGTCGTGGCGCGCGCTCGCGACCGCGCAGCCGTAGCGCGTCGCGGCGCCGGCGAGCAGGGCTTGGACGTACTGCGGCGGCACGAGCGCGCCGCCCTGCGGGTAGAACCAGGCCGGGTGGGCGAGCGGCAGGCCGCTGCGTGCGCCGGCCGCGGCGGCGTCAAGAGCCTGGACGAAGTCATCGGGCAGGCGCTGCGCGTCGATCAGTGCCTGCATCTCGGCGTGCGGGCGGCCGGTCTCGATGCGCAGCAGGCCAGGCTGGACGCCGGGCAGCGCGAGCTCGCGCAGGCGCGCCGCGGTGCGCAGCGCGGTCGCGCGGCTCCAGCGCGCGTGCGTCGCGTCGCCGGGGTGGACGGTCGCGTGGAACAGGCCGGCCGGGTTGCCCGAGCTCGCCTGGGCCGGGCCTGGCCGCGCGTCGACGACGAGGCAGCGCAGGCCCTCGCGCATCAGCGCGTGCGCGCAGGCCGCGCCCGCGAGGCCCGCGCCGACGACGATCGCGTCGCGAGCGTCCGGGGCCAGTGCGGCCCGGCCCGCCGGTTTCCGCATCGTGTGGCGCGGCGCGAAGACCGCGCGCAGCACGCGGCCCTTCTGCGCGAAGCCCGGCACCTTGCCGGCGTCGAAGCCGGCCGCGCGCAGGCCGTCGAGCACGCCGGGCGCGACGCTCCAGGTCGCGGCCGTCGCGCCCGGCGCGGCGAGGCGCGCGAGGCTCTTGAACAGATAGGGGTCCCAGAGCTCGGGGTTCTTCGCGGGCGCGAAGCCGTCGAGGTAGAACGCGTCGACGTCGGCGACGAGCTGCTTGAGCCCCTCGCGCGCGTCGCCGAACGCGAGCAGCAGGCGCACGCGGCCCTGCTCGAAGTCGAGCGTGTGCAGGTTCGGCGTCAGCGGCGGCCACGCGGCGACGAGCTCGCGCGCGAGATCGGGCAGGGCCGATCCGGCGTGGGCGCGCTCGAGGTCGGCGCGGCGCAGCGGGTGCTTGTCGACGCTGACGAAGACCAGGCGCTCGCAGCGCGCGGGGTCGTCGCGCCAGGCTTGCCAGGTCGCGAGAAAGTTGTTGCCGAGGCCGAAGCCGGTCTCGAGCACGACGAAGCGCGCGCGGCCCTGCCAGCGCTGCGGCAGCCCGCTGCCGGCGAGAAACACGTGGCGCGCCTGTACGAGCGCGCCCGCGCGCGCGTGGTAGATGTCGCCGAACGCCGGGCTCGCGGGCGCGGCGGGGTCGCTGAAGTCGACGTCGGCGGGGACGATGGGCTGCGTTTTCATGAGGGTGCCGGGGCTGGTGTCCGGCGAAGGCGTGGCGCAGAATATAACAATCGTTATAACGTCTTGGAGTCCGCCATGTCCGCCCTCAAGGTCACCCAGATCGGCAATTCCATCGGCCTGATCCTGACCAAGGAAGTGCTCGCCGCGCTGAAAGTGGAGAAGGGAGACGCCGTGTACTGGACGCAGACGCCCGAGGGCATCCACCTGTCGCCGTATGACCAAGCCTTCGAGGCGCAGATGGAGGCGGCGCGCGAAGTCATGAAGCGCCGACGCAACGTGCTGCGCGAGCTCGCGAAGTGACGGCCTGGGTCTGGCTCGAGGCCGCGGTCCTCGTCGCGGTCCACGAGGAGCAGCTGACCGAGCATGGCGGGCCTGCAGGCACGCGCGATGTCGGGCTGCTCGAGTCTGCGTTGGCGCGGCCGCAGCAGCGCGCGAGCTACGGCGATCCCGACGCCGCCGAACTCGCGGCCTGCTACGCGTTTGGCATCGCGCGCAACCATCCGTTCGTCGACGGCAACAAGCGCACGGCCTTCGTCGCGAGCGAGCTGTTCCTGATGCTCAACGGCCATCTGCTGACGGCCAGCGACGCGGAATGCGTGCTGGCCACGCTCGAGCTTGCGTCGGGGCAGTGGGACGAGGCCGCGTTCGCCGCCTGGCTGCGCGAGCACAGCCGGCGGTCTTGAATCGCTAGTGAGGCTTCGGCCGGACAGGGCGCCCGGCGCGCACCTCAGCGCTTCGGCTGCGTCAGACGCGGGCCGTTGTTGCTGCGCGGGCGGTCGCCGCCCGTGCGATCGCCGCCGCGCGACTCGCCCTGGCGCTGGCCGCCATGGCTACCGCCGCCGCCGGCGTTGCGCGGCTGGCCCTGGCCGCCGCCATTGCCGCTACCTTGGCGCGCCGCGCCGCCCTGCGGGCGACCACCGTCGCGGCGCGGTTCGCCGCCGCGGCCGCCGGCCGAGCGACCACCACCGCCGCCGCCCGGGCGGCCACCGCCACCGGAACGGCCGCCACCGCCGCCACCCGCGCCAGCCGGCGCGCGGCCGCGGCTGCCGTTCGGGTTCAGGATCATGCGGCCGAGCACGATGGGCTCGGGCTTCTCGTCGGCCGCCGGGGCGAAGCCCGCGACGACTTCCTTGGGGATCTCGCGCTTGATCAGGCGCTCGATGTCGCGCAGGAACTGGTTCTCGTCCACGCAGACCAGGCTCACGGCCTCGCCTTCGCGGCCCGCGCGGCCGGTGCGGCCGATGCGGTGGACATAGTCCTCTGGCACGTTCGGCAGCTCGTAGTTGACGACGTGCGGCAGTTGGTCGATGTCGATGCCGCGCGCGGCGATGTCGGTCGCGACGAGGACCTGCAGCGTGCCGGCCTTGAACTCGGCCAGGGCCTTGGTGCGCGCGCCCTGGCTCTTGTTGCCGTGGATCGCCATCGCGCTGATGCCCTGGTCGTTCAGGTAGTCGGTCAGGCGGTTCGCGCCATGCTTCATGCGCGTGAACACGAGCACCTGGTGCCAGTCGCCGGCCTTGATCAGGTGGGCGAGCAGTTCTTTCTTCTTCTCGCGCGCGACCGGGTGGACCTTTTGCGCGATCGCGTCGTTGGTCTGGTTGCGGCGCGCGACCTCGATCAGCGCGGGCTGGTTCAGCAAGCGGTCGGCGAGCGCCTTGATCTCGTCGCTGAAGGTCGCCGAGAACAGCAGGTTCTGGCGCTTCGGCGGCAGCACCGCGAGGACCTTCTTGATGTCGTGGATGAAGCCCATGTCGAGCATGCGGTCGGCTTCGTCGAGCACGAGGATCTCGATCTTGCTCAGGTCCAGATGGCCCTGCTGGTGGTGGTCGAGCAGGCGGCCCGGCGTCGCGACGAGGATGTCGACGCCCGCGCGCAGCTTGTCGATCTGCGGCTGCATGCCGACGCCGCCGAACATGACCATGCTCGTCAGCGGCAGGTACTTGCCGTAGGTCTTGACCGACTCCTCGACCTGGGCGGCGAGCTCGCGGGTCGGCGTCAGCACGAGCGCGCGCACCATCGGCCGGCCGCGCGCGTTGCGCACCGGCGGGCCGCCGGCAAGGCGGTGCAGCATCGGCAGCGTGAAGCCGGCGGTCTTGCCGGTGCCCGTCTGGGCGCCGGCGAGCAGGTCGCCGCCCTGGAGCACGGCCGGGATGGCCTGGCTCTGGATCGGGGTGGGGGTGGTGTAGCCGACGTCGGCTATGGCCTTGAGAAGGGGGGCGGCGAGGCCCAGGGATTCGAACGACATTGAAGACTGCAGAGTGCACCGACGCTCGGATTGCAGGGCAGCGGGCGCCTTGGGCGACCACCAGTCTCATGCCTGCGCGAGCGCGGTGCCGGGCTTGCCAAAAAAGCAAAAACCGCGGCAAGACTGTGGCGCGGTCAGGACTCGATTATAGGTGCGGGCCGACGGTTTTAAGTCGGCGTTGCGATAAACAGTTCACGGAGCCAAACATGGCGTTGCCGGCTGTGAAGCGGCCGTGAATTGCCCTGATAGATGGGTGCTGATCGAGCGAACAGGGGGCCGCACAGGCCTTAACTTCGCGCCCATGTCCGAGATCCATGGCGCCCGCCTCGATGCCCGCAGCTGCGAGGTGCTGCTCGTCGACGCCGACTTCCAGGCGCGCGAGACGGCGCGTGCGCTGCTCGAAGCCTGGGGCCATAGGGTGCATGTCGGCACGAGCGGCGCCGAACTTGAGCGCCTGCGTCTGCCGCGCGCCGACCTCGTCCTGATCGACCCGAGCGAGCCCGGAGGCGCCGGCTGGCCCGCGCTGCGCCGGCTGCGCGCGGCCGCGCGCAGCACGCCCGTGCTCGCCGCGCTGCCCGGCGACGAACCCTTTGACCGCGTGCTCGCGCTCGAATCGGGTGCCGACGCCGTGATCGCCAAGCCGCTCGACCCGCGCGAGCTGCGCGCGCGCCTGGGCAGCCTGCTCGGGCGCGACACCGGCGCGAACAGCCTGCAGTTCGGCCGCTGGCGCCTCGACGGCAGCGCGCGCCGCCTGTTCGGCCCCGGCGGCTTCAGCACCGGCCTGTCGGTCGCCGAGTACCGGATGCTGCGCGCCTTCCTCGAGCGCCCGCACAGCGTGCTGCTGCGCGAGGAGCTCTACGAACTCGTCGGCGACCACACTGAGCCCGAGGAGGGCTCGCGCCGCATCGACCTCGTCGTCTCGCGGCTGCGCCACAAGCTCGACGACGACGCACGCCGCCCGCGCCTGATCCATACGGTGCGCGGGCTCGGCTACCTGTTCGATTCCGGCGCACTGGGGCAGCCGGTCATGACCAAGGACGCAGCGGTGTGACCCGGCGCCGCCGCAACAAGCATTAATCCACGAAAGGACTCGTCATGAACGTCAGTTCAAGTTACGCCTCACAGCTCTCGAGCATGGACTGGGCGCAGGTGCTCGGCCAGATGAGCGGCAGCAGCGGCAGCAGCAGCAGCGCGATCGGCTCGGACTTCCTCGCCATGCTCGGCGCCGACGGCGGCGACGGCTCGAGCAGCGCCAGCGCGCTCGGCACCGACGCGAGCGGCAGCAGCGCCTCGACGACCGGCAGCAGCACCGCATCGCCGATGGACTTCGACGTGCAGCGCTCGACGACCATGTTCGCCGGCCACCATGGCCACCACCACATGAAGAGCGCGAGCGACCCGGACTCGTCCGATGCCTCGAGCGATTCGAGCAGCTCGGCGGCGTCGGGCAGCGGCGGCATCGCGTCGCAGATCACCTCGATGCTCGACTCGCTCGACAGCAACGGCGACGGCTCGGTCTCGTCGACCGAGTTCGGCCTGTCGAACGCGTCGGCGGCCGAGAAGCAGCTGTTCGCGGCGATCGATACGAACGGCGACGGCACGCTGAGCTCGAGCGAGATCTCGAACTTCGCGAACGAGATGCAGACGGCGATCCAGGCGCGCGCCACGGCGAACCAGAACAACGCCATGCTCACCCAGCTGAGCAACCAGTACCAGAACCTGCTGCAGGGCGGCTACTGGACGACGGCGTCGAGCAGCACCGGTTCGACCGGTTCGACCGGGGCGACGACGAGCGGCACGGCGGCGACCCAGAGCATCAACCTGACGGCCTGAATCCCCGCGCCGGAAGCTGCGACAATCGAGCGTTTGCGCGCGCCGGTCGATGGCGCGCGCACCTCCTCCTTAGGCCTTTCTAGCCTTCGCAGCTAAAACACCATGGCGCAATACGTTTTCTCGATGAACCGTGTCAACAAGACGGTTCCCCCCAAGCGGCACATCCTCAAGGACATCTCGCTATCCTTCTTCCCGGGGGCCAAGATCGGCGTGCTCGGCGTCAACGGCTCGGGCAAGTCGACGCTGCTGAAGATCATGGCCGGCGTCGACAAGGAGATCGAGGGCGAGGCGATCCCGATGCCTGGCATCAAGATCGGCTACCTCGAGCAGGAGCCGCGCCTCGACCCCGAGCAGACCGTGCGCCAGGCCGTCGAGGAAGGCATCGGCGGCGTGCTCGCCGCGAAGAAGCGCCTCGACGAGGTCTACGCGGCCTACGCCGAGCCCGACGCCGACTTCGACGCGCTCGCGGCCGAGCAGGGCGAGCTCGAGGCGATCATCGCCGCGGCCGGCTCCGAGAACACCGACCTGCAGCTCGAGCTCGCGGCCGACGCGCTGAACCTGCCGCCCTGGGACGCCCAGATCGGCGTGCTGTCGGGCGGCGAGAAGCGCCGCGTCGCGCTGTGCCGCCTGCTGCTGTCCAAGCCCGACATGCTGCTGCTCGACGAGCCGACCAACCACCTGGACGCCGAATCGGTCGAGTGGCTCGAGCAGTTCCTGCAGCGCTTCCCGGGCACCGTCGTCGCGATCACCCACGATCGCTACTTCCTCGACAACGCGGCCGAGTGGATCCTCGAACTCGACCGCGGGCACGGCATTCCCTGGAAGGGCAACTACACCGAATGGCTCGACCAGAAGGAGCGCCGCCTCGAGCAGGAGCAGAAGAGCGAAGACGCGCGCATGAAGGCGATGAAGGAGGAGCTCAAGTGGGTCCGCTCCAACGCCAAGGGCCGCCAGGCCAAGAGCAAGGCGCGCCTGGCCCGCTTCGAGGAGCTCAGCGACGTCGAGTACCAGCAGCGCAACGTCACGAACGAAATCTTCATCCCCGTGGCCGAGCGCCTCGGCAACGAGGTCGTCGAGTTCGAGAACGTCAGCAAGAGCTTCGGCGACCGCCTGCTGATCGACAACCTGAGCTTCAAGGTCCCGCCCGGCGCGATCGTCGGCATCATCGGCCCGAACGGCGCCGGCAAGTCGACGCTGTTCCGCATGCTGCAGGGCGTCGAGCAGCCCGATAGCGGCACGGTCAAGATCGGCAAGACCGCGAAGATGGCCTTCGTCGACCAGAGCCGCGCAAGCCTCGAGGCCGGCAAGACCGTGTGGGAGGACGTCTCGGGCGGCCTCGACAACATCGTCGTCGGCAAGTTCGTGATGCCGAGCCGCGCCTACCTGGGCCGCTTCAACTTCAAGGGCAACGACCAGCAGAAGCTCGTCGGCCAGCTCTCCGGCGGCGAACGCGGCCGGCTGCACCTGGCCAAGACCCTGGCCCAGGGCGGCAACGTGCTGATGCTCGACGAACCGTCGAACGACCTCGACGTCGAAACCCTGCGCGCGCTCGAAGAGGCGCTGCTCGAGTTCGGCGGCTCGGCGATGGTGATCAGCCACGACCGCTGGTTCCTCGACCGCATCTGCACCCACATCCTCGCCTGCGAGGGCGACTCGCAGTGGTTCTTCTTCGACGGCAACTTCCACGAGTACGAGGCCGACAAGAAGAAGCGCCTCGGCGAAGAAGGCGCGCGCCCGAAGCGCATGCGCTTCAAGCCGATCAAGTAATCGGCCAGATGCAGGAAAGCGGGCGCTTCGGGCGCCCGTTTTTCATGGGGTCGTCCCGGGTTTCGTGTCCCCGCTGACGGGGGGCTTTCGCGCATCTTTACATTCTGTCCATTGAGGGCTTACCTCGGCCCGCGAGCATGAAGACACCCGAATAGCCAAGGAGTTGTCTCATGTTCAAGACGCGTCTTCAAAGGCTCGCCGCCGTCGCCGTGTTTGCCCTGGGTGCGGTCGTGGCCCAAGCCCAGCCGCCGATGCATGGCCCGCGCGGCGACGAGCATGACGGTCCGCGCATGAAATTCGAGCACGAGCACATCGAGCGCATGCTCGACGTCGCCGATGCGAGCGACGCCCAGCGCCAGCAGATCCACGCCATCCTGATGGCCGAGCACAAGGACCTGATGGCCCAGCACGAGGAAGGCCGCCAGCTGCACGAGCAGGGCGAGGCGCTGTTCGCCGCGCCCACCGTCGACGCCCAGGCCGCCGAGGCGCTGCGCGCGAAGGGCGAGGCGCTGCACGACGCCGCGAGCAAGCGCATGCTCAAGGCGCGCCTCGACATCGCCAACGTGCTCACGCCCGAGCAGCGCACGCGCATCGCCCATATGATGGCGCGCCAGCATGAGCGCATGGAGGCGCACATGAAGGCGATGGCCGAACACCGCCCGCCGCACCCGGCTTCGGCGCCGCAGTGAGCGACGCATGACCGGAGTCACTTATGCTTCAGATCCTTCATGAGTTGACCCGCACCCCGGCCGCCCGGGGTGCCTCCACATCCGCCATGACTGCACGCCTGCTGCTCGTCGACGACGATGCCCGCCTGACCAATATGCTCGGCGACTACCTCGGCGCCGCCGGTTTCGAGGTCCGCGTCGCGGGCTCGCTCGCCGGCGCGCGCGAGGCGCTCGGCCAGGGGACCTACGACCTGCTCGTCCTCGACATCATGCTGCCCGACGGCGACGGCCTCGACTTCTGCCGCGAGGTGCGCCAGGACGCGCGCCTGCGCCGCCTGCCGGTGCTGATGCTGTCGGCGCGCGGCGAGCCGATGGACCGCATCCTCGGCCTCGAGCTCGGCGCCGACGACTACCTGTCCAAGCCCTTCGAGCCGCGCGAGCTGCAGGCCCGCGTCAAGGCGCTGCTGCGCCGCCTCGAGCCCCAGGCCGGCGGCGACGAGGTGCTGCGCTTCGGCCGCCTCGAGATCGACCTGGCCGCGCGCCTGGCCCGCCTCGACGGCAAGCCCTGCGACCTGACGAGCCACCAGTTCGACCTGCTCGTCGTGCTCGCGCAGAGCCCGGGCCGCGTGCTCACGCGCGACCAGATCATGGACGCGCTCAAAGGCCATCCGCTCGAAGCCTTCGACCGCTCGATCGACGTCCATGTCTCGCGCATCCGTTCCGTGATCGAGGACGATCCGAAGGCGCCGCGGCGCGTGCTGACCGTGCGTGGCGTCGGCTACGTGTTCGCCAAGAAGCAGGACGCCGAAGGCACTTGAAGTCGCTCTACATCCGGATCTACCTGACGCTGGTGGCGCTGCTGCTGGCGTTTGCGTTCGCGTCGGCCTGGTTGTTCCAGCGCCAGATCGAACACGAGCGCGGGCTCGCCGACGCGCAGGCCAACGAGCGCCTCGCGTCGATCGGCGTGCTGATCCATCACGCCTTGCCGCCCGCGGACGCGCCGGCCGAGGCGCAGGCCGACGCGCTGCGCGAATGGGGCCAGCGCCTGCGCATCGCCGTCGCGCTCATCGACGCCAAGGGCAGCGTGATCGGCGCGAGCGACCTGTACGCGCGCCGTGCCGACGAGCCCGGCGCCCATCCGGTCGAGGTCGACCTCGAGGACGGCCGCAAGCTCATGCTCGTGCGCGCCTGGCGGCCGCCGCCGGGCTTCCGCCAAGCTGGCCCGGGGGCGGGCCAGCCCGGCCCGCGCACGGTCGCGCAGCGCGACGAGCAGATGGCGCTGCTGCCGTTCGGCGCGCTGACCGGGCGCCCGTCGGGCGAGGCGCTGCTGGTCGTGCTCGTGCTGCTGTTCCTCGGCGTCGCGCTCGGCGCCTACCCGGTCGTGCGCCGGCTCACGCGCCGGCTCGAGGCGCTGAAGGTCGGCGTCGAGCATTTCGGCGCGGGCGACCTGAACCAGCGCGTCGACGACCGCGGCGGCGACGAGGTCGCGGCGGTCGCGCGAAGTTTCAACGCGGCGGCCGCGCGCGTGCAGACCCTGATGGTGTCGCAGAAGCACCTGCTCGCGAACGCGAGCCACGAGCTGCGCTCGCCGCTCGCGCGTCTGAAGATGGCGTTCTCGATGCTCGAGGAGACCGACGCGCCGGCGGCGCGCGCGCGCCTGGGCCACGAGATCCACACGAACATCGGCGAGCTCGACGCGCTCGTCGAAGAGGTGCTGCTCGCGAGCCGGCTCGAGGCCGACCCGCAGGGCCGCGTGCTCGATTCGGTCGACCTGATCGCGCTCGGCGCCGAAGAGTCTGCGCGCGTCGGCGCCGAGTTCGAGTCGGCGAGCCAGGCGCTGCGCGCGATGGGCGAGGAACGCCTGCTGCGCCGTGCGCTGCGCAACCTGCTCGAGAACGCGCGCCGCTACGGCGGCGGCGGCCCGGTCGAGCTCGAGCTCGCGCGCGAGGGCGACAGCGCCGTGATGCGCGTGCTCGACCGCGGCCCGGGCGTCCCCGAGGCGATGCGCGAGCGCATCTTCGAAGCCTTTTTCCGCCTGCCCGGCCACGCCGAGCAGGCCGGCGGCGTCGGCCTGGGCCTGGCCCTGGTCAAGCAGATCGCGGCCCGCCACGGCGGCAGCGCGCGCTGCGACGCGCGGGCGGGTGGCGGCAGCGTTTTTGAACTGCGCGTGCCGGCGCTTTAACTGGGTTTTTGAGTCCTGCGGAGAGGACTGCGCCAGGGGCGGCGGCGGCCGGCCCCTGCGCTCATCGCCCCTCGCTGCGCGAGGGGTGCCCTGCGGTGCTCGGTCCATGGGGCCGTCGTGCAACTCGCTTCGCGCCCTGCGGGCGCTGCGCTCAAACAGGCGCGCCGAGTCAGTCTACGAGGCGCGCTCGCGCGCGCTGCCCCATGGCCCTGCGCTCCTCGGCTCAGCTAAGGGGCCGGCCACCGCCGCCCCTGCCGCAGCCCGAGTGCTCGGCGCACATTGGCGCCATGTCACCGAGCCGGCAGAGGCTATGCGTGCTTTCCAATGGAGACACTGGCCTTGACGATTTCAGCGCCTCAAAGGAGTCGTAGGTCCCCACCTTCAGCCTTGCAATCTCAATACTGATCACCTAGACGAACAGCCATGCGGTCGACAGCGGCAATGAGAGCCGGCAAGTCCTGCTCGACGACAAGTCACACGGCAGCAAGGTCTATGCCCAGGTACCCATGCACGATCACGTTACGAAAGCCGGCGAGTTCTCGCCACGGGACCTGCGACTCGGTGGCCTTGATGCCATCGGACAATCGCTGACTCGACTCCGTGAGCGTTTGCAGATTGCGGACCACCGCATCTTGAACCAAGCGCGAGTTCTCGAACCGCGTCCGATCACGGCCGGTGTACTCCCAGATCCGCTCAATGCATTCCCGCATGTGCGCGAGCAGTACGCGGTCGCGGTCTGGTCCAGGAGTCACAACGCGACCGCGTCGGCGATCACCCGGTCGCGCAGCGCCGGATGGAGGCTGGTTTCAGTAACAACGTCCACGTGGCGGCCAAGCAGCTCCTGAGCATCAAGCAACAACCCGCCGAGAGCAAGGCCGCTTGTGCCTGGGGCCAGCGTCACCAGCAGATCGACATCGCTGTCCTCAAGTGCTTCGTCCCTAGCCATTGAGCCAAAGACGCGAACGCTCGTGATCCCGCGGCGACGGGCAATCGCCAGGAGCTGTTCGCGGTGGGACTCGATCAAAGCATGCATGACACTAGTGTAGCGACGAGCGCTGCCTGGCGGCCCCTTAGCTGAGCCGAGGAGCGCAGCGGCGCGGGGCGCGCGCGCAGCGCGCATCAACATCTGACTGAGGCGCCGTTTGAACTTCGCTGCGCGCCGTGAATGGGCGCCGGCCCCGCGGCGCAAGCACCACAGGGGACCCCTCGCGCAGCGAGGGGCGAGGGCGTAGGGGCCGCCAGGCACACCCGTCGTCGCAGTCTCGCTCGGTCGTCGCAGTACGTGCTCAGCCGCTGCAGACGCGGTAAAAACTCAGCCCTCGTGCCGATGCACCCACGCCAGCAGCCCGCTCAACCCGACCGCCGCGATCACCAGCCCCAACGTCGACGCGAACCAGAAGCCCGACGCGCCGTGCAGCAACGGCGGCACCCACGCCGCGCCGCCGAACGCGAGCCAGTTGCCGCCGCCGAGGCCGACGCCCCATAGCGCGAGCGTGTAGACGAGCATCGGCGCGGTCGCGACATGGTGGGCGCGCAGCACGAAGGCCGCGACCGTCTGCACCGCGTCGCTGACGTGGAACAGCCAGACCCAAAGCAGCAGCGGCAGCGCGGCGCTCACGAGTGCTTCGTCGCGCGTGTAGACGTGCAGCACCGCGACGCGGCCGAAGAACACCGCGGCGCCCAGCACGGCCGCGCAGCCGAGGCCGATCTCGATGCCGTGCCAGCCGAGCCGGCGCGCGTCGTCGAGGTCGCGCGCGCCGATGCGCTGCGCGACCAGCGTGCTCGCCGCGTTGCCGATCGCGTAGGGCAGCATGAACATCATCGCGACGAGGTTCACGGCGAGCTCGTGGCCCGCGACGATCGTCGGCCCGAGCCGCGCGATGAACAGCGCCATGAAGGTGAAGCCCGTGACCTCGATCATGATGCCCGCGCCCATCGGCACGCCGAGCTTCAGCAGCTTCGCGATCGCCGGCCAGCGTGGCCGGTGCAGGCCGCCGCGCCGCAGGCCGAAGCGTTCGTAGAACGGATCCCGGCGCAGCACGACCACGGCGACGAGGGCCTGGACCCACATCACGACGGCCGTCGCCGCGCCGCAGCCGAAGCTGCCGAGCGCGGGAACGCCGAGGCCGCCGAAGATCAGCCAGCTCGACAGCGGGATCTTCGCGAGCAGGCCGCCGACCTGCAGTGCCATCACGATCTTGGGCCGCGAGACCGCGACGTTGAAGCCGCGGTAGGCCATGAACAGCAGGGCCGGCGGCAGCGCGAACGCGAGCGCGTGCAGGTAGTCGCGCACGCGTGTCTCGACCTCGGGGCCGATATGCGAGATCGCGAGAAAGGGCCCCGGGCACAGCAGCACGACGTCGCCCATAAGCGCGAGGCCCAGCGCGAGCCAGGCGCTCTGGTGCAGCGCGTCGCCCGCGGCCTCGAGCTCGCCGGCGCCGAACCGCTGGCCGACGATCGGCGAGATCGCGAGCACGATGCCCATCAGGCCGACGAACACGCTCACGTAGACGGCCGCGCCGATCGACAGCGCCGCGAGGTCCAGGCTCGAGTAGCGCGCGAGCAGCAGCGTGTCGACGGTCGCGTAGGCGAGCACCGCGACCTGGCCGACGAAGACCGGCCAGGCGAGCGGCAGCATGCGCCGCAGGTCGCGCCACAGCGGCTGCTTCAAGGCGCGGCCTGGGTCGTCGCGACCGTCCGCGGATGGTCGACGCCGCTCGCCTCGCGCGCGCGCTCGGCGTAGCGGTTGAAGCGCCAGGCCGTCGCTTCCTGGGTGATGCGGTGCCAGGTCACGCGCTTCTCGGCCGGCGTCATCACGGGCCAGTTCTGGACCTCGTCGAAGGTCCGGCCGCAGCCCTTGCACAGGTCGTCGCCCTGGCTCGTCGAGCAGATCGCGATGCACGGCGCGTCGGGCGTGCTCGCGTACCAGGCGAGCCAGGCGTCGAGCGCGGCCGGCTTCAGCGCGGCCTCGTCGCGCGCGTCGTCGTGGTAATAGACCATCAGCGCGTAGACCTCGGCGAGCGCGCGCACCTCGGCGCAGGCGCTCACGCCGTCGGCCGACGGGCGGCGCGCGCGCCACCAGTTGATCGCGGCCTCGATGTCGGTGATGTGGATCGCAGCCATGTCAGTAGCTGAGCCCCATCGCGGCGCGCATTTCCTTGAGCGTCTTGCGCGCGACCGCGCGCGCGCGCTCGACGCCGAGCTCGAGGATCCAGTGGACCTTCTTCGGGTCGGCCGCGAGCTCGGCGCCGCGCTCGCGCCACGGCGCCTGCAGGCGCTGGATGGCCTCGATCAGCGGCTGCTTGCAGTCGAGGCAGCCGATGCCGGCCGTGCGGCAGCCGGCGGCGAGCGCTTCGCGCGTCGCCGCATCGGTATGGATCTCGTGCAGCGGCCAGACCGGGCAGCGCGCCGGGTCGCCCGCGTCCGTGCGGCGCACGCGCTGCGGGTCGGTCGGCATCGCGCGCACGAGCTCGGCCGTGCGCTCGGGCGTCTCGCGCATGCCGATCGCGTTGCCGAGGCTCTTGCTCATCTTCGCGCCGTCGAGGCCAGGCACGCGCGCGGCCTGCGAGAGCAGCGCCTGCGGCTCGGGGAACACGCGGCCGTGGCGGTGATTGAAGCGGCGCGCGACCTCGCGCGTGAACTCGAGGTGGGCCTGCTGGTCTTCGCCGACCGGCACGAGCCCGCCCTTGTGGATCAGGATGTCGGCGGCCTGCAGCAGCGGGTAGCCGAGGAAGCCGTAGTTGCGCGCGCCCGCGTCGTCGGCCGCGCGCTCGCGCCAGCCGGGCACGCGCTCGAGCCAGGCGAGCGGCGTGTCCATCGCGAGCAGCGTGAACGCCTCGGCATGCTCGGGCAGGCGGCTCTGGATGAACAGCGTCGTGCGCTCGGGGTCGACGCCGGCCGCGAGCCAGTCGACGACCATGTCGTAGACATGGGGCTCGAGGGGGCCCGCCTGCGGCGTCGTCAGCGCGTGCAGGTCGGCGACGAAGAAAAAGCAGTCGTGCGTGTCCTGCAGGCGCAGCCAGTTCACGAGCGCGCCGTGGTAATGGCCGATGTGCAGGGCGCCGGTCGGGCGCATGCCCGAGATCACGCGGGGCAGGGGGGCGACTTCTTGTGCATCCATGGGGACGGCGATTGTTACACTGCCGGCCCGATGAAGCGCATCGTCATCCTGATTTCCGGCCGCGGCTCCAATATGGAGGCGATCGTCAAGGCCTGCGCGGCCGAGGGCTGGCCCGCCCGCGTCGCGGCCGTGCTCAGCAACAAGCCCGGCGCCGCGGGCCTCGAGTTCGCCGCGGCCCACGGCATCGCGACCGGCGTCGTCGACCACAAGGCCTTTGCCGGTCGCGAGGACTTCGACGCGGCCCTGATGCAGGCGATCGACGCGCACGCGCCCGACCTCGTCGTGCTCGCGGGCTTCATGCGCATTCTCACGCCCGGCTTCACGGCCCATTACGCGGGCCGCATGCTGAACGTCCATCCCTCGCTGCTGCCGGCCTTCACGGGCCTGCGCACCCATGCGCGCGCGCTCGAGGCGGGCTGCAAGTTTCACGGCGCGACCGTGCACTTCGTGACCCACGAGCTCGACCACGGCGCGATCGTCGCCCAGGCCGTCGTGCCGGTGCGCGCCGGCGACAACGAGGCGACGCTGGGAGCGCGCGTGCTCAAGCTCGAGCACCGCATGTACCCGGCCGCGGTGCGCTGGTTCGTCGAGGACGCGCTGCGCGTCGAGGAAAACGGCGTCGTTGTGCAGACGGCCGGCGAGTCCCAGTCGTTCAGCTAGTCTTGCAGAGGGTCCCTGGAGGCGTACCATCCCGGCATGAACAAGAAGCCGTATTTTGTTCGTGCCGAATGGGATGCCGAGGCCGGCGTCTGGGTCGCGACGTCCGACGACGTGCCGGGCCTCGCGACCGAGGCCGAGACGGTCGAGGCGCTCGACGCCAAGCTGCGCGTCATGGTGCCCGAGCTGCTTCACGCCAATGGCTGCCTGCCCGCGGATGGCGCGGTCCAGGTCGAACTGCTCGCGCGCCGCTTGAGCGTCACCGCGACGGCCGCCTGAGCCCGCATGGGCGGCAGTTTCACGCCCGAGCTGCTTCGGCTGCTGCGCGCCGTCGGCTGCGTGTTCGTACGGCATGGCCGGGGTGACCACGACATCTGGCACTCGCCGATCAATGGCGCGAGCTTTGTCGTCGATCACCGGATCCTGTCGCGGCATACGGCCAACGCCGTGCTCAAGCAGGCGGGTCTTCCGAAGCACTTCTGAGAGGTCCCAGGCGGAGCCGATAGACTGCGCGCATGTCTGCGCCGTCCCCCGAAACCCGCCTCGATCGCATCGAGCAAGTGCTGCTGCGCCTCGACGCGTGGCTGCCCCCGCCGCCCGCCGAGCCCGACTGGAGCGCCCACGCGTTCCGCGTCAAGCGCCGCGCGAGCCCGTTCGGCCTGCCCGCGCGCCTCGTGCTCGAGCCGGTGCGGCGCGTCGCGGCGCTGCGCCTCGCCGAGCTGCGCGAGGTCGACGCGCAGAAAGCCCGCCTCGTGCGCAACACCGCCCAGTTCGTCGCGGGCCGGCCCGCGAACAACGTGCTGCTGACCGGCGCGCGCGGCACGGGCAAGAGCTCGCTGATCAAGGCCGTGCTCCGGGAGTTCGCGCCGCAGGGCCTGCGCCTCGTCGAGGTGGACAAGGCCGACCTCGTCGACCTGCCCGAGCTGATCGAGCAGATCGCCGCGCGCCCCGAGCGCTTCATCGTGTTCTGCGACGACCTGAGCTTCGACGAGGGCGAGCTCGGCTACAAGGCGCTCAAGTCCATGCTCGACGGCTCGATCGCCGCGGCGAGCGACAACGTGCTGATCTACGCGACGAGCAACCGCCGCCACCTGCTGCCCGAGCAGATGCGCGACAACCTCGCCGCGAAGTACGACGAGAACGGCGAGCTCCATCCGGGCGAGGCCGTCGAGGAAAAGATCTCGTTGTCCGAGCGCTTCGGCCTGTGGCTGAGCTTCTACCCGTTCAGCCAGGCCGAGTACCTGGCCATCGTCGCCCAGTGGCTGCGTCATTTCGGCAGCGACGACGCGACGATCGAGGCCGCGCGCCAGCGCGCGCTCGTCTGGGCGCTCGAGCGCGGCTCGCGCTCGGGCCGCGTCGCGTGGCAGTTTGCGCGCGACTTCGCAGGGCAGGGGGGCGGTGATGAGTGACTATCCTCAAGACCGTCCTGTTGTCGATGTTGCCGTCGGGGTCCTGGTCGAGCGCGACGCCGACGGCCGCGAAGGCCGCTTCCTGCTGACGACGCGCCCGCCCGGCAAGGTCTACGCCGGCTACTGGGAGTTCCCGGGCGGCAAGATCGAGCCCGGCGAGAGCGTCGAGCAGGCGCTCGCGCGCGAGCTCCACGAGGAGCTCGGCATCACGATCGCCGGCGCGACGCCGTGGCAAGTCGAGATGATGGACTACCCCCACGCGCGCGTGCGCCTGCATTTCTGCAAGGTGTTCGAGTGGTCGGGCGCGTTCGAGATGCGCGAGGGCCAGACCATGGCCTGGTCGGCCCTGCCGGTGCGCGAGCAGCCGGTGCTGCCGGGCACGATCCCGGTGCTGCGCTGGTTCGCGGCCGAGCGCGGGTACACGGGGGCGACCCATATCGACTGGCTCGACGAAGTGCGCTGGGACCGCGACGGCCTCGTGCCCGTGATCGCCCAGGAGCAGGGCAGCGGCGACGTGCTGATGTTCGCGTGGATGAACCGCGCGGCGCTCGCCTTGACGGCCGAGCGGGGCGAAGCGGTCTACTGGAGCCGCTCGCGCCAGAAACTCTGGCACAAGGGCGAGGAATCGGGCCATACGCAGACGGTCCACGCGATCCGGCTCGACTGCGACAACGACGTCGTGCTGCTGACGATCACGCAGAACGGGCATGATCCGGGCATCGCGTGCCACACCGGCCGCCACAGCTGTTTCTTCCAGCGCTACGACAATGGCCGCTGGCTGACCGTCGCGCCCGTCCTCAAGGACCCCGACAGCATTTACACCCCACGATGAACGACGACATCCTGCGGCGCCTGGGCGCCGTCATAGAAGCGCGCAAGGCGGCCGACCCCGCGTCGAGCTACGTCGCGAAGCTGTTCCACAAGGGCACCGACGCGATCCTCAAGAAGGTCGGCGAGGAAGCGACCGAGCTCGTCATGGCGGCCAAGGACGGCGCGCCCGACCAGATCGTCTACGAATGCGCGGACCTGTGGTTCCACAGCCTGATCGCGCTTGCGCAGTTCGGCCTGACGCCCGAACAGGTGCTCGCCGAGCTCGCGCGCCGCGAGGGCCTGTCGGGGCTCGAGGAATTCGCCCAACGCAACAAGGACGCACCGTGACGCACGCCGATCCGAACTGCCTTTTCTGCAAGATCGTCGCCGGGCAGATCCCGGCGAAGAAGGCTTACGAGGACGAGCAGATCCTCGTGTTCCACGACATCCATCCGTGGGCGCCCGTGCACGTGCTGCTGATCCCCAAGCAGCACATCGCGACGCTCGCCGACATCCATCCCGAGCACGCGGCGCTGATGGGCCATATGACCACGCTGGTGCCGCGCCTGATGCGCGAGCTCGGCGTGACGAACGGCTACCGCACCGTGATCAACTGCGGCCCCGACGGCGGGCAGGAGGTCTACCACCTGCACATGCACGCGATGGGTGGACCCCGGCCTTGGGCCAAAGGCTGAGGCGGGCCGCGCGGCCGGCCTTTAGAATTGACTATCCGGATTCGAGGAGAAAGCCATGGGTGGCCTCAGCATTACGCATTTGTTGATCCTGCTTGTCATCGTGATCGTGATCTTCGGCACCAAGAAGCTGAAGAACGTCGGCACGGACCTGGGCGCGGCGGTCAAGGGTTTCAAGGACGGCATGAAGGACGGCGCGACCGACAAGCCGCCCGAGCAGCTCGCCAACAACCGCAGCGCCGACGTCAACACCGTCGACGTCGACGCCAAGACCAAGCACTGATCGATGCTCGACCTCGGTCTCGACAAGCTCTTCATCATCGGCGGCGTGGCACTCGTGGTGCTCGGGCCCGAGAAGCTGCCGCGCGTCGCGCGCACGGTCGGCACCCTGCTCGGCCGCGCGCAACGCTACGTGGCCGAGGTCAAGGCCGAGGTCAATCGTTCGATCGAGCTCGAAGAGCTCAAGAAGATGAAGACCGATGTCGAGGACGCCGCGCGCGACGTCGAGCACAGCATCCGGCGCGAGGTCGACTCGGCGAGCGCGGCCTTCAACGAGGTCTGGCGCGAGGGCTCGACCGCCGTCGACCCGCTGCCGCCGATGTACCGCCATCCGCGCAAGAACTGGCGCCTCAAGCGCGGCTCGACGCCCCAGTGGTTCAAGCAAAAGTCCGGTGTGCGACGCAACGTGCAATCGGGCGCCGCGCGCGTCGCGAGATTCCGGCCCCGCTAGATGTCACAGTCCACCCCCGACCCCGACCCCGACGACGAACTCGCCGGCACCGAGCAGCCCTTCGTCCAGCACCTGATCGAGCTGCGCGACCGCATCGTGCGCGCCGGCCTGGCCGTGTTCGTCTGCTTCGCCCTGCTCGCGATCTGGCCGGACCCCAAGCATCTGTACGACCTGCTCGCCGCGCCGCTCGTCGCGCACCTGCCGCATGGCTCGCACATGATCGCGACGGGGGTGGTCTCGCCCTTCCTCGTGCCGATGAAGGTCACGCTGCTCGCGGCCTTCCTGCTCGCGCTGCCGATCGTGCTCTACCAGATCTGGGCCTTCGTCGCGCCGGGGCTGTACTCGCACGAGAAGCGCCTCGTGCTGCCGCTCGTGATCTCGAGCACCGTGCTGTTCTACGCGGGCGCCGCGTTCAGCTACTTCTTCGTGTTCGACAAGGTCTTCGGCTTCATCCAGAGCTTCGCGCCCGACAGCATCACGGCCGCCCCCGACGCCGAGGCCTACCTCGGCTTCGCGATGAACATGTTCATCGCGTTCGGCGCGGCCTTCGAGGTGCCCGTGGTCGTCGTCGTGCTCGCACGCATGGGCCTCGTCAGCGTCGCCCAGATGCGCGAATGGCGCGCCTACTTCATCGTCGTCGCCTTCATCGTCGCGGCGATCATCACGCCGCCCGACGCCGCGTCGATGCTGACGCTCGCGGTCTGCATGTGCGTGCTCTACGAGCTCGGTCTGATGGCCGCGGGCTGGTTCATCCGCTACTCGAGCAAGCCCGAGGAAGAACCGGCCCAGGAGCAGTGAACGTGGTCCACCGCGACGCCCTGGCCCGCCACCTCGACACCCTGCTCGAGGCCGGCCGCTTCAAGGACTACGGCCCGAACGGCCTGCAGGTCGAGGGCCGGCCCGAGGTGCGCCGCCTGGTCTGCGGCGTCACGGCGAGTCTCGCGCTGATCGAGGCCGCCGTCGCGGCCGGGGCCGACGCGCTGCTCGTCCACCACGGCCTGTTCTGGCGCGGCCAGGACGGCCGCGTGACGGGCTGGATGAAGCAGCGCCTCGCGCTGCTGCTGCGCCACGAGATCAACCTCTACGCCTACCACCTGCCGCTCGACGCCCACGCCGAGCTCGGCAACAACGCCCAGCTCGGCCGGCGCTTCGGCTGGGAGATCGACGGCCGCTTCGGCGACCAGGAGCTCGGCGTGCTCGCGACGCTGCGCGCACCGCAGCCGCTCGACGCGCTGCGCGCGCAGCTCGAGGCCGGGCTCGGCCGCCCGCTCACGGTCGTCGCCGGCGACGGCCGCGCGCTGCGCCGCGTCGCCTGGTGCACGGGCGGCGCCCAGGGCTATTTCGAGGCCGCGATCGCGGCCGGCGCCGACGTCTACGTGACCGGCGAGATCTCCGAGCCGCAGGCCCATTGCGCGCGCGAGACCGGCGTGGCCTTCGTCGCCGCTGGCCACCACGCGACCGAGCGCTACGGCGTCCAGGCGCTCGGCCGCCAGATCGCCGCGACCCTGGGCCTGGACTGGCAGTTCGTCGACATCGACAACCCGGCCTGAGGGAGCCAGCGCCCATGTCCGCGCGCGCCGCCCCGCTGCTCGTCACGATGGGCGACGCCTGCGGCATCGGCCCCGAGATCGTCGCGAAGGCCTGGCTCGCGGAGCGCCCGCGCGACGTCTGCGTGGTCGGCGACCTCGGCGTGCTGCGCGCGGCCGCGGCCCCGCTGGGCCTGCCGGTCGTGCGGGTCGATGCGCTCGGTGCGCTCCATGCAGACGCGCCGGCGGACGCCCTCGCGGTCTGGCCGCCGCCGGGCCTCGCGGCGCTCGGCGACCTCGGCGATCTGCCGGTGGGCCGGGTCGACGCGCGCGCGGGCCGCGCCGCGGCGCTGTGCATCGAGGCGGCCGTCGCGGCCGTGCAGGCCGGGCAGGGGCGCGCGATCGTCACGGCGCCGATCCACAAGGAAGCGCTGCACGCGGCCGGCGTCGCCTATCCCGGCCATACCGAGATGCTGCAGGCGCTCGCGGCCCGTCAGGGGGTGCCGCGGCCGGTGCGCATGATGCTCGCGAACGACGAGCTGCGCGTCGTGCTCGTGACCATCCACTGCTCGCTGCGCCAGGCGATCGAGCAGATCAAGCTCGACAGCGTGCTGCAGACCCTGCGCATCGCCGACGCGGCGCTGCGCCGCTTCGGCCTCGCCGCGCCGCGCCTCGGCGTGGCCGGGCTCAACCCGCACGCGGGCGAGGGCGGGCTGTTCGGTTCGGAGGAGATCGACCACATCGCGCCGGCCGTCGCGGCCGCGCGCGCGGCCGGCATCGACGCGCGCGGGCCGTTCGCGCCCGACACGGTGTTCATGCGCGCGCGCCACGCGCCCGGTCACCCGGGCGAGTTCGACGCGGTCGTCGCGATGACGCACGACCATGGCCTGATCCCGGTCAAGTACCTGGGCGTCGAGCAGGGCGTCAACGTGACGCTGGGCCTGCCCTTCGTGCGCACGAGCCCCGACCACGGCACGGCCTTCGATATCGCGGGCCAGGGTCGCGCGGACCCGGCCAGCCTGCTCGCGGCGCTGCGCATGGCGCGCGAGCTGAGCGGCCCCGCCGCCGACCGCGCCTGAGACGGCGTGGCCTGCCTGGCGTCTTGCCGCTGGCTGTCCGAATAGCCGCTCAGGCGACTTCGTTGAGCAGGTTGCCGGTCGTGCTCGTCGCGGGCGAGGGCGAGGCCGTCGTCGTCGCTTCGATCGCGCTGACCGGGTTGCCATCCTCGGAACCGCTGCTTTCCGGGCGGTGGCCGCCGTGGCCGCGGTGCGCGTGCATGCTCTTCATCGCGCTTTGCGCGCCCGAGATGTCGCCCGAGTCGAGGGCCTGGCCGATCTTGGCGAGCGGGCTGTTCGGGTTGTTCAGCGCGGCCGCCGGCACGTTCTTGCTCAGGTCGGCGTAGGCCTGCTTGGCCGCGTCGAGGTTGCCCGACTTGAGGGCGTCGGCGAGATCCTTGAAATCCTCGCGGGTCTGCTGCCACGTCGTGCCGTCGGTGCTTTGGGTGTTGGTGCTCGAGGAAATCTGCATGTCCATCGGTGGCTCCTGCTTGCTGATGGGACGCCGGTCGAGCCGGCACATGAACTGGTTTTCGGCGCCCGCTCGCGGGTCAAGCAGGGCCGCCCTGGCAAAGCTGAGGTAAAGGCGCGTGAATGGGTTCGGACAGCGTCGTCGGCAACACATTCGCGCGATCCGCAGACCCCGCGCCGCAGATTGGGCCACCGGGCGCCCAGGCGTGATCGGCGGAACATGGACGCAGAAAGCGCCATTTAAGCGTTGTGGAGACGTTTCTTCACCGACTGACGCGGACAACAGATGCCGGTCAGGGCGCGGTCGCCGCGGCGTCAGCTGCGCGCGCCGAGCTCGGCGAGCTGCTTGCGCGCCCGGGCGGTCGCGCGTTCGAGCAGGTAGGCGTTCTCGAAGGCCTTGAGCCGGCCGGCCTCGCACATGCGCTTGAGCATGCGTGCCGTCATCGTGACGGTCTCCTGGTGCTTCTGGCCCTGGGTGAAGATGAAGAAGCTGCGGCCCGCGCTGATATGGGCGAGGCGCACCTTGTGCCATTGCTCGCCGGTGTTCATCTGGTAGGCGAAGCCGAGCTGCAGGTGGTCGACGAGCAGCGCGCCCTGGCTCGGCTCGGGGGCCTCGGCGGCCGGCAGGCCGTCGATGCTGATGTCCACGGCCTGCAGCGGCACGTCCTGGCTCGGGTCGCCGGTCAGGTCGATGTCGACCGCGCCGTTCCAGTCGACGCTGGCCTCGCCGACGAGGCCCAGGCTCGCGGCCTCGGCCGCGCTGAGCTTGGTGCCGACGTCGAGGTCCTGCGGTACCGAGATCGGGCCGTCCTTCGCGACCTCGGCCTCGCTCGGCGGCGCGCAGCCGAAGATCTGCTCGAGCTGCTTGGCGAGCAGATTGCTTTCGAGGGGCGTGACCGACGGGCTCTTCAGCGATTCGGCGTGGGCCGGCAGCAGCTGGGCGAAGAAGGCCTTGCGCGCGCTCTCCGGCCACTGGATCAGGTCCAGCCCTTCGTTGAGCGTGCGCATCAGCGCCGGCAACTGGCCGAGGAAGGTCTGGCGCTGCGCGGAGCCGGTCTTGGCCTGCACGCTCATGACGAGGTCGCGGCCGAACTGGCGCAGGCGCATCGCCTGCTCGGGCGCGCCGTCGCGCACGGCCGTGACGATCGCCTGGCTCCAGACCTGGGCAAGGAAATCGCGCAGGAAGTCGGGCATCAGGACCGGGCCCAGCGCCGTCCGCAGCTGCTGCATGTAGCGCTGCTGCTGGCGCAGCTCGGTCTCCTTGCGCTCGACGAGCGCCGCGGCGTCGCCCTGCGCCTTCAGCGTCGCGGCGGTCTGCTCGGCGATGAAAGCCTCGAGCGCGTCGAGCTTGCTCTCGTAGACGTCCATGCGCTCGAAGTCGCCGCCCGCGACGTCCTGCACGAGCTCGCGCACGAGCGCGAGAAAGCCGCGGCCAGGGTCCTCGGCGAAGTCGTCGTAGGCGCAGGCGAGCGAGGCCATGCGGTTGACGAAGCGGCGCACCGGGTGGCGCCGCACCGAGAAGAAGGTCGGGTCGCCGAGCGCGACGCGCAGCACCGGCAGCTGCAGGCGCGCGATCAGGCGCGCCATCTGCGGCGGCACCTTGGCGTCCGACAGGATCTGGTCGAACAGGCTGCCGACGACGTCGATCACCATGTGGTCGAGCCGGCCGGTCGCGGCCTGGCGCAGCTCGTCGCGGTGCAGGTGGATAAGGTTCGGCGGCAGCGGCGCGGCCGCCCAGGCCGCGGCGTCGCTGCCGTAGTCCTCGCTGCCGGCGTAGGCGTCGAACACGCCGGGCTGGCTCGGCGCGAAGCCGCCGATGCCTGCCGGGGCGCCGCCGATGCCGCCCGCCATGCCGCCGCCGACCGGCACCTGCGAGAGGCGCCGCAGCAGCTCCATCATCTGCGGATCGACGCGGCCGAACGCACCCGGCGGCACGACGCCGCCGCGGCCACCCGCGTAGGCGCCCGGCGCGCCAGCGGCGATGCCGCTCGGCATGCCGCCGGCGTAGCCGGCCGGTGCGCCGCCGGGCACGCCGCCCGCGTAGCTCCCCCCATGACCGCCGCCATGGCCGCCCGGCGCGCCATAGCCGCCCGGCACGCCGTAGCCGCCCGGCTGGTGGCCCTGGGTCGACACCGGGCCGCCGGCGCGCGGGTCGAATTCGCCATGGCCGCTCGGCGCGCCCTGGCGCGTCGAATGGGGGCCGTGGACGCTGTGGTTCGGGTCGCTGCCGCGCACGCGCAGGTCCTGCGGGCGCAGGCCGCGGTTGCGGAACAGCTCGGCGATGTCGGCGTAGCACGCGCGCATCTCCTGCGCCATCGCGCGCGTCATCTCGTCGACGAGGATCTCGCGCACCTGCGTCTCGTCGCTGACCGCGTTGACGCCCTCGAGCAGCGCGCCGCCGATCAGCTCGGGGCGCAGCGGGTTGCGCTCGCCGGCGCTGATCGCGAACGCGTAGGACTCGACCTCGCGCAGCTCCCACTCGCATTGGTGGCCGAGCGCGAGGCCGATGCGGTCGGCCGCGACGAGCGCATCGACCTGGTCGTCGTCCATCAGCGAGAGCTCACTCCAGTCCTTTTTGCGCGGCGCCTCGGCCTCCGCGGGGGCCGGTCCCTGCTCGGTCGTGACCTGGGTGCGCAGATGCTGGTGGAACGCGAGGCCGAACGCGCCCTGCTGCTTGCGGAACAGGAACTGCGCCGACAGCAGCGCGTCGCGACGCTTGAGGTTGCCGGCCGACAGCGCCGACAGGCCGAGCCCCTCGCCGCAGCGCTCGGCCGCCTGTTCGGCGGCCGTGCGCACGCGCTGGAGCGCGGCGTCCAGGTGTGGGTTCAGGCGCGAGTCGAGCAAGGTATTGGGGGCGTTCATGTCTGCTGCACGACCACCGGACTGCGGACGCGGCCGGCCGTGGGACAAAGTATCGCGCCAAAGCCCGACGCGGACCGGCGCCCCCCGGGCGCGCGGCGCGCCGAGCTGCGAAAAAGCTAACGGATTGCGGTGACGATACCTTTGCTTACGGTCGCCGCATGGAGTATGGGCTGACCTCGCGTTTTAGCCGTCGCAGACCGTCAGCAGCTGCGCGACGGCCGACAGCGCGATGACCTCGGGCTGCTTGCCGCGGATGCCCGGCAGGCCGATCGGGCAGGTGACGCCGGCGATCTCGGCGCTTGTAAAGCCGCGCGCCTCGAGCCGATGGGCGAAGCGCGCCCATTTCGTCGCGCTGCCGATCAAACCGATGAAGCGCAGGTCGGCCGCGCGGCGCCGGCGCTCGAGGCAGGCGGCGACGATGTCGAGGTCCTCGGCGTGGCTGAAGCTCATGACCAGCACGCAGGCGCCCGCCGCGAGCTGGGCCACGGCGGCCTGGACCGGCTCGGAATGCTCGGTCCGGATCGTCGCGGGCAGCCCGGGCGGGAAGATCTGCTCGCGGCTGTCGATCCAGTGCAGGCGCGCGGGCAGGTCGGCGACGAGTTTCGCGATCGCGCGGCCGACATGGCCGCCGCCGAACAGCGCGAGCTCGATCAGCGGCGGGGCGGCCAGGCGCGCGGCGAGGCCCGGCGCGTCGGCGGCGGTCAGCATCTCGTGGCGCAGGTAGACGACGCCGCCGCAGCACTGGCCGAGGCTCGGGCCGAGCGCATGGCGGCGCGGCGCGGCGTCGCAGCGGCCCGCCGCGAGCTCGGCGCGCGCGGCCGCGACGGCCTCGAACTCGAGCCGCCCGCCGCCGACGCTGCCGAACTGCGCGCCCGCCGTGACCGCGAGCCAGGCGCCGACCTCGCGCGGCGCGCTGCCCTCGGTGCGCACGACGCTGACGAGCAGGGCCGGGGCCTGGCCCAGTGCGGCCGCGAGCGCAGCAATCGTGCCGCCGCCGATGTCGACGCCCGCGTCGGCACCGGCATCGCTACGGCCAGCGCCGTCCGGTTCGGCCGCCCCGATCATCAGCTGCCCCGGTAGGTCGAGTAGCTCCAGGGGCTCGCGAGCAGGGGCACGTGGTAGTGGCCTTGCGCGTCGGCGACGCCGAAGTCGAGCACGACCTCGTCGAGGAAGGGCGGCTCGGGCAGCGTCACGCCGCGCGCGCGGAAATACGCGGCGACGCCGAACACGAGCCGGTAGCGGCCCGGCTGCAGCGCCGCGCCTTCGAGCAGCGGCGCGTCGGCGCGGCCGTCGGCGTTGAGCGCGAAGGCCTTCAGCGGTGCGTCCGCCGTGCCCGGCGCGCCGTCGAGTGCGTAGAGCCGCACGGCCATGCCGGCCGCGGGGGTGCCGTGCACGGTGTCGAGAACATGTGTCGTGAGCTTGCCCATGCGGCGATTCTGCATGGATGCGCTACGCTTGGCCGCATGACCAGATACCCGCGCGACCTCGCCGGCTACGGCGAGCACCCACCGCACGCGCAATGGCCGGGCCAGGCGCGCGTCGCCGTGCAGTTCGTCCTCAACTACGAGGAGGGCGGCGAGAACTCGGTGCTGCACGGCGACGGCGGCAGCGAGACCTTTCTGTCCGAGATGTTCAGCCCGGCGAGCTACCCGGCGCGGCACCTGAGCATGGAGAGCCTGTACGAGTACGGCTCGCGCGTCGGCGTCTGGCGCATCCTGCGCGAGTTCGAGCGTCGCGCGCTGCCGCTCACCGTGTTCGGCGTCGCGATGGCGCTCGAGCGCACGCCCGACGTGACCCAGGCCTTCGTCGAGCTCGACCACGAGATCGCCTGCCATGGCCTGCGCTGGATCCACTACCAGAACCTGCCCGAGGAGATCGAGCGCGAACACATGCAGCGCGCGATGGACACGATCCAGCGCCTCACGCTCGCGCGCGCGCCGGGCTGGTACACCGGCCGCGACAGCCCGAACACGCGGCGCCTCGTCGCCGATTTCGGCGGCTTCGAGTACGACAGCGACTATTACGGCGACGACCTGCCGTTCTGGCTCAGCGTGCGCCGGACCGACGGCGAACGCGTGCCGCACCTGGTCGTGCCGTACACGCTCGATTGCAACGACATGCGCTTCGCGAGCGCCCAGGGCTTTGCCCAGGGCGAGGATTTCTTCACCTACCTGCGCGACAGCTTCGACCTGCTCTACGCCGAGGGCGCCGAGACGCCGCGCATGCTCAGCGTCGGCATGCATTGCAGGCTGCTCGGCCGCCCGGGTCGGATGCGCGCGCTGCAGCGCTTCCTCGACCATATCGAGGCGCACGACCGCGTCTGGATCTGCCGCCGCGTCGACATCGCGCGGCATTGGCGCGCCACCCATCCGTACGACGCGCGCAGCGCGTTCGCCTGGGAATGAAGCCCATGACCTTGACCCTCGACTCGCTGAACCGCGCTGACGCCGCCGAATTCGCGCGCCTGCTCGACGGCGTCTACGAACACACGCCCTGGGTCGCCGCGCGCGCGGTGCGGCCGGCCGAGGGCTTTGCGAGCCTCGCGGCGCTGAAGATCGCGCTCGTGCGCGCGGTCGACGCGGCGAGCCCCGACGAGCAGCTCGCCTTGATTCGCGCCCACCCCGAGCTCGCCGGCAAGGCCATGGTCGCCGGCGCGCTGACGGCCGAGTCGAGCGGCGAGCAGGCGCGCGCGGGCCTCACCCATTGCACGCCCGAGGAGTTCGCGCGGCTCCAGCAACTGAACCGCGACTACGCCGCGCGCTTCGGCTGGCCCTTCATCCTCGCGGTGCGCGGCCCGCGCGGCGCGGGCCTCACGCGGGCCGAGATCATCGAGGCCTTCGCGCGCCGCCTCGCCGCCCACCCCGACGACGAGCGCGCCGAATGCCTGCGCCAGATCCACCGCATCGCCGAGGTCCGGCTCGGCGAGCGCTGCGGCGCGGTGCCCGCCCTCGGCCGCCAGTTGCTCGAATGGGCCGACGCGCTCGCGGCGCACAGCGACCCGGGTTTCGCCGAGCAGGGCTTGCTCGCCGTGACCTATCTGACGCCGGCCCACCGCGCCTGCGCGGCGCAGCTGAGCGCGTGGATGACGGAGTGCGGTTTCGACGAGGTCGGCATCGACGCGGTCGGCAACGTCGTCGCGCATTATCACGGCCTGCACCGCGACGCGCCGGCCTGGCTCGTCGGCAGCCATTACGACACGGTGCGCAAGGCCGGCCGGCTCGACGGCCGGCTCGGCGTGTTCGCGGCGATGCTCGCGGTGCGCGAGCTCCACGTCGCGGGCCGCCGGCTCGACGCCGGCGTCGAGCTCGTCGCGTTCGCCGAGGAGGAGGGCCAGCGTTTCGCCGCGACCTTCCTCGGCTCGAGCGCGCTGACCGGCGGCTTCGATGCGGCCTGGCTGGCCCAGCGCGACGCCGACGGCATCACGATGCGCGAGGCCATGCGCGCGGCCGGCCTGCCCGGCGAGCTGGCCGCGATCGCCGCGCTCGCGCGCGACCCGGCGCGCTACCGCGGCTTCGTCGAGGTCCATATCGAGCAGGGCCCGGTGCTCGCGCGCGCGGGCCTGCCGCTCGGCGTCGTCACGTCGATCAACGGCAGCCGGCGCCTGCGCGGCGAATTCACGGGCGAGGCCTCGCACGCGGGCACGACGCCGATGAGCGCGCGCCGCGACGCTGCCGCGGGCGCGGCCGAGCTCGCGCTCGCGGTCGAGCGCCTCGCGGCCGCGCAGCCCGGCGTCGTCGGCACGGTCGGCCAGCTCGAGGTGCCGGGCGGCTCGATCAACGTCGTGCCCGGGTGCTGCCGCTTCAGCCTCGACCTGCGCGCCCCCGACGACGCGGCGCGCGACGCGCTCGCCGACGCCGTGCTCGCCGAAGCCGCGGCGATCGCCGCGCGCCGCGGCCTGCGCCTGAGCGTCGACGAGGTCATGCGCGCGAGCGCCGCGCCGAGCGACGCGGCGCTGCAGGACCGCTGGGAGGCCGCCGTGCAGCGTCTCGGCCTGCCGCTGCTGCGCCTGCCCTCGGGCGCGGGCCACGACGCGATGAAGCTGCACGAACGCCTGCCGCAGGCGATGCTGTTCGTGCGCGGCGAAAACCTCGGCATCAGCCACAACCCGCTCGAATCGAGCAGCGACGACGACTGCGAGCTCGCGGTGCGCGCGCTGCTGAACCTGCTCGACCCATGAACACCGCAGACACCAATATCGACGCCCTGCTCGACGCCTGGGTCGACGCGCATTTCGACGCCGAGGTCGCGTTCCTCCAGGCGCTCGTGCGCATCCCGACCGACACGCCGCCGGGCCACAACGCGCCGCACGCCTGCGCGACCGTCACGCTGCTGCAGGGCATGGGCTTCGCGCCCGAGTCGCACCCGGTGCCCGACGCCGAGGTCAAGGCCGCGGGCCTGCAGTCGCTGAGCAACGTGATCGTGCGCCGGCGCTTCGCGGCAGGCGGCCCGACGATCGCGCTGAACGCGCATGGCGACGTCGTGCCGCCGGGCGAGGGATGGACCCACGAGCCCTACGGCGGCGAGGTCGTCGACGGCCGCCTCTACGGCCGCGCCGCGGCCGTCAGCAAGAGCGACTTCGCGACCTACACCTTCGCGCTGCGCGCGCTCGAGGCGGTGGCCGCCGCGCACCACGAGTTCAAGCCGCGCGGTACGGTCGAGCTGCACTTCACCTACGACGAGGAGTTCGGCGGCGAGCTCGGCCCGGGCTGGCTGCTCGCCCATGGCCTGAGCAAGCCCGACCTGCTGCTCGCCGCGGGTTTTTCCTACCAGGTCGTGACCGCGCACAACGGCTGCCTGCAGCTCGAGGTCAACGTCAAGGGCGAGGCCTCGCACGCGGCCTACCCGGACAGCGGCGTCGACGCGCTGAAGGCCGCCGTGCAGATCATGAACGCGCTGTACGCGCTCGAGCCCGGCCTGCGCGCGCAGCGCTCGGCCGTGCCGGGCATCACGCATCCCTACCTGAACATCGGCCGCATCGAGGGCGGCACGAACACCAACGTCGTGCCGGGCCGCGTCGTGCTCAAGCTCGACCGCCGCATGATCCCCGAGGAGGACCCGGCCGCCGTCGAGGCCGGCCTGCGCGAGGTGATCGCGCGCGCGACGCCGGCCGGCGTGAGCGTCGAGGTGCGGCGCCTGCTGCTCGCGCGCGCGCTCAAGCCGCTGCCGGGCCGCGCGCCGCTCGTCGCGGCGCTGCAAAAGCACGGCGCGGCGGTGTTCGGCACGCCGCTGCCCGAGGTCGGCACGCCGCTGTACACCGACGTGCGCCTCTACGGCGAGCATGGCGTGCCGGCCGCGATCTACGGCGCGGGGCCGCGCAGCGTGCTCGAATCGGGCGCGAAGCGCGCCGACGAGCACCTCGTGCTCGAGGACCTGCGGCGCGCGACGAAAGTCGTCGCGCGCACGCTCGCCGAACTGCTGGTCAAGTGAATCGTGAATAAAGCTTTTGTCAAGGAATCCGCGGGCGACGACGACGATGAAGACGGCGTCGGCCTGCCGCCGCTGCCGCCCGGTTCGCGCAACTACATGACGCCCGCGGGCCACGCGCGGCTGCGCGCCGAGTTCATGCAACTGATCGACGTCGAGCGGCCCAGGATGGTCGAGACGGTCTCGTGGGCCGCGAAGAACGGCGACCGCAGCGAGAACGGCGACTACCTGTACGGCAAGAAGCGCCTGCGCGAGATCGACCGGCGCTTGCGCTTCCTGACCAAGCGCCTCGACATCGCCGAGGTCGTCGACCCGAGCGTGCATCACGGCCGCGACCAGGTGTACTTCGGCGCGACGGTCACCTACGCGGACGCGAAAGGCGAGGAACGCACGATCACGATCAAGGGCATCGACGAGGCCGACAGCCTCGCCGGCGAGGTCTCCTGGGTCGCGCCGATCGCGCGCGCGCTGCTCAAGGCCCGCATCGGCGACGAGGTCAAGCTCGTCACGCCGCTCGGGGTCGAGACGATCGAGGTGGTCGAGGTGCGATACCCGGCGCCCGGGCCGACCTAGGGCGCGGTGGGTGCGGTGGGCGGCGCGGGCCTGCCGCCGCGCTCAGACGGCCGCGCCGCCCGGCTTGATCCGCCACACCTTGAGCACGGCCGGCGCGCGCTTGAGGCGGCGCAGCACGTCGGCGAGGTGCAGGCGGTCGCGCACCGACAGCAGCAGCGTGACCTCGGCGGTCTCGCGGCCCTGGTGCTCCTCGTTCATCGTGATGTGGGTGATGTCCGCCTCGGCCGTGGACACGGCCTGGGCGATCTGCGCGAGCACGCCCTTGCCGTTGCGCAGCAGCAGCGCGACGCCGGCCTCGAACGGGCGCGACAGTTCCTCGGCCCAGCTCACGGCGATCCAGTGCTCGGGGTCGCGCTGGAACAGTCGGCGGCCGACCGCGCACTCGCCCGTGTGCACGACGAGGCCCTCGCCGCGGCCCAGATAGCCCTTGATGTCGTCGCCGGGGATAGGCCGGCAGCAGGGCGCGAGGCGCACCGACGCGCCCTCGCTGCCGTCGATGCTGACCTGGCCCTGCGCCGTGACCTCGTCGGTCATGAAGCGGCCCATCGTCAGCATCACGGTGTCCGGGCGCTGGCCATGCTCGGCGAGCATGCGCGCGAGCTTTTTCGCGACGATGCTCGCGATCTTGCGGCCCAGGCCGATCTCGACGAGCAGCTCGTCGACGGTGCGGTTGCCGGCCCAGCGCGCGAGGCTCTGCCAGAGCTCGGCCGCCTCGGCCTCGTCGGCGTTCAGGCTCGGCAGCGCGAGGCCCTCGGCGCGCAGCGCCTGGGCGAGCATCTTCTGGCCGAGCTCGCGCGACTCCTCCTGCTCGAGGTTCTTGAGGAAATGGCGGATCTTCGAGCGCGCGCGGCCCGTGCGCACGAAGCTGAGCCAGGCCGGGTTGGGCCGCGCGCCGGTCGCCGTGACGATCTCGCACACGTCGCCGCTGTGCAGCACGGTGCGCAGCGGCACGGGCTCGCCGTTGACCTTGGCCGCGACGCAGTGGTCGCCGACGTCGGAGTGGATCGCGTAGGCGAAGTCGACCGGCGTCGCGCCCTTGGGCAGGGCCATGATCTTGCTCGCCGGCGTGAACACGTAGACGGCGTCGGGGAACAGGTCGATCTTGACGTGCTCGAGGAACTCGTTCGCGTCGCGCGTGTCGTCCTGGATGTCGATCAGCGACTGCAGCCAGTTCGCGCCGAGCTGCTGCATCGCGCTCGCGCTCGCGCCGCTCTTGTACATCCAGTGCGCGGCGACGCCCTTCTCGGCGATCAGGTGCATGGCCTCGGTGCGGATCTGGAATTCGACCGGCGTCGCGAGCGGGCTCACGAGCGTCGTGTGCAGCGACTGGTAGCCGTTCGGCTTGGGGATCGCGATGTAGTCCTTGAAGCGCCCGGGCTGCGGCTTGTAGATCTGGTGCAGCACGCCGAGGGCGAGGTAGCACTCGGGCAGGCTGTGGACGATGATGCGGAAGCCGAAGATGTCGCTGACCTGCGCGAACGACAGGCGCTTGTCCTTCATCTTGCGGTAGATCGAGTACAGGGTCTTCTCGCGGCCGTGGATCTCGACCTCGAGGTTCGAGCCCTTGAACTCCTTGAAGCCCTTGGCGACGTCGCGCTCGATGCGCGCGACGAGGTCGCGGCGGTGGCCGCGCGCCTTGCCCACGGCCTTCGCGAGCGCCGCGTGGCGCCACGGGTACATGTACTTGAACGAGAGCTCCTGAAGCTCGCGGTAGATCTCGTTGAGGCCGAGCCGGTGCGCGATCGGCGCGTAGATGTCGAGCGTCTCGCGCGCGATGCGCTGCGCCTTGTGCGAGGCCATCGCCTCCATCGTGCGCATATTGTGCAGACGGTCGGCAAGCTTGATCAGGATCACGCGCACGTCGCGCGCCATCGCGAGCAGCATCTTGCGGAAGGACTCGGCCTGGCTTTCCTCGCGCGTCGAGAACTGCAGCTTGTCGAGCTTGGTCAGGCCGTCGACGAGCTCGGCCGTCGGCGCCTCGAAGCGCTCGATCAGCTCGGTCTTGGTGACGCCGCAGTCCTCCATCGCGTCGTGCATCAGCGCGGCCATGATGGCCTGGGCGTCGAGCCGCCACTCGGCGCAGATGCCGGCCACCGCGATCGGGTGGGTGATATAGGGCGCGCCGCTCGCGCGCAGCTGGCCCAGGTGCGCCTCGTCGGCGAACTTGTAGGCCTCGCGCACGCGCCGGATGTCGGCCTTGGACAGGTAGGCGAGCCGGTGCACGAGCGCGTCGAAGGACGCGGCCTCGGCCTCGGTCGGCGCAGGGGCGGGGGTCGGGCGCAGGCCGACCAGGCCCGGGAAACCAGGCAGACGGACGGCGGCAAACGGACGGAAGGCCATGCGGCGAATTTAACCGATGGCCGATAGGCCCATGGCGCGCAGACGCAAACGGGCGCCCAGGGGCGCCCGTTGCGGTGGGTCTTGCTGGGGGCGGCCGAGGCCGCCGGCGCGGTGCTTAGACCGGCACCTTGCGCAGCATCTCGATGCCGACTTCGCCGGCGGCGATCTCGCGCAGGGCGGTCACGCCGGGCTTGTTCTTGCTCTCGATCTTGGGCGCGTGGCCCTGGCTCAGCATGCGCGCGCGGTAGGTGGCGGCGAGCACGAGCTGGAAGCGGTTCGGGATCTTGGTCAGGCAGTCTTCGACGGTGATGCGGGCCATGGCTCGTTCTTTGGGCTGGAGGTCAGGGAAGGTCGAGCGCCCGGAACACGGCGGAGCGGTTGCGGCGCTGAGTCACGTATTTTAGCCTTTGTGCGTGGACGATGGTTTTCAGGTCGAAAACCGCCGTGTCGAACACTGCGTTCACGACGACGAAATCGAAGCCGGGCGCCTGGGCGACTTCCTCGCGCGCGTTCGCCATGCGCTCCTCGATCACGGCCGGCTCGGTGTCGCCGCGGCGCATCAGGCGCTGCTTGAGCTCGTCCCAGCTCGGCGGCAGGATGAAGATCAGCACGGCGTAGGGGAACAGCTTCTTGATCTGCAGCGCGCCCTGGAAGTCGATCTCGAGCACGACGTCCTCGCCCTCGGCCATGCGCGCCTCGATCGCCGCGCGCGAGGTGCCGTAGAGGTTGCCGTGGACCTCGGCCCACTCGAAGAACTCCTCGCGCGCGACCATGGCCATGAACGCGTCGCGCTCGACGAACCAGTACTCGCGGCCATGCTGCTCCTGGCCGCGCGGCGCGCGCGTCGTGTGCGAGACCGAGACGTCGAGGTGGGCGTCGAGCTGCAGCAGCGCCTTGACGAGGCTGGACTTGCCGGCGCCGCTCGGCGCGGCGACGACAAAGAGATTGCCGGGGTATTCCATGCGGGGAGGGCTTTTCTTCTAGGGCTTATTCGATGTTCTGGACCTGTTCGCGCATCTGCTCGATCGCGACCTTCATCTCGACCGAGATGTTCGTGAGCTCGAGCGCGGCCGACTTCGAGCCCAGCGTATTCGCCTCGCGGTGCAGCTCCTGTATCAGGAAGTCGAGGCGCTTGCCGATCTCGCCGCCCTTCTTGAGCAGGCGGCCGATCTCGTCGAGGTGGGCGCGCAGGCGCGCGAGCTCCTCGGCGACGTCGATGCGGATCGCGTAGGCCGCCGCCTCGTTGAGCGCGCGGTCGCGCAGCGCCTCCTCGGACACGCTCTGCTGCGCGCCGGTCGCCGTGAGCGCCTCCTGCCAGCGCTCGAGAAAGCGCTGCTGCTGGCGCTGCACGACCTGGGGCAGCAGCGGCTCGGCCGCGTCGGCCTGGGCGGCGATGAAGCGCACGCGCTCGAGCAGCACGGCGACGAGCTTCTCGCCCTCGCGCGCGCGCGCCTCGACGAGGCCGGCGAGGCAGGCGCGCGCGGCGGCGAGCGCCGGTTCGTCGAACTTCTCGTTGCCGCTGTTGCCGCCGCGACACCATTGCAGCGCCTCCTGGACGCTCAGCGGCGCGGCCGTCGGCAGGCTGTCCTGCACGAGCGTCTGCAGCATGCCGAGGCGGGCGAGCTGCTCGGGCTGCGGCTGGGGCCAGGCGTTGTCGCTCTCGCGCTGGGTGTTCACGCGCAGCTCGACCTTGCCGCGCTTGAGGCCCTGGGTAAGCAGCTCGCGCAGCGCCGGCTCGAGGCCGCGCAGCTCCTCGGGCATGCGCAGGTTGAGGTCGAGGAAACGGCCGTTGACGGAGCGCATCTCGACGCTGACCGAGCTCGCGCCGGCGGGGGGATTTTCGGCTTGGGATGTCGCGTGCGCGGTGGCGCTCGCGTATCCCGTCATGCTGTAGACTGGCATCTCGCAAGCGGCATAACTAGACACCCGACGATTATGTCAAAGCCCAAACCCGCCCCATTGCCGGCAGGCACGGTGGTCGGGGGCTACCAGATCATCAAGCGGCTGGCGGCAGGGGGCTTCGGCGTCGTTTATCTGGCCGAGGATCCCGAGCACCACCTCGTGGCCCTCAAGGAATACCTGCCGTCCAGCCTCGCCGAGCGTTCGCCCGGCGAGCTGACGCCGCGCGTCAAGCCCGAGAAGCAGCCGCTGTACCGGCTCGGCCTCAAGAGCTTCTTCGAGGAAGGCCGCTCGCTCGCTCAGATCTCGCACCCGAGCGTCGTCTCGGTGCTGAACTTCCTGCGCGAGAACGAGACCGTCTACATGGTCATGAACTACCTGCAGGGGGACACCCTGCAGGACTTCATCGTGACCGCGCGCGACCTCAAGCGCGACAAGGTGTTCCGCGAGTCGACCATCCGCAGCCTGTTCGACGAGATCCTCAAGGGCCTGCGCATCGTCCACCAGCACAAGATGCTGCACCTGGACATCAAGCCCGCGAACATCTTCATCACGAACGACAACAAGGCCGTGCTGCTCGACTTCGGCGCCGCGCGCGAGGTGCTCAGCAAGGAGGGCAACTTCATCCGGCCGATGTACACGCCCGGCTTCGCCGCGCCCGAGATGTACCGCCGCGACGGCTCGCTGGGCCCGTGGACCGACATCTACGCGATCGGCGCGTGCATCTACGCCTGCATGCAGGGCTACCCGCCCAACGACGCGCCGCAGCGCCTCGAGAAGGACCGCCTTGCGCTGTCGCTCTCGCGCCTGCGCAACGTCTACTCGGACAACCTGATCGAGGTGACCGAGTGGTGCATGTCGCTCGACCCGCTTGCGCGGCCGCAGAGCGTGTTCGCGCTGCAGAAGGAGCTCGCGCGCGAGACCGAGCGCCGCTACACCAAGCTCAGCTTCAGCGAACGCCTCAAGCTCCAGCTCGAGAACCTGAAGACCGGGGCCAAGGCTTGACGCGGCGGCGCCGGAGTTCGCGATGAGGTTCAACGTCTTCCAGGTCAGCCGCAAGGGCGGCCGCGAGAAGAACGAGGACCGCATGGGCTATTGCTACACGCGCGAGGCCGGGCTGTTCGCGCTCGCCGACGGCATGGGCGGCCACCCCGAGGGCGAGGTCGCCGCGCAGCTCGCGCTGCACACGCTCGCCGCGCTGTTCCAGCGCCAGGCCAAGCCGCGCCTCGCCGACCCGCACGGCTATCTGTTCGACGCCGTGCAGATCGCCCACCAGCAGCTGCTCAACTACGCGCGCGACAAGCAGCTGTCGGACACGCCGCGCACGACCATCGTCGCCTGCGTGCTGCAGGACGGCCAGAGCCACTGGGTCCATTGCGGCGATTCGCGCCTGTACCTGGTGCGCGCGGGCAAGCTGATCGCACGCACGCGCGACCATTCCTACCTCGAGCTGCAGGAGGCGCTCGCGCGCCACGGCAGCATGGAAATGCCCGGCGTGTCGCGCTTCAACCGCAACGTGCTGTTCAGCTGCCTGGGCAGCCCGGGCAAGCCGATGATCGACATCCAGGGCCCGATCCGCCACGAGCCCGGCGACCGCGTGCTGCTGTGCTCGGACGGCCTGTGGGGCTCGCTCGGCGACGACGAGATCGTCGCGATGCTCAGCCACCTGCCGCTCAGCGCGGCGGTGCCCGAGCTCGTCGAGGAGGCGCTGCGCAAGGGCGGGCCGCGCTGCGACAATACGACGGTGCTGGCGATGGAATGGGAAGGCGAGGGCGAAGCCGACGCCGATTCGGCCCTCGACGAGAGCGGCTTCGCGTCGACCATCCAGGCAAGCCAGAGCGGCGGCGTCGAGCTCGACGACGCCGAGATCGAGCGCAATGTGCGCGAGGTCCAGGACGCCATCCGCCAGTCGGCCAAGAACCGAATCTAAAGAAAGCCCTGATCCCCATGTCTGCTGACTATCAACGCGCGGGCGGCCGCGCCGCCGCGCAACTGCGTCCGGTGCGCCTGACGCGCCGCTACACCTGCCACGCCGAGGGCGCGGTCCTCGTCGAGTTCGGCAATACCAAGGTGCTGTGCACGGCCTCGGTCGAAGAGAAGGTGCCGCCGCACAAGCGCGGCTCGGGCGAGGGCTGGGTCACGGCCGAGTACGGCATGCTGCCGCGCGCGACGCACACGCGCTCGGACCGCGAGGCCGCGAAGGGCAAGCAGAGCGGCCGCACGCAGGAGATCCAGCGCCTGATCGGCCGCTCGCTGCGCTGCGTGTTCGACCTCGCGCTGCTCGGCGAGCGCACGATTGCGCTCGACTGCGACGTGCTCCAGGCCGACGGCGGCACGCGCACGGCGGCGATCACGGGCGCCTACGTCGCGGCCGTCGACGCCGTGAACTGGCTGATCGCCCAGGGCAGGATCGCGAAGAGCCCGATCAAGGACGCGGTCGCCGCGATCTCGGTCGGCATCGTCGCCGGCACGCCGCTGCTCGACCTCGAGTACACCGAGGACGCGGGCTGCGATACCGACATGAACGTCGTCATGACCGGCGGCGGCGGCTTCGTCGAGCTGCAGGGCACGGCCGAGGGCGCCGCGTTCACGCGCGCCGAGATGAACGCGCTGCTCGACCTGGCCGAAAGCGGCATTCGCGAGCTGCTCGCGGCGCAGAAGGCGGCGCTGGCCGCCTGAACGATATGAAGCTGGTTCTTGCGTCGAACAACGCGAAGAAGCTCGTCGAACTGCAGGCGCTGTTCGCGCCGCTGGGCGTCGAGCTCGTGACCCAGGGCTCGCTGGGCATCCCCGAGGCCGAGGAGCCCTTCGACACCTTCGTCGAGAACGCGCTGACCAAGGCGCGCCACGCGGCGCGCGCGAGCGGGCTGCCCGCGCTCGCCGACGACTCGGGCCTCGCGGTCGACGCGCTCGGCGGCGCGCCCGGCGTGCTGTCGGCACGCTACGCGACGCTGTTCGGCCGCGCGAAGAGCGACGCCGAGAACAACGCGGTGCTGCTCGAGAAGCTCGCCGGCGCGGCGGATCGTCGCGGCCGCTTCGTCTGCGCGCTCGTCGCCGTGCGTTCGGCCGCCGACCCCGAGCCGCTGATCGCGATGGGCCGCTGGGAGGGCGAGGTGCTCGAGCAGGCGCAGGGCGAAGGCGGCTTCGGCTACGACCCGCTGCTGTTCATCCCGGCGCTCGGCAAGAGCGTCGCCGAGCTCGGCGCCGACGCGAAGAACCGCGTGAGCCACCGCGCGCTCGCCGCGCAGGAGCTGCTCGCGCAGATGCGCGCGGCCTGGCATCTGGGCTGAAAGGCGGCAGCTTGGCCGAGATCCTCGCCATGATGCGCGCCGGCACGCTGCGCCTGCCGGCGCTGCCGCCGCTGTCGCTGTACGTGCACCTGCCCTGGTGCCTGCGCAAATGCCCGTACTGCGACTTCAACAGCCACGAATCCAAGGGCGAGCTGCCGGCCGCGGCCTACCTCGCGGCGCTGCGCGCCGACCTCGAGGCCGCGCTGCCGCTGATCTGGGGCCGGCGCGTCGTCAGCGTGTTCATCGGCGGCGGCACGCCGAGCCTGTTCGCGCCCGAGCAGATCGCCGAGCTGGTGTCCGACCTCCGCGCGCGCCTGCCGCTCGAGCCGGCCTGCGAGATCACGCTCGAGGCCAACCCGGGCACCTTCGAGCGCGAGCGCTTCAAGGGCTACCGCGCGGCCGGCGTCACGCGCCTGTCGGTCGGCGTGCAGAGCTTCGACGACGCCAAGCTCAAGGCCTTGGGGCGGGTGCACGACAGCGCCCAGGCGCGCGCGGCGCTCGCCGAGGCGGCCGAGGTCTTCGAGACCTTCAACCTCGACCTGATGTACGCGCTGCCGGGCCAGACCCTCGCCGAGCTCGACGCCGAGCTCGACGCGGCGCTCTCGTTCGCGCCGCCGCACCTGTCGATCTATCACCTGTCGATCGAGCCGAACACGGTGTTCGCGAACCGGCCGCCGGCCGACCTGCCCGACGCCGACCTCGCGAGCGAGATGCTCGACCTGATCGCCGCGCGCACCGGCGCGGCCGGGCTCGCGCGCTACGAGGTCTCGGCCTTCGCGCGCGACGGCCACCGCTGCACACACAACCTCAACTACTGGCATTTCGGCGACTACCTCGGCATCGGCGCGGGCGCGCACAGCAAGCTGTCGTTCCCGCACCGCGTGCTGCGCCAGGTGCGCTGGCGCGAGCCGGCTGCCTACCTCGCGAAGGCGCAGGAGGGCCAGGCCGTGTCGAACGAGCACGAGGTCGCGCGCGCCGAGCTGCCGTTCGAGTTCATGCTCAACGCGCTGCGCCTGGTCGACGGCGTGCCCATGCAGCAGTTCCTCGACCGCACGGGCCTGCCGCCGTCGAGCCTCGCGAAGGGCCTCGCCGCCGCGCGCGAACGCGGCCTGATGGTCGACGACGCGGCACGGCTCGCGGCGACGCCGCGCGGCTTCGACTTCCTCAGCGACTTACAACAACTTTTCCTCTGACGCCGCGCGACGGCTGGCATTTCGGGCCGGCGCCGGCCCGCGTTCAGCGGCCAGACCGGGCGAGGGGCTCCATTCAAGCCGCCATTACATAAACGCCGAGCTGGCCATGCTTGGCGTGGCGCTTCGCGAGCGCCGCGGCGCTCGCGACGTCCTCGGAGCGCAGCGGGCTGCCCGGGGCGATGCGCACCGCGCCGATCGACAGCGTCGTGCACGGGTGGAAGCGGCGCTCGCCGTGGCGGTCCTCGGCCATGATGCCGCCGGCCTCGAGCGCGGCCGGGTCGAACAGGCCGCGCGCGAGCTGGTTGAAGCGCACGACGATGTCCTCGCAGCGGCGCTCCCAGTCGTCGCTCTGGAACAGCACGACGAAGTCGTCGCCGCCGACATGGCCGATGAAGTCGCGCTGGGTGTCGCAGTGGCTGCCGATCACGCGCGCGACGAGGCGGATCATCTCGTCGCCGCGCCAGTAGCCGTACTCGTCGTTGAAGGGCTTGAAGTGATTGAGGTCGGCGTAGGCCGCGACGAACGCGCGCCCGCTCGCGAGCAGGCGGCCGATATGCTGGCTGATCGGGATGTTGCCGGGCAGGAAGGTCAGCGGGTTGGCGTGGCGCGCCGCCTCGATGCGCGCCTCGGTGACCGAGCGCACGAGCTGCTCGCCGGTGCCCAGGCCCAGGTAGCGGCCCTCGCGCGTGATCACGAAGCCCTCGCGCAGGTAGCGCTGGTCGGTCGAGGTCAGCACCGAGGTCAGCGCCTCGATGCCGGTCTCGGCGTCGACGACGAGCGGCGCGGTGTTCGCGAACAGCAGGCAGCTGTGCCTGGCGTACAGGTCGTTGAAGAAGGGCTTGGCCCAGCGCGCGATGAACTGCGCGCGGTCGACCAGCGCGACCGGCTTGTCGGCCGCGTCGAGCACGGCGACCGCGTGCAGGTGTTCGTGCGTCGCGAACAGGCGATAGAGCTGCTCGTGCGACGTCTGCTCGCGCACCGCCGGGGCGTTCAGGCACAGGTGCTCGGCGCGCACGCCGCCGACGGCGGCGCGGCGCAGCTCGGGCAGCACGGCGATGTCCTGGCTCTCGAGCACGGCGCGCGCGGGCGCGAGCGGCTCGCGCATGCCGCCCGGCGACGGCCGGCCGAGAAACCAGCCCTGGCCGAAGCTCACGCCGAGGTCGCGCAGCACGCGCAGCTCCTCGGCGTGCTCGATGCCCTCGGCGACGAGCTGGGCGCCGAAGGTCTCGGCGAGCTGGAGCAGCGCGCGGAAGGTCTGCAGCTTGCCCGGGTGGTCGGGCAGGCTCTGGGTGAAGTACTTGTCGATCTTGACGATGTCGGGCTGGATCTCCGACCACAGGCGCAGCGAGCTGCGGCCGTCGCCGAAGTCGTCGAGCGCGATGCCGAAGCCGAGCTGGCGCAGGCGCAGGATCGCACGGCCGAGCAGCTGGATGTCGGTCACGCGCTCGTGCTCGGTCAGCTCGATCATCACCCGCACGGGCTCGATCTCGAGCGCCGTGAGCAGCGCGATATTGCGGTCGGCGCGCGCGTCCGTGAAGGTCTCGGCGAGCGCCGAGGCGCTCATATTGATCAGCAGCTTGCCGGGCAGGCCCAGGCGCGACCAGTCGGTCAGCGCCTGCAGCGCGCATTGCTGCTCGAGCTCGACCGACAGGCCTTCGTGGCGCGCCGCGGCGAACAGCGCGTCGGGCAGCTCGAAGGACGAGCCGGCCGGGCCGCGCACGAGCGCTTCGTGGCCGAAGACCTGGCCGCTGTCGAGCCGCACGATCGGCTGGAAGACGGTCCGCAGCAGCCGGTGCTTGAGGACATCGGCCGCGCTGCTCGGCGCCGGCGCGGCAAGGGGGAGGGCGATGCGGGTCATGGGCCGCCACAGCATCGCAAGCGAATGTGACAGCGGCAGGTCAATCGCACCGACACATGACCGCGGCGTGACAGAGGTCACGAATCGCGGCCGCCGCCGCGGGCGCGGCGCCCTCCCGGGCCTAGATCCGGTTCAGCGAGATGCCGGCCGTGCTGCGCAGGCGCTCGATCAGCTTGGCTGCGATCTGCTGCAGCGGCAGCACCTCGTCGGCCGCGCCCGCGGCGATCGCCTCGCGCGGCATGCCGAACACGACGCAGCTCGCCTCGTCCTGGCAGATGTTGAAGGCGCCGGCGTCCTTCATGACCTTCATGGCCTTGGCGCCGTCGGCGCCCATGCCGGTCAGCATCACGCCGAGCGCGTTCGGGCCGACGACGCGCGCGGCCGAGTGGAACAGCACCTCGACCGAGGGCTTGTGGCGGTTCACCGGGTCGCCGTCCTGGACCCGTGCGATGTAGTTCGCGCCCGAGCGCTCGACCGACAGGTGCAGGCCGCCCGGCGCGATATAGCCGTGACCGGGCAGGATGCGCTCGCCGTCGCTCGCTTCCTTGACGCGGATCTTGCACAGGCCGTCGAGGCGTTTCGCGTAGCTCGTCGTGAAGCCCGGCGGCATGTGCTGGGTGATCACGACGGCCGGGCAGTCGGCCGGCAACTTGACGAGGACCTCCTTGGTCGCCTCGGTGCCGCCCGTCGATGCGCCGATGAAGATGATCTTCTCGGTCGACATGCGGCCGATCGACGCGAGCGTCGTCGCCGGGGCCGGCGCCGCCGCGGCGCTGCCGGCTGCCGCCGGGGGCGGCGCGGGCGCACGGCGGATATGGGCCTTGGCCGCGACGCGGACCTTGTCGGTGATGTCCTGGGCGAGCAGGCGGATGCCGTCGGCGACGCCGATCTTGGGCTTGGCGACGAAGTCGATCGCGCCGAGCTCGAGCGCCTTGAGCGTGACCTCGGCGCCGCGCTCGGTCAGCGTCGAGACCATCACCACGGGCATTGGCCGCAGGCGCATCAGGCGCGACAGGAAGTCGAGCCCGTCCATCTTGGGCATTTCGACGTCGAGCGTGATCACGTCGGGGTTCAGCGTGCGGATCATCTCGCGCGCGACGAGCGGGTCGGCCGCCGCGCCGACGCATTCCATGTCGGTCTGCCGGTTGATGATCTCGGCGAGGATGTTGCGCACCAGGGCCGAGTCATCCACCACTACTACACGGGTCTTGGCCATATCGATACTCTCTTCAAACGTCTCTTCCGTCTCTTCTTCTTCAGCCGCCGGCGCGCGCTCAGAACAGGTCGATCGAACCGCCCGTCGAGACCACCGGCTGGGCCTTCTGCGCGGCCGCGCGGTCCTGCTGGACCAGCGCGTCGGTATTCGTCGGCGCGAGGCGCTTGACCATCGCCTTGCCGCTCTTGGGCAGGAAGCAGACCTTGCGCGGGTAGACCTCCATCACGTCCTTGGAGACGATCGGGATGCGCTCGGTCTTCAGGTAGTCCATCACGAAGTTGGTGTTGCGCTCGCCAACGTTGATGGTGTTCATGCCCGAGATCACGGCGCCGCCGCCGAAGATCTTGGCCTCCATGCGCGATTTGGACGCGCCGCGCTTCATCATCTCGTTGATCAGGAGTTCCATCGCGAACGAGCCGTAACGGCCCGAGTCGCCGGTGCCCTCGGGCAGCATGAAGTGGTTCATGCCGCCGATCTGCGCGTGCCGGTCCCACAGGCACGCGGCGATGCACGAGCCGAGCGTCGTCATCACGAGCAGGTCCTCGTTGTCGACGAAATACTCGCCGGGCAGGATCTTCACGGCGGCGTTCTTGAAATGCGCGTCGTAGAAGAAGAACGAGGCCTCGCCGCTCTTGCGCGGCACGGTCTTGAGCTGGGCGACGCGCGCGGCGCCCACCGCGGCCTGGGCCGAGGCGGACAGCGCGCCGCCCGGGGGCGCGATCGACGAGGCGGGGCTGCTGGCCATCGGGTCGCTCCTCAGACGCGTTCGTAGATCGTCTTGCCGCGCAGCCGGAACAGGTCGCGGGACTCGGTGAAGTTTTCCGAATGGCCGACGTAGAGCAGGCCCTGCGGACGCATGACGCGATGGATGCGCTCCAGTACCTTGCGCTGCGTCGGCGCGTCGAAATAGATCATGACATTGCGGCAGAACACCATCTGAAAAGGTTCGCCGAGTTGCCAGTTGTTGTCCATCAGGTTGAGCGTGCGGAATTCGATGCCGCGCTGCAACTCGCGTTTGACGCGGATCTTGCCGGCGTTTGCGCCGGTGCCGCGGTCGAAGAACTGCTTGAGCCGCTGCTGGCTCAGGCCGCGCGACTCGAGGTTGTAGACGCCGCGGCGCGCGGTGTTCAGCACATTGGTGTCGATGTCGCTGCAAGTCAGCTGGATGTTCGCGCTCGGCCCCAGCGACTCGTGGCAGGTCATCGCGATCGAGTAGGGCTCCTCGCCGGTCGACGCCGCGCAGCACCAGATCCGCACGGGCTTGCCGGCGTGGGGCTTGAGGTCGTCGGCGAGCGAATGGAAATGGTGCTCCTCGCGGAAGAACGAGGTCAGGTTGGTCGTCAGGCTGTTGACGAACTCCTGCCACTCGTGCGTGCCCTGCGGACCGCTCAGGGCCTCGAGCCAGTCGAGGTATTGCGAGAATGCCTGGTGGCCGGTTTCGCGCAAGCGGCGCGACAGCCGGCTGTAAACCATCGCGTGCTTGCCGTCGTGCAGGCTGATGCCGGCATGACGATAGATCAAACCGCGGACGCGATCGAAGTCCGAGCGGCTGAACGAGAATTCATGATCGACGACTTCCGGCGCGGCAGCGCTCGACACTGGGGGCATACGGGCACTCTGAAAGGCGGCCTTATCGCGGTCAGCCGATTGTGTACCGGTTTGTCGCTACGCGACGCAATTTGGCCGCGGCGCCACGCACAAGCTGCAGAAAGGGCGGAAAGAGGTCGCACTTTCGCCGCATTGCGACAGCGGGTCGACTGCTAGACTGCTGACAAATGCCCGGCTTTGTGTCTGGCGTCAGCCGCTTCGCAGCCCGCGCACCTTGAACTCCGTTCCATCACCCGCTTTCGTCGACACCCGCCGCTTGCGGCTGGAACATGCGCTGCACCTGCTCGAGCAGGCCGGCGCGACGCTGCCCGCGGTCGAGCCCGGCGGCGAGCCCTGGCTGCAGGCGATCGTCGACGCGCTGTGCGACCTCTCGAGCAAGGACGGCATGACGGGCCTGATGAACCGGCGCAGCTTCGACATGGCGCTCGCGCGCGAGGCCGACCGCGCGGCGCGCGCCGGCGAGTCGGCGCTGCTGCTGCTGCTCGACATCGACCATTTCAAGAACGTCAACGACACTTACGGCCACACGGCCGGCGACGAAGTCATCAAGGCCGTCGCCGTCGCGATCGCGCATGCGGTGCGGCCGATGGACACGGTCGCGCGCGTCGGCGGCGAGGAGTTCGCGGTGATCCTGCCCAACTGCGGCAGCGCCTACGGCACGACCGTCGCCGAACGCATCCGCCGCAGCGTCTCGGCGCTGCAGATCCAGATCTCGCCGGGGCGCGACATCGCCGTCACGGCCAGCGTCGGCGGCGCGTTCGCGCCCGAGTGGGTGCGCTCGCCGCCGCTGCTGTGGACCGAGCGCGCCGACCGCCAGCTCTACCGCGCGAAGGCCGAAGGCCGCAACCGTGCCTGCATGGAACCGCAGATCGAGGCGCTCGTGAGCGCCGAGGAAAAAGGCATGCTGTTCGCCATGTCGCAACAAGATTTGCCACAGGAATCCGAATGATGACCACCCCCGCCTCCGCCGCCGCGCCGCCCGGGCGCGTGCTCGCCCGCACGCTGGCGGTGACCAGCGGCAAGGGTGGCGTGGGCAAGACCTTCGTGACCGCCAACCTCGCCGCGGCGCTGTCGGCGCGCGGCTACAAGGTACTCGTGCTCGACGCCGACCTCGGCCTCGCGAACCTCGACGTCGTGCTCAACCTGTACCCCAAGCTCACGCTGCACGACGTGTTCACCGAGCGCTGCTCGCTCGAGCAGGCGATCCTGCCGGCGCCGGGCGGCTTCTCGGTGCTGCTCGCGGGCTCGGGCATGGTCGAGTACTCGCGCCTGACGCCCGAGGTGCGCGACAAGCTGCTGCACATCCTCGACGTCGTCAAGCCGCGCTTCGACTTCGTGCTGCTCGACACCGGCGCGGGCATCTCCGACGTCGTGCTCTACGCGATCTCGCTCGCGCGCGAGGTCATGGTCGTCGCGACGCCCGAGCCGACCTCGCTGACCGACGCCTACGCGACGATCAAGGTGCTCGCGATGCAGCAGGAGCGCCGCCAGATCGGCCTGCTGATCAACCAGGCGAACCGCGTCGGCGAAGGCCGCCTGATCTGCGGCCAGCTCCAGCAGGTGCTGCAGCGCTTCGTCGCGAACGGCGGCGGCAGCCCGACCGAGCCGTTCAAGCTCGAGCTGCTCGGCGAGGTGCGCGCCGACATCTCGGTGCGCCAGGCCGTGCTCAAGCGCCAGCTGCTGCTCGAGCATTACCCGGGCAGCGACGCGGCCCAGGCGATCCGCGCGCTCGCCGGCCGCCTGCTCGGTCCCGATGCCCACTGACGAAGACGGCGGCGCCGCCGCGCCGGGGCCCACGCCGTTCGAGCGCCTCGGCGGCGAGGCGGGCGTGCGCGCGCTCGTCGAGCGCTTCTACGACCTGATGGATCTCGAGCCCGCGTTCGCGGCGCTGCGCGCCGCGCATGGCGCGAGCCTCGACGCCGCGCGCGACAAGCTGTTCTGGTTCCTGTGCGGTTGGCTCGGCGGCCCCGATCATTACATCGAGCGCTTCGGCCACCCGCGTCTGCGCGCGCGCCACCTGCCGTTCCGCATCGGCATCCGCGAGCGCGACGAATGGCTCGCCTGCATGGCCGAGGCGATGAGCGACTGCGGCGTCGACGCGGCGCTGCAGACGCGCCTGCGCGAATCCTTCGCCGGCACGGCGGACTGGATGCGCAACGTCTGAAGCGGTCGCCGCGCCCCAAGCGGGACGCGGCGCGTCGCCTCAGTCGACGTGGACCTCGAACTCCTGCGTGAAGCGCACCTTGCCCGGGCAGACATAGCCGTCGCGCAGCGCGCGCTCGATCGCGGCCTCGACCTTGCGCTGGGCGCGCGCGTCCATGCCGCCGGCGCGCAGGGCCTGGACCTCGACCTCGGTCACGCGGCCGGCCGTCGTGCCCGCGACGATGCGGAACAGCGCGTCGCCGCTCCAGTCCAGCACCGGCAGCTCGGGCGCCTGGGTCCGGCTGCACGCGACGCCGACCGACTGGATCGCCGGCTCGCCGTGCGCGACCGCGCCGGTACTGAAGGGCTGGCCTTCGCTGCGCGGCACGGCCTGCTCGATCGGCACGGTCTGCAGCGGCGACGGCGCCGCCGCGATCGGGATATCGGGCATCGGGATGGGGATCGGATCCGGCTGCGGCCACTGCGGCGCGGTGGCCACCACGTGTTTGGGCAGGGGCGGCGGCGGGAGATCGGGCGCCTTGTCGATCTTCACGGTGGTCTCGTCGGGCGGCTTGGGCGTGCTGACGTAGCGCAGACCGCTGCCGATCGCGATCAGCGCCAGCACGTGCACGCCGACGACGACGCCGATGCCGGCCGTGCGCGAGCCCTTGCCGTGCGGGAAAGCTGCCATCGAGTCCATGAACGCTCCTGGGGTGGGGAACCTGGTACCGCAAGCTTGAGCCGACGCTAAGCCGGCGCGGCGTGCGCGTCAATCCTGAATCAGCTCGAGGCTGTCGCGACCGCGCCGCGGCGTCAGCCCGCGAGCAGCACGATCAGCGCGCCCGCGCCACCGTCGCTCGCGCGCGCCTGGACGAAGGCGAGCACCTCGTTCTTCTGCACGAGCCAGCGCCGCACGCGGCCCTTGAGCACGGGCTCGCGGCCCGGCGAGCCATGGCCCTTGCCGTGGACCACGCGCACGCAGCGCAGACCGCGCCGCGCCGCGTCGTGGACGAAGGCGCCGAGCGCCTCGCGCGCCTCGTCGCGGCGCAGGCCGTGCAGGTCGATCTGCGCCTGCAGCGCCCAGTGGCCGCGGCGCAGGCGCTTGACGACGTCGAGCGCGATGCCGGCGCGGCGGTAGGACAAGGTCTCGTCCGTCTCGAGCAGGGACTCGACGTCGAAGTCGTCCGACAGCGCCTGCAGCAGCACCTGCTGCTCGTCGGCCTCGCGCTGCAGCGGCAGGGCCTCGGGCGCCGCGCGCCGGTGCACGGCGCGGCCCGCGTCGGGCAGCTTCGTGACCGCGCCGACGCTGAGCTCGAACAGCCGCGCCTCGCGCTCGGCCAGGCGTGCGGCGGCGGCCGCGCGCTCGCGCTGCTCGGCGGCCTGGCGCTCGCGCAGCTGGAGCTCGCGCTGAAGCGCCTTGAGGTCGCCGAAGTCTTTGACGGGCTTGCCGCTCACAGCAGCCCCCGCTCGGCCATCGAGACGGTCTGGCCCTGGGCTGCGACCAGGTGGTCGAGCACGCGCACTTCGACGAGCGCGAGCGCGTCGCGCAGGCGCGCGGTCAGCTGGGCGTCGGCGCGCGAGGGCTCGGCGACGCCGCTCGGGTGGTTGTGGGCGAGGATCACGCTCGCTGCGCCGAGCTCGAGCGCACGCTTGACGACCTCGCGTGGGTAGACCGAGGTCTGGCTTAAGGAGCCGCGGAACATCGGCTCGAGCCGCAGCAGGCGCATCTGGGCGTCGAGGAACAGCACGGCGAAGACCTCGTGGCCGTGGCGTGCGAGGTGCAGGTTCACGTAGTCGCGCACGGCCGCCGGCGAGTCGAGCACGGGCGTCGCGCGCAGCTGGTGGTCGAGCGCGCGCCGCGCGATCTCGAGCACCGCGGCGATCTCGGCGCGCTTCGCGGGCCCGAGGCCGGGCACGCCGGCGAGCGCGGCCGGGTCCGCGTGCAGGAGGCCGGGCCAGCCGCCGAACGCGTCGAGCAGGCCCTGCGCAAGCTGCAGCACCGGCCGGCCGGGCAGGCCCGTGCGCAGCAGCAGCGCGAGCAGCTCGGCGTCGGCGAGCGCCTGGGGGCCGCGCGCGAGGAGTTTCTCGCGCGGACGCGCGGCGGGCGGGAGGTCGGCGAGGGCCATGGACTGCACAGACTAAAATTGCCGCCAGTCTAGCCAGTTGCCGCCCCATGAATCCCCGCATCGCGCCCGGTTCCTTCCTGACCCTGCATTACCGCCTCGCCGGTCCGCAGGGCGAGGACATCGTCAACACCTTCGCCGACAAGCCCGCCACGCTGACGCTCGGCGGCGGCGAACTCGCGCCCGCGATCGAGGCGCGCCTGATCGGCCTCGAGGAGGGCACGCGCACGACCATCGAGCTCGCCCCCGGCGAGGCCTTCGGCGAACACAACCCCGCGCTGCTCCAGCGCGTCAAGCTCGCGCTGCTGCGCGAGCTCGGCGACCCCGACGAGCAGTACCACGTCGGCGACGTCGTGCAGTTCCCGACGCCCGACGGCCGCGGCGGCTACGCGGGCCGCGTCCAGGAAGTCGGCGCCGACGCGCTGCTGTTCGACTTCAACCATCCGCTCGCCGGCCAGCCGGTGAGCTTCGAAGTGCAAGTGATCGGAGTGCTCTGAATGACGCAGGAAGTGCTGCTGGCCGAACCGCGCGGCTTCTGCGCCGGGGTCGATCGCGCGATCGAGATCGTCGAGCGCGCGCTCGTCAAGTTCGGCGCGCCGATCTACGTGCGCCACGAGATCGTGCACAACACCTATGTCGTGAACGACCTCAAGGCCAAGGGCGCGATCTTCATCGAGGAGCTCGCCGAGGTGCCCGCCGGGGCGACGCTGGTGTTCAGCGCCCACGGCGTGAGCCAGGCGGTGCGCCAGGAGGCGGCCGCGCGCGGCTTCGAGATCTTCGACGCGACCTGCCCGCTCGTGACCAAGGTCCACGTCGAGGTCGCGAAGCTGCGCCGCGAGGGCTATGAGTTCATCATGATCGGCCACAAGGGCCACCCCGAGGTCGAGGGCACGATGGGCCAGCTGAGCGACGGCATCTACCTCGTCGAGGACGCGGCCGACGTCGCCCACGTGCGCGTGAAGGACCCGAGCAAGCTCGCCGTCGTCACGCAGACGACGCTCAGCGTCGACGACACGGCCGGGATCCTCACGGCCGTGCGCAAGCACTTTCCGCAGGTCCGCGAACCGAAGAAGCAGGACATCTGCTACGCGACGCAGAACCGCCAGGACGCCGTCAAGGTGCTCGCGCCGCAGGTCGACGTGGTCGTCGTCGTCGGCAGCCCGACGAGCTCGAACAGCAACCGCCTGCGCGAGCTCGCCGAGCGTCTCGGCACGCCCGCGCACATGGTCGACAGCGCCGACGACCTGCGCGCCGAATGGTTCCAGGCCGCCGATCGCCCGCTCCAGCGCGTCGGCCTGACGGCCGGCGCGAGCGCGCCCGACGTGCTCGTCCAGGCCGTGATCACGCGCCTGCGCGAGCTCGGCGCGACGAGCGTGCGCACGCTGCCCGGCGTCGAGGAGCATGTGCGCTTCCCGCTGCCGATGGGTCTCGGCGACAAGTCGATGGCCGAGGTCGCAGCGTCGCGATCGTGACGCTGACGACGCGCCGCGCCCCCGCTCGGCGGGCCTAGGGCCCGCCCCCGACCGACTTCGTTTCTCACGCGAGAGAGAAAGAAACACTCCCATGCTCGACATCAATCTTCTGCGCAAGGACCTCGACGCCGTCGTCGCCGCCCTGGCGACGCGCAAGAACCCGCAGCCCTTCCTCGACGCCGCGCGCTTCGCCGCGCTCGAGGCCGACCGCAAGACCCAGCAGATCCGCACCGAGGAGCTGCAGGCGCGCCGCAACAGCCTGTCCAAGCAGATCGGCATGCTCAAGGGCAAGGGGCAGGACGCGTCGGCCGTGCTCGCCGAGGTCGGCGGCATCGGCGACGCGCTCAAGCAGGCGGCCGAGCGCCTCGAGGTGATCCAGGCCGAGATGGGCGAAATGCTGATGAGCGTGCCCAACCTGCCGCAGGCGAGCGTGCCGGTCGGCGCCGACGAACAGGGCAACGTCGAGGTGCGTCGCTGGGGCAGCCCGCGCGCGTTCGACTTCGCCGTCAAGGACCACGCCGACCTCGGCGAGCCGCTGGGCCTGGACTTCGAGACCGGCGCCAAGCTCAGCGGCTCGCGCTTCTCCTTCCTCAAGGGGCCGATGGCGCGCCTGCACCGCGCGCTCGCGCAGTTCATGCTCGACGTGCAGACGGGCGAGCATGGCTACACCGAGTGCTACACGCCGTACATCGTGAACCGCGAGGTGCTCGAGGGCACGGGCCAGCTGCCCAAGTTCAAGGAAGACATGTTCTGGGTGCTGCGCGGCGGCAGCGAGGAGCAGGCCGAGCAGTACCTGATCTCGACGAGCGAGATCTCGCTGACGAACACGGTGCGCGAGCAGGTGCTCGACGCCGCGGCGCTGCCGATCAAGCTGACCGCGCACAGCCCCTGCTTCCGCTCGGAGGCGGGCAGCGCCGGGCGCGACACGCGCGGCCTGATCCGCCAGCACCAGTTCGACAAGGTCGAGATGGTCCAGATCACCCAGCCCGAGCACAGCGATGCGGCGCTCGAGCAGATGGTCGGCCACGCCGAGGCGATCCTGCAAAAGCTCGGCCTGCCGTACCGCGTGATGCTGCTGTGCACCGGCGACATGGGCTTCGGCGCGGCCAAGACCTACGACCTCGAGGTCTGGGTGCCCGCGCAGGGCGTCTATCGCGAGATCAGCTCGTGCAGCAACTGCGAGGCCTTCCAGGCGCGCCGCATGCAGGCGCGCTTCAAGAACGCGCAGGGCAAGAACGAGCTCGTGCACACGCTCAACGGCTCGGGCCTCGCGGTCGGCCGCACGCTCGTCGCCGTGCTCGAGAACTACCAGAACGCCGACGGCTCGGTCACGGTGCCCGAAGCGCTGCGCCCCTACCTCGGCGGCCTGGAATTTCTCAAGCCCTGAATTTTTCTGCTATAGTCGCGGGCTTCACTCGGAACACTTTTCAGGAGAGGTGGCAGAGTGGTCGAATGTACCTGACTCGAAATCAGGCGTACCGCAAGGTACCGTGGGTTCGAATCCCACCCTCTCCGCCACAAGAGAAGCCCCAGCGCGACGCGCTGGGGCTTTTTTCTTGCCCGTCGCGCAGCCCGTGCGCGGGACTTTTGCCTATCCGTCTAAGGATCGACGCCGGCATTGCATTGATCATCTCGCGGGCCGTGCCGTGGCGCCGGTCGTGGCAGTGGACATGCGCGAGCTTGCGGGCCCGGCGCGCGCTGCCTGCCTCGCTGGCGCGTGCTCCGGCTGCCGGCGATGGGTAGTTGCGCTGCGGTCGGGGCTCCGCCGGCTGGGGTCGGGTGCCTTCGGTTCACGACGCAGGCCGCCGGGTAGTGCCGGCCAGCAAACGAACGACTTGTGGAACGATTTCCCGGAAGGCGTCAACCTTCTCGATCACGGTCAGTCCGCCCAGCCGCCGAGCCGCTTCGCAGAGTTCGTCGGTGATCTGTCCGGAGCTGATGGCGATGGGCAGGCCGGGTCGGATCAGGGCCGCCTCGCGGGCAACATCGAGTCCTGAGAGACCTGGCATGTTGTAGTCGGTCACTAGCACGTCGACACGGCGGGATGGGTCCCTGAGGGCGGCCAGCGCCGTCGCTGGGTCGCGGAAGCCGCTGCAACGATAGCCGGCCTTCTCGAGGATTCGGACCATCAGAAGCGTTACGGTGTCGTCGTCGTCGAGATAGATCACGTGCTCCCCGTGACCAGGTTTGTCCGATGCGGCTGCCGGCTTCGATGTCGGCTGCGCGGCCAACGGAGGCGAGGCCGCCGGCAGATAGACATGAAAAGTGCTGCCCAGGCCCAGCTCGCTGTCCACGGTGATGCTGCCGAGATGACCGACGACGATGCCATGGGCGACGGACAGTCCGAGCCCCGTCCCCTGGCCCACCGACTTGGTCGTGAAGAACGGTTCGAAAATTCGCTCGAGCGTGGCCGAGTCCATCCCGGAGCCCGTGTCCATTACCCACAGATGTACGTACGGCCCCGCGGCCAGGCCTCGCCTTCGTGCCGCCACCGCATCGAATTGCGCTTCGTTGAGGCCGACGACGACCTGGCCTTTCCCGCCTTGCAGCGCATGCCATGCGTTTGTGCATAGATTCATCAGCACCTGCTGCAGCTGGGTCGCATCGGCATTCGCGTACACCGGCGCTTCGTCGAGGACCAGCTTGAGCTCGACACCCGCTGGCAGGGTGGCGCGCAGGAGCCTGAAGGTCTCTTCGACGACGGGCTTCAACGCAATGTTCAGCAGTTGTTGCGGTCGTCGGCGGCTGAACGTCAGGATCTGCCGGACCAAGTCTCGGGCGCGCAGGCTTGCGGTTTGAACCTCCGCGAGTGCGGCCTGCGCAGGGTGGGCTGCATCGAGGTCGGCCCGGGCGAGCTCGAGGTTGCCGAGGATCGCGCCGAGGATATTGTTGAAATCATGTGCGATCCCTCCGGCAAGCGTGCCAACCGACTCCATTTTCTGGGCTTGATGGAGTTGGGCCTCAAAGCGGCTGAGTTCCGCTTCCGCCTGCCGGTGCGACGCGCGCCGTGCCGCGTGGTCCATTTCCCGCTCGAGTGCCGGGCCCAGGCGACTCATGTTCTCCTTCATCACGTAGTCGTTTGCCCCGGCACGCATGGCCGCGACGGCGGTTTCCTCGCCGATCGTTCCGGAAACGAAGATGAACGGGATGTCCATGCCCGTCTTGCGAAACTCTTCGAGTGCCTGCAGCCCGCTGAAGCCGGGCATGCTGAAGTCGGATATCACGGCGTCCCACGGGCCTTCCAGCAGGGCCTGTTGCAAGCCCGCCTGATCCTGGACGCGTCGACACTCCGGCGAGAATCCGGCCAGCCGGAGTTGACGCACGGCCAGGCGAAAGTCGTTTTCGGAGTCCTCGACGGCAAGGACCTTGATTGGGCGCTCGTGCATGGTGCCTACCGCGATGGAAATTGATTGAGGGCGAGCCAATAGAGGCCGAGAACCTTGACGGCCTCGACGAATTCGACGAAATCGACGGGCTTGCGGACGTAGCTGTTCGCGCCGAACGAATAGCTGTCGACCAGATCCTGCTGTTCCTTGGACGAGGTAAGAACGACCGTCGGCAGGAGCGCGGTGCGCGGGTCCGCGCGCAAGGCCTTGAGCACGCCCAGCCCGTCGAGCCTGGGCAGCTTCAAATCGAGGATGATCAGCGTCGGCAGCGCAGCGCCGGCCCGGTCGGCGTACTCGCCACGGGCGTACAGATAGTCGAGCGCGTCGACGCCGTCGCGAACAACGACGACCGGATTCATCAGATGGCTGCGCTTGAATGCGCGCATCGTCAGCGCGACATCGTCGGGATTGTCCTCAACCAGCAAGATGGTCTTGCTCTCTTCGATCATCTTCTCGCTCCGTTCGTTCCGTTGGATGGAAGTAGAAGGTCGCGCCACGGCCGATTGCCGCATCGGCCTGCAAGGACCAGCCGTGCCGATGCATGACGCGCTGGACGATGGCCAGCCCGACCCCGGTGCCCGGGAAGTCGGTCTCATGATGCAGCCGTTGAAACGCGCCGAACAGGCGCGAGGAATAGGCCATGTCGAAGCCGGCGCCGTTGTCGGCGACAAAGTACACGGGTCCGCCGTCCTCGTGTCGCGTGCCGACCCGAATGACGGCCTCGCCGACCTTGCTCGTGAACTTCCATGCGTTGTCGAGCAGGTTCTGAAGCGCGATCGAGATCAACTGCTGGTCGCCGCGGACGACGATTCCAGGCTCGATGTCCCAGCGCACGCGGCGCTCGGGCTGCGCGCGCGTCAGAGTCGCGGCGATCTCCTCGGCGATTGCGCTGAGGTCGACTTCCTGGATCTTCAGCTCGGCGCGTGTAACCCGCGCGAGGCCGAGCAGTTCGTCAATCAGCCGGCCCATTCTCTGGCTGGCGCCGCGGATGCGTTGCAGGCTGTCGCGGGCCTGTTCGTCGAGCTTGTCGCCGTAGTCCTCGAGCAGCGCGAGGGAAAAGCCGTCCATGCTGCGCAGGGGGCTGCGCAGGTCGTGCGAAACCGAATAGCTGAAGGATTCGAGCTCCTTGTTCAGGGCGACGAGGTCCCGGTTGCTGACCTCGAGCCGGCCGAACGAATCGCGCAGCGCCCGGGTCATCGCGTCGAAGTGACGAGCCACGTCGCCGAGTTCGTCGGCGCTGCCCGTGTCAAGCTCGAACGACCAGTTGCCGGCGGCGACTTCGCGGGTCGCGAGTTCGAGTCGGGAAATCGGGGCGAGCACGTCGCGGAGAAATCGCCATGCGGCGACGCCGATCAGGATGGCCATCGCAGCCAGACCGGTTGCCGTGATGAGGACGACGCGGCGTTGTGTCGCGCCAATGCGTTCACCCGCGTCGTCGATCAGCTGCTCTGCGCCGACCAGGCTGTTCTGCTGCAGGATCAGGATTCGGCTCGAGAGTTGCGCTTCGAAGCGACGCTGGACCTCGTCGACGGCGCTCGTGCCAGGTTTGGCCGCGTCGACCTCGCTGAACAGGCGGTGGCCGGCTTCGCCCTGGCCGCGCAGGTTGGCGAGGATGCCCGCGGCCGTCGCGTCGAGCGGGACCGGGGCCGCAAACAGCTGCTCGAGCCTTTGCCAGGCGGCCTGTTCCTGCAATCGTGCGCGTTCGCGCCGATTCAGCAGGTACTCGAAAGTGACCATGCGCATATTGTTGAGCGCCCCGGCGATCTCAACGCAGCGCTGCTGCTCGGCCACGGCCGCGCGAACCTGGGCGTATGCCCAGCCGATGCTGGTGGCGATCAGCACCATCGCACCGAGCAACAGCGTCGCGGCGAGCCTGGCCTTGCTACTGATCTTCATCGGACCACCGTCACCCGATCCGGGCCGACCGCGAGCAGGGCGTCCAGGTCCAGGTAAGACAGGAAATTGGGCATGGGTTGGACCTGGGCGTAGCCTCGTGCCATCGCCCAGCTCGCGATGTCCTCGAGGGTGACCAACTGAGCCTGTTGCTGCTCGACCTCGAAGCTCATTTCCCGCCAGGACGGATCGAGGGTCGCGGGGCTGAGCCGGATGAGCCGCGCGAGGTTCGCTTTGGCCTGTTCCGGCTGCGCGTGGGCAAAGGCCTCGGCCGCCACCAGCGCGCGCAACAGGCCGCTCAGTTCGGCTTGCTTCGCCTGCACGTAGTCGCGCAGACCGATCAGAACATAGCGCTGCGCGTAAACATCCGGCGCATGGAGCGAGACGATGGCGTCGCCGAATGCAAGCTCGGCCTCGTGCCGCACGGGCTGCCAGGCCGCCACGGCGTCAACCCGGCCCTCATGTAGCGAGCGGACCAGCTCCGCGGGTGCCAAATTGCTCAGCTCAATGGACTCGGGCGCAATGCGATGCCGCACAAGAAAGGCCCAGAGAAAATACTCGCCGCTGGTACCCAGGGTCACGCCGACCCGCCGTCCGGACAGGTCGCGGGGGGTTCGGATGCCACGGTCGACGCGCCCGAGCACGGCGAGTTCATTTGACGCGCTGGCGACCGAAGCGACGATGCACAGGGGGGTGCCCTTGAGCACCTCGACGACGACGGGAACGTCCGCGGCGACAGCAAGGTCGGCCTGGCCGCCGAGCAGCCGGGCCAGCGCCGCTTTGCCGTGGGTCTCGGGGAGCAGAGCGGCGTCGAGGCCTTGATCCTGGAAGAAGCCCTGGCTCGCGGCCAACTCGACCAGGCCCGAATGCGGCACGAGAGGGGTGGCGAGGCGCAGAGTCGCACGCTCTGCAGCGTGGGCGTTCTCGCGACGGCCGCATCCACCAAAGAGCGCCAGCAGGCCAGCGGCGCCGGCGCCGAGCAGGGCACGACGACGCATCACGCCGGACAGATTCGGAGCGTGCATCTAGATCTCCCTCGCCCACCAACTTCCGAGACGACGCGCGTCGGGAAGGGTTGACGTTTCTGGCTACACCCGATTTTCAGCAGGGTACAAGCCCCAAAGCGCGTTGGCAAGCCGTAACGCCGGGTTCGCTCGCCCCTGCGACCGAAGTCCGCCGAGCTGGCAAATCATCCGGGTGTGTGCGTCAGCAGGTGGCCGCGTTCGCCAATCGCACATGGCTAAGACGCCGCGGTTGCCGTAGTGAAATTCGCCCCTTGGTGCGCGCGAAGTGGAGGTTGCGCGCGCCGACGACTTGACGGAGGATCAAGCGCATAAGCGTCAGAGGCTCTCAGGCGGGCCACAGGGAGGCGACGTTCGGGACTCGATGAGGCCCCGCGACCGCGTCGCCCGCTTCAACTCCCTGTCGGTAGGGCGTTTTGCGTCGCCGCCTGCTTGCGTCTGCCGATTGCTCGGGCATGAAGCTCAGGGGGGCGCGTTGAAATTCCTGTTGGTCGAAGACGATCAGCCCGACGCGGCGCTGGCCACGCGCGCGTGGTGCAGGGGCGCCCCGCGGCTCGCGTGCCTCGATTTCAAGATGCCGCTCGTCGATGGCGCCCAGGAGTTCTCCGCCACCAGGGGCGATGCCCGGCGCGGCGCCGCCCCGTCGCCATCGCCGCGGCGTCTTGCGAGGAGCGCGACGTGGTGCGCCAGGCGGGCTTTTTCCTGGCCTGCGATCAACCAGCTGCCGCTGGATGCCTAGGGGTACTCATGACCGCCGTCTCGTCAGATGAATCCGTGGTCCTGTTCGTCGACGACGAACCCTCGATCCTTAGCGCATTGCGCCGCCTGTTCCGTCCCGAGGGCTATCGCGTCCTGCTCGCGGAGAGTGGCGCCGCGGGCCT
>Ga0213872_10000168_pt1 | contig 59182 bp, 54 predicted proteins | sample VelepicomBERX_R2_FD_160071 | JGI IMG/M metagenome (GOLD analysis project Ga0213872, IMG submission 160071) | Rhizosphere microbial communities from Vellozia epidendroides in rupestrian grasslands, the National Park of Serra do Cipo, Brazil - RX_R2 | ecosystem: Host-associated > Plants > Roots >... | reverse complement strand
TTCAGCCAAACCGGCCATGCAGATAATCGGCTGTTTGCGGGTGCTTGGGCTTGGAAAACAGGGTTGGCGTATCCCGGAACTCGATCAGGTGCCCCATATACAGGAACGCGGCGTAATCCGAAATTCGGGCGGCCTGTTGCAAATTATGAGTGACGATGGCGATTGTGTAATCTTCCTTCAGCGTTACCATCAATTCTTCGATTTTTTGCGTGGCGATCGGGTCGAGGGCGGATGTCGGTTCATCCATCAAAATAATATCAGGTTTAATAGCGATCGTGCGTGCGATACAAAGGCGTTGCTGCTGGCCGCCGGACAGACTGTTACCGCTGGCGTTCAGGTTGTCTTTGACCTCATCCCACAGGGCGGCGGCGCGCAGGGCTTGTTCCACACGCACGGCCATTTCGGCCCGGCTGAGTTTCTCGTACAGCTTGATGCCAAAAGCGATGTTGTCATAGATGGACATCGGGAACGGCGTCGGTTTTTGGAACACCATGCCGATCTTCTTGCGCAGTGACAGAATATCAATGCCGGGTGACAAGATGTTGGTGCCATCGATCATGATCTCACCTGACGCGCGATGGGTCGGGTTCAAGTCATAGATGCGGTTCATAGCGCGCAATAATGTCGACTTACCGCAGCCTGACGGTCCCATAATCGCCGTGATGCAATTCCTGTGTATGTTGAGCGTGATATCGCTGAGCGCCTCTTTGTGGCCATAGTAGAAAGACAGATGCCGCACTGACAGTGCGGTTTCCTCGGTCAAAGGGCGGATGTTATCGGTAAGGGCGATAGAAGAAATAGTCATTTTTCAGCCCTTTGGCTATAACTGTTCATGTAGCGTGATAACAAATTAATGCCTAAAACAAAGCTGGTGATCAGGAGCGCCCCCGCCCATGCGAGCTTGTGCCATTCCTCATAGGGTGACATGGCGAGCTGGTAAATGGTTGAAGGAAGGTTCGCCATCGGATGCGACAGATTAAGGCTCCAGAACTGGTTGTTCAGTGCGGTGAATAGCAGCGGCGCTGTTTCGCCCATAATGCGGGACAGTGCAATCAGCAGGCCTGTCAGAATACCGCTGCGCGCAGCCCTGAAGCCGATGGACAAAGTAATCTGTTCCTTGGTCGCGCCCAGCGCCGCCGCGGCTTCACGCAGACTGTCGGGCACAAGGATCAAAAAGCTTTCACTGGTGCGCAAAATCACGGGCACAGCGATCATGGCAAGCGCCACAGCCCCGGCATAACCAGAAAAGCCATGCATGGGTTTGACCATCATTTCATAGGCAAAGATGCCAACGCATATGGATGGTGTGGACAGCAGCGTATCGTTGCAAAAGCGGATAACACTGCCCCAACGGGTGCGCCGCTGATATTCCGACAGATAGACGCCACCCATAACACCAGTCGGGATGGCGATCAGCATGGCCATTACTACCATAATCAGGCTGCCGACAATGCTGTTGGCCAGACCGCCCGTACCGCCGGGGGGTGGTGTTGTTTTGGTCAGCGTGTCGGCGGTAATATACGCGATGCCTTGTGTCACGATTTCGTAAAGGATCACCATCAGTATGGCGACCCCTAACCCAACCGATGTCAAGGCAATGGCTGTCGCGATCGCGTTTTTAGCTTTGCGTATCCGAAGCAGGTTCTTATTCACGCGGGCCTGCCTTTGACTGCGCGCGCAGCCATGCATTTGCTGATCACGAGGGCCAGGAATGTTGAGACCAGCAAGATAAAGCCAAGGGCGATCAGCGATGATGTGTGCATGTCGCTGGTAGCTTCGTTGAATTCATTGGCGATACTGGCGGATATTGTCGTTGCGGGTGCCAGCAATGACGTGCTGATGCGGTGTGCATTGCCGACGACGAAGGTGACAGCCATAGTTTCTCCCAGCGCGCGACCTAACGCCAGAAAGGCGCCGCTAAAAATTTCCTGCTTGATGTAGGGCAGGGATATGGAACGTGTAACTTCCCACGGCGTCATGCCCAACGCGTAGGCGGATTCCTTCATCAGACGCGGGACGGATTGAAACAGATCAACAACAATAGCCGTCAGGAAAGGCAGGATCATGATGGCAAGAACGATACCCGCGGTCAACAGGCCAACCCCGTAGGGCGGGCCGGAGAATATTTGACCAATAAAGGCGAAGTGGCCCAGATGTTTGATGAGAAAGGGTTGCAGGGTGGTTTGAAAGCAGGGGGCCAACACATACATCCCCCACAGCCCGTAGACCAGACTTGGGATGCCTGCGAGCAATTCGATCAAGCTGCGTATGGGGAGGACCAATCGCCGTGGCATAATCTCGCTCAGGCAAAAGCCGATGCCGATACTGACAGGGAATGATAAAACAAGTGCGATAGCGGCGCTGATAATCGTGCCGTAAATCGAGGACAGGGCACCGAACGTATCGGTCACCGGGTTCCAGGCTTCGTTTGTTAGAAAATGCAAGCCAAAGCTGGAGAATGCGGGCCACGCCGCATACCCCAGCAATATAGCAAAAGCGATCGTAAAAACGACAACGCAAAGCCCACTGAGGGCTGTCAGGCCTCTGACCGTCCAGTTCGTCAGGCTTTGCGTCCGTTGTGTCATTATTTCAGATCAATCTGTTTCCAGCTGTCCTTAACCTGTGCGACGACGCTTGCGGGCAGTGGCACATAGTCAAGCGCCTTTGCAGCGTCGTTGCCGTTCTGATAGGCCCATGCAAAGAAATCCAGCGCTTCCTTGCTGGCTTTTGCATCCACCGGCTTGGTGTGCATCAGAATGAAGCTGGCGCCTGTGATGGGCCAGCTCTTGTCGCCGGGCTGGTTCGTCAGGATCAGGTAGTATCCCGGTGCTTTGGCCCAATCAGCATTGGCTACCGCCGCTTCAAACGTAGCGGTTTCCGGGCGCACCGTTTTGCCGGCCTTATTCACCATCTGCACAAAGCTCAGCTTGTTTTGCACGGCATAGGCATATTCGACGTAGCCGATAGCACCGTCTGTGTGCATGGTCATGCCGGCAACGCCTTCGTTACCCTTGGCGCCGATACCGGCGGGCCACTGGACGGAAGCATTCGCGCCGACTTTCTGGCCGAACTTGCTGTTAACCGATGTCAGGTAGTAGGTGAAAAGGAAGTTGGTGCCGGACCCGTCCGAACGATAAACCTGAACGATCGGTTGGTGTGGCAGTTTCAGCTTGGGATTGATTTTGACGATCGACGGATCATCCCAATATTTGGCTTCACCCAGATAAATGTCGGCCAACGTTTGACCGTCCAGAACCATCTGGCCTGGGGCGATGCCTTTAACGTTGATAACGGGAACGACACCGCCGATAATCATTGGCCACTGGATCAGGTCGCCGTCCTTGAGTTCGTCCGTGGTCAGTGGTTTGTCTGACGCGCCAAAGGTCACGGTGTTGGCTTTGATCTGCTTGATGCCGCCGCCAGAGCCGATGGACTGATAGTTCAGGCCGATGCCGGTTTGCTGCTTGTAGGCTTCAGCCCACTTTGCATAAACGGGATAGGGGAATGTTGCACCGGCGCCGGAAATCTCCTCGGTTGCGTTGGCATGTAGACAGCACAGTAGGACGGCAGAAGCCAGAACGGCCGCTGCGCGCTTGATGAATGAGCGCATGGTTTTCTCCTGATGGGGGTGAGGGTAAAAGCAGCTCGCCCCGCTTCTACGGCGAAGCGTGTAGGCATTTGACGTAAGACGGCGGCTAGTCATGGACATCCATGGCTGTTGAAACGCTGCTTTTCTGCGGTCGCCTATAGCCTATTATGTATGAAAACTAAACTGTTTTTTGCGCCGCAAAGGAACTGCGGTTTGCATGTATGAAAGATAAGGGTAAATCCACCTAAGACCGGGGTTACGCCATGGCTTTCTTCAGATTTTCGGTGATTTTCTCAAGGAACTCGCGTGTGTTCAGCCACTGCTGATTCGTGCCGATGAGGATAGCCAGGTCCTTGGTCATATGGCCTTGCTCAACAGTCTGAATGCAGACTTTTTCCAGCAGCTTGGCGAAATCAACGACGTCGGGTGTGTCATCCATCTTGCCGCGATACTGCAGTCCTTGCGTCCATGCGAAGATGGAGGCAATCGGGTTCGTTGAAGTTTCCTTGCCCGCCTGATGGTCGCGGTAATGGCGCGTCACCGTGCCATGCGCCGCTTCGGTTTCAATGGTGTTGCCATCGGGCGACAAAAGAACGGAGGTCATCAGGCCAAGTGAGCCGAAACCTTGTGCGACAGAGTCGGACTGAACGTCGCCGTCATAGTTTTTGCAGGCCCATACAAAACCGCCTTCGTCACGCAGCGACTGCGCGACCATGTCGTCGATCAGGCGGTGTTCGTAGGTCAGTTTGGCAGCTTCGTACTTAGACTTGAATTCTTGCTCATAGATTTCAGCAAACAGATCCTTAAAACGACCGTCATAGGCCTTCAGGATGGTGTTCTTCGTCGACAGATAAAGCGGGTAACCGCGCATCAGCGCATACGTCAAACAAGCGCGTGCAAAACCGCGAATGGACTCGTCCTCATTATACATCGCCATGGCGACGCCGCTGCCCGGGTAATGAAACACTTCATGGCTTATGGGGGTGCTGCCGTCATCCGGTTGGAAGGTGATGGTGAGGCGGCCCGGACCGTTGACGCGGAAGTCAGTCGCGCGATATTGGTCGCCATAGGCGTGGCGCGCAATGATGATGGGCTTTTTCCAACCCTGAACATAATGCGGCACGTTCTTGATCAAAATCGGCTCACGGAACACGGTGCCGTTCAGAATGTTGCGGATCGTGCCGTTGGGCGACTTCCACATTTTCTTCAGATTGAATTCTTTGACGCGCGCTTCGTCGGGAGTGATGGTTGCGCATTTGACGCCGACGCCGTAGCGTTTAATGGCCTCAGCGCTTTCGATCGTGATTTTATCCTCGGTGCGGTCACGTTCCTGAATGCCCAGATCATAATATTTCAGGTCAACATTCAGATAGGGCAGGATCAGCCAGTCCTTGATCATCTGCCAGATGATGCGCGTCATTTCGTCGCCATCAAGTTCAACGAGGGGCGTTTTTACATCAATTTTTGCCATGGCGTGTCCGTTTAGACTGGAGGGTTGATAAGGCGTGGTGAGATTACATCTTGTCGGTCTTGGGGGCAATACTGAGCGTGTGGTCGTGTTTAAGGAAGCTCAGAACCTCTTCAACATTATCAGCCACATGGAAAAGAGCCGTATCATGCGGGGCCGCAAAGCCTTCATTGATCAGTCGGTTAACCAGCTCAATGAACGGGTCCCAGAAGCCTTTGTGGTTCAGCAGTATAATTGGCTTGTTGTGGAATTGCAGCTTGCGCCATGTCAGGATCTCAAACGCCTCATCAAGCGTACCAAACCCGCCGGGCAGGATGAGGAAGGCATCAGATTTATCAACCATCAATTGCTTGCGGTTATGCATGTTCGAGACGATGTGGAGCTCGCTTAACCCGCTATGCGGGTTTTCATCCGAGCGTATGTTGTGCGGGATGATGCCAACGACGTAGCCACCGGTTTCCATAGCCGAGTCGGCGACAATGCCCATCAGGCCAATCTCCGCCCCACCGTAAACCAGTTGGTATTTGTTTTCCGTAAGCGCTACGCCCACCTGACGGGCTAGAACCTTATAATGATCCGCCACACTGTCGGAAGCGCCGCAATACACACACACAGAAGAGATCGTCACTTAACACTCACATATGGTCGTTGAAAGGGTAAAGAGGCGGACTGGGGCGCGCCTCAGGTCGATACATATTCGCCCAGCAGGTTAATGAAGGGGCGGGATTCCTGCAAGAACATGATGAGCGGATAGAATATAAAGTCAGGCGCGTTGTTCACATCCTTGATGTAGGTGCCACGCGCAAAAACACGGCCTGCATTGTCCAGCTCAAACTTGACGAACAGCTTGGCGGATATATCGCTGATAATACGCAGCACAGCGAAGCGGCGTTCCATGGATTGGATGGAAAAGGGCAGGTACCCGATAAAGGCTACAACCGAGATCAGGCTTTCTTCGGCTGTATGTGTCTGTGTTATTTGTATTTTCAGGCCATCTAACGTGAAGTTGGCAATGTGTCTTGTTTGGCCGTTGCCCAGCGCCGATAGACTCTCAATGCTGTAAAACAGGTCGCGAAGTTCCGACGCCTCAGGCGGCGTTAGGGGCTGCGCAGCTTCACTTAATGCACCCATGCCATGACCGTGTTTGTTGATTGTCCTGTGTATTATGTAGCCCCGGACGCTTAACACAAGATTAATATGGATTTTGGCTGTTTATTGTAGATAATCACGCAAAACCGCATGGAAACAAGCCGTATGCCCAATCTTTTGACCTATTTTCATCCTGCAGGACGCCCGTTCATCTTTTTGTTCTGTCTGGCGACGTGGGGTCTGTCCTATCTGGGTTGGCCGTTTTTTGTCGTCGGCCTGTTCTTGACCGGGTGGTGCTTGTACTTCTTCCGTAACCCGACGCGCATTGCGCCGACGCGCCCCGGCCTGATCATCAGCCCCGCAGACGGTCATGTGGTTGCGGTGACCGAGGTTGTGCCGGATGTAGATTTGGCGCTTGGCGCTGATACGCGTACCCGTATCAGTATCTTCCTGAATGTGTTTGATGTGCACGTGAACCGCATGCCGGCAGATGGCATTGTGCGTAATCGCATCTACAGACCCGGCAAGTTTTTTAATGCGTCGTTGGATAAGGCCAGCGTGGATAATGAGCGCATGGCGTTGGTGCTTGAACTGACGGGCGACCATCCGGCCAGCACTAAAACGATGGGGGTTGTACAAATCGCGGGACTTATCGCCCGCCGTATTTTGTGTGATGCCGATATGGGTGACGTTTATAAAGCCGGGCAACGCTACGGCATCATACGGTTCGGCAGCCGCACCGACATTTATCTACCGGTTGGCGTGTCGCCGATGGTTGGTGTCGGGCAGTATATGATTGGTGGTGAAACCGTTTTGGCGGATTGCCAGTCTGCAGAAGGCATACGCCATGTGGAAAGGCGAGATTAGCCGTGGCCGATCAGCAAGCCAAGCTTCCTAAGACATTGCGCACGTTACCTTTGACGCGTTTGCTGCCTAATATGCTGACACTGATGTCATTGTGTTCGGGCTTGACAGCCATGCGCTTTGGCCTGATGGAGAAATGGCACGAAGCCATCATTGGTATCGTGTTCGCCATGTTGTTTGACATTCTGGATGGCCGTGTCGCTCGACTCCTGAATACAACCAGTAAATTCGGCGCGGAGCTGGACAGCTTATCGGATGCCATCAGCTTTGGTGTGGCGCCCGGTTTTATCATGTATCAATGGTCGTTGAGCGCTAATCATGACTTTGGCTGGATCGCTGTGCTTGCCTTTGCGGTGTGCTCTGCGCTGCGCCTCGCGCGATTTAATACCATGTTGGAAGATGAAGTGGCTCCCGCATGGACTAAACGGTTTTTCACGGGCATTCCGGCCCCCGCTGGCGCAGGACTTGTTCTGGTGCCCTTGACGGCGTTTCTTCAGTTTGGCGATGAGATTGTACTGCCCAGCACGTTGTTGTGCGTATGGTTGATTATTGTCGGCGGCCTGATGGTCAGCCGCATGCCGACATTGGCGATTAAGGGCTGGCGTGTCGCACCCGGCTGGGTGGCGCCCATTTTTGTGCTGGCTGTTCTGTTCTTTGCCGCGCTGGTTACAAACCCATGGCTGACCCTGACGGGGTTGGGGCTGTTTTATATGGCGCTTTTGCCAGTTGGTTTGGTTGCCTATTATCATCGTAAAAGTCAGGAAGAAAAGGAGGCGTCGAATGCCTAAAACTGTTTCTATTGCCTTGCCCAAGGGCGGCGCGATTGATGTTGCTAACAACAGGCAGCTGGTATTTCTGGCGGGGCCGTGTCAGTTGGAGTCGCGGGCGCATGCACTGGAAATGAGCACGGCCTTGCGTGATGTTGCTCAAAAGTACGGCGTTGGGCTGGTTTATAAAACATCGTTTGATAAAGCGAACAGATCCTCGATTAAAACGCAGCGTGGCTTGGGTTTGGATGCGTCGCTGTCTATCTTCGCCGAAATTCGTGAAAGCGTTGGCCTGCCCGTCATGACGGATATTCATGAACGCGAACAATGTGCGGAAGTCGCGAAGGCTGTCGATGTCCTGCAGATCCCCGCCTTTCTGTGTAGGCAGACGGATTTGCTGTTGGCAGCCGGTGAAACAGGGCGCGTCATAAACGTGAAGAAGGGACAATTCCTGGCGCCGTGGGACATGAAGAATGTCGCCGCGAAAATTGCTTCGACCGGCAATGAAAACATCATGCTGTGCGAGCGTGGCGCGAGCTTTGGCTATAATACATTGGTATCCGATATGCGTTCTCTGCCCATTATGGCGGAGACGGGATATCCCGTCGTATTCGATGCCACCCATTCGGTGCAGCAACCGGGCGGGCGTGGAGAAAGCTCAGGTGGCCAGCGCGAATTTGTGCCGACACTGGCGCGTGCCGCCGTGGCAGTGGGTGTTGCGGCTGTGTTCTTGGAAGTTCATCAGGACCCCGATAACGCGCCGTCTGATGGGCCAAACATGGTGCACCTGAAGGATTTCCCGAAGCTTGTGGAAACGCTTCTGTCATTTGACAGGATCTCCAAAGCGCCTGTTGCCGCATAGACGTAGGCGTGGGGGCGTGTTCGAGTGAACTGCCTCTCCCATGAAGGATAGGGTTCAGGCGATACCGGCGCGTAACAGATCGTGAATGTGGATGATGCCGACGGGCTTCCTGTCATCGACGACAAAGAAATTGGTGCGCATCTTTTCATTCAGGATTTTCAGTGCCTCGGCCGCCAGCGTTTGCGGCGTTACTGTCATCGGGGAGGGATTCATAACCTCACCCGCTGTGCGTGCCAACAGGTCGTTATTCATATGGCGACGCAAGTCACCGTCAGTGATGATGCCGGCCAGTGTGCCGTCTTCGTTGACAATGCCGATACATCCAAAGCTTTTGCGCGTCATGGTAACCAGAACGCCATCCATTTTGTCGGACGCTTTGGCCAGCGGTAATTCCTCGCCCTTATGCATAATCTCGCCGACGCGCAGCAGGATCTTGCCCAGCTTGCCGCCCGGGTGGTAGTTACGGAAATCGTCTGCAGTAAAGCCTTTGCTTTCCAAAACGGCCACGGCCAGCGCATCACCCAGCGCCAGCATCATGGTCGTTGATGTCGTGGGGGCTAGGCCCATGGGGCAAACTTCCGGTTCATTGGGTAGGGTCAGGGTGATATCTGCGGAACCGCCCAGCGCGCTTTCACTTTTTTTCGTAATGGCGATCAGCGGTATCGAAAAACGGCGGGTGTAGGTGATGAGGTCGGTCAGTTCAGCCGTCTCACCGGAATAGGAAAGGCCCAGCACAACATCCTGCGACGTAATCATGCCCAGATCGCCATGGCTGGCCTCACCCGGGTGCACAAAATGAGCGGGGGTGCCGGTGGACGCCAGCGTTGCCGCGATTTTACGCGCCACATGGCCGCTTTTGCCCATGCCGGATACGATCACGCGGCCCTGACAGTTCAGCAGGCAACGCACAGCGCGAACAAAGTCACCATTCAACTGCTCAGCCAGCAAACTCAGGGCCTGACTTTCGGTTCGCAGGACATGCTTACCGCAGGCGATCAGCTCGGCATCTGTTTTTGTTGTTTCAGCCATTTTGTGTTGTGCGCTCATGGATATAACCCTTATCTGGCGCGATTGTAGAGCCTTTCCCGGAAAGGACAAGGCCAAGCAGACTCGTTATTTGACAGGAATAACAATGCTGTAGCTTGTAATGGGCGGCGCCATGGGCACATAAGTAACGACGGGCGGCGGTGCAACCATAACCGGTGCGGTTGCGACAACCGGCGGCGGGTAGACCGGATAAGCGTAAACGGGCTGCGGTACTGCGACTGCATAGGGATAATAGGGATACCAGTGATGGTGATGTTCCCATCCCCAACGCCATTCGTCATGGGCAGAGGCGGTACCGCCCGAAGCCATAACAAACAAGCCTGATAAAGCCAGTAAGGTGATTAATGATGTTCTGGTGCGCATGGCGTATCCCCCTCATGCCTGAAATCCATGCTTGCATGCTGCGCCTCCCCTGAGGCCGGATTAGGGAGGACCAATGGCGGAATAAGGGCATTACATCCGCCTTTAAAATGCCCAATCTGTAAAGCGGGCTAATTGACCAGCAGGCTGCGGAGCGTGCGCATTTCTTCGAGTGCGCGACCGGTGCCCAACGCGACGCAGGACAATGGGTCTTCGGCAACCGAAACCGGCAGGCCCGTCGCGTGACGCAGGACCAGGTCTAGGTTGCGAAGCAGGGCACCGCCACCCGTCAGGACGATGCCTTTGTCGACAATGTCGGCGGCGAGTTCAGGGGCCGTATTTTCAAGCGCGATCTTAACGGCTTCCAGAATGGCGCTGACGGGCTCGGCCAGACTTTCTGCAACCTGACGTTCCGTAATCACGATTTCCTTAGGCACGCCGTTCATCAGATCGCGGCCCTTTATTTCCGTCACACGGCCTTCGCCATCTTCGGGCGGGCAGGCGGAACCGATTTCTTTCTTGATGCGTTCGGCCGTGCTTTCACCGATCAGCAGGTTGTGATAGCGGCGGATGTAATTGATGATGGCTTCGTCCAGCTTGTCACCACCCACGCGAACCGAGCGTGAATAGACAATGCCGCCTAAAGACAAAACCGCGACTTCGGTCGTGCCGCCACCGATATCGACAACCATCGATCCGGTCGGCTCAGTCACAGGTAGGCCTGCGCCAATGGCGGCAGCCATCGGTTCTTCGATCAGGAACACGCGGCGTGCGCCAGCGGATTCAGCGGATTCCTGAATGGCGCGGCGTTCAACGGCAGTTGATCCGGACGGCACGCAGATGATGATTTGCGGATTGGCAAAGCTGCGGCGGTTATGCACCTTGCGAATGAAGTGCTTGATCATTTCTTCGGCAACTTCGAAATCGGCGATGACGCCGTCGCGCAGCGGGCGAATGGCTTGGATATTGCCAGGCGTTCTGCCGAGCATCAGCTTCGCTTCGTCGCCAACGGCGAGAACTTGTTTCTTACCTTTGCTGTACGCAATGGCGACCACCGAGGGTTCATTCAAAACAATACCGCGCCCACGCACATAGACGAGCGTATTCGCGGTTCCAAGATCGATCCCCATATCGGCGGAGAGCATGCCTAACAAATTGGCAAACATGATATTTCTGCGTTCCCTGATGCGTTTAACAAAAGTGCGGCTTGTTTTGACACCGTTACGCTTCGGGTGCAAGCCTGTGTTAGGATGCAATCTAACACAATGAATTTATTAGACAAATAAATATATTGGCCTATTTTAGATGTGGAGATTCCGCCATGTATGCCATGCCTTTGGGCGAAAAGCTTGCCTTTTTCCAGATCATCCTGATTGACCTGTCTTTGGCAGGCGACAACGCTATTGTTGTGGGGATGGCCGTGGCTGGTCTGCCACAGGCTCTGCGGCACCGCGCATCATCGCTGGGGATTGGTGCGGCGGCTCTATTACGTGCCTGTCTGGCGCTGTTTGCTTTGGATATTCTGCATCTGACGGGGCTGACGCTGGCGGGCGGGTTGCTGCTGCTGCTTGTGGGGTGGAAGTTGTACCGCGAATTACGCCATCGGCATAAAGCGCAGCAGGTTCAAACTGCGGGGCTGATAGCCGAGCCCCTAGTTACAAAAACACTGGGGCAAGCGATCTTACAAATTGTTGTCGCTGATATTTCCATGTCGCTGGACAATGTATTGGCTGTTGCGGGCGCTGCACATGGCAAGTGGGGCCTATTGCTGTCCGGCATGGCTCTGTCGGTTATCCTGATGGGATTTGCCTCAAGCTTTGTCGTCAAACTGGTGGCGCGCAACCACCGCTTTGGTTATGTCGGCATCGCCGTGATTTTTTACACAGCAATCAACATGATCCATGACGGCATGCCGGAAATTTTATCGTTGATGCAGTAATCAGCTGACCGACTTTTTGCCCATCGCCAGATATTTCTCACGGCGATTGTTCAGCAAAGTCTTGGCGTCATAACGCGACAATTCCTCCAGCGCTTCGCCAATGGCATTGCCGACGCGGGCGATCATTTCCTCGCGATTTCTGTGTGCGCCGCCAAGGGGTTCGGGAATAATCTGGTCAATAATACCAAGTTGTTCCAGATCCTGGGCCGTGAGGCGAAGAGCCGCCGCCGCATCTGCCGCCTGGCTTGCGCTGCGCCACAAGATGGATGCGCAACCTTCAGGCGAGATGACGGAGTAAATCGCGTGCTCGAGCATCAAAACGCGGTCGCCCGCCGCAATGGCGATGGCACCGCCTGAGCCACCTTCGCCGATAACGCAGGCGATAAGGGGCACATTGATATTCAGGCATTTTTCAATCGAGCGAGCGATGGCTTCAGCCTGACCGCGCGCTTCGGCATCGACGCCGGGGAATGCACCCGCTGTGTCGACCAGTGTGATGACGGGCAGGCGGAAACGGTTCGCCATATCCATCAGGCGTTGCGCCTTGCGGTAGCCTTCGGGTTTGGCCATGCCAAAATTATGTTTAATACGGCTTTCTGTATCGTGGCCGCGTTCCTGCCCTATAATGACGCAGGGCTGACCCGAGAAACGGCCCAGACCACCAATAATAGCCTGGTCATCCGCGAACAGACGGTCACCTGCCAGCGGCGTGAAGTCTTCAACCAACGCTTTGATGTAGTCAAGGCAGTGCGGACGGTCGGGGTGACGCGCCACCTGAACCTTTTGCGCGGGTGTCAGCTTGTCATAAACCTGATGCAACTGCTTTTCGACCTTCACCTGAAGTTTGGCGATTTCGTCAGCGATATTGACGCGGCCACCGTCGGACAGGTGGCGCAATTCTTCAATCTTGGTTTCCAGTTCGCTGATCGACTGCTCAAAATCCAACACTTGCATGGGAATCTACCTCATTATTTTCCGGAGACAGGGTTATCACGTCAGGGCGCAGTGTGCAAATCAGCGCCCGTAATTGTTAACGAATACAGCAAAGCGTCCACAAGGCCACTGTGCCGCTGGTAATAATCACGCCGCTTGCCTTGCTGCTTAAAGCCAAAGATTTCATAGAAACGGCAGGCAACGGGATTATCCGCGCCGACTTCCAGCATCAAGGTCTCTGCGCCTTGTTTTTGTGCGTGCAGGATGGCTTGTCGCAGTAATTCTTGCGCCAGACCGCGCCTTTGCATGGGTGGGACAACACAAAGTGTCAGTATTTCGGCCTGATCTGCTGCCATCTGGCACACAATAAATCCTGCGAGATTTCTGTCTTGCTCAACGGCATAACCGAAGGTGGTGTTGAGTGCCAAGCTGTCGGCCAATTGCTGCGCCGACCAGACACCATCGCTAAAGCATGCGGCATGCAGCACCGCAAGGTTGTGGGCATCGTCGATGTGAATAGGCCGTAGCATATCAGGCTGCCGGTTTTGTTTTGACGGTTACGTCAGGCGGACGCACATAAAGCGGTTTGGGCTGATAGGCGTCGCTTTGCAACGGGGCGGATGCAGCCAATTGTGCGCATATTGCTACTTCGCTTAATACAGGTTTGTGGAATCCGGGCGCCCACGTATCACCAATGTCGCCTGTGATGACAATGTCGGGATGCGTGGAGGCGTAGGCCATAATTTCCGTCTGTGTCCACATTAACGGTTCTGAGGCTTGACCCGCTGCGTCAATTGTCATGGCATATAGTTCCGCCCGACGTGAATCGATGACAATCATCTGTGAATTGGCGCAGCCTTCAAATTCGGCGCGATAGATGCCAAAGCGGCTGATGCCGATAACAGGTTTATTGCTGGCGAGGCCGATCCCGCGCGCGGCGGCAAGGCCGATGCGCAGGCCGGTAAAACTGCCGGGGCCACGTGTAACCGCAATACGGTCCAGATTGGCATAGTCCTTGCCCGCACTGCGCATCATTTCTTCGATGAGCGGCATCAGGCGTTGATCCTGGCCGCGCGCCATGTGTTCCTGCGCCTCGGCCAGAACGCGCCCGTCCTGCCAAACGCAAACGGCGCAACCGTTGCCCGCGCTATCGATTGACAGTATCAGCATGGTTCAGGCGGATTGCCGCACTTCCCGCACTTCGGGGATGTAGTGTTTCAGCATGTTTTCAATGCCGGCTTTCAGCGTCATGGTTGAGCTGGGGCAACCTGCGCACGAGCCCCGCAGGTTCAGGTACACAACGCCGTCTTCAAAACGCTGGAAGGTGATATCACCGCCGTCTTGTGCAACGGCGGGGCGCACCTTGAGGTTAATCAATTCGCGGATCTGTGCGCTGACAGCATCATCTTCGCTGTGTGCTTCTTCGGCGCTATCCCCTTCTTGTGCCAATATCGGCTTGTTCAGTGTGTAATGATCCATGATGGCGGCAAGAATAGGCGGTTTGAGGCTTAGCCAATCCTTGTCAGCTGACTTTGTGACGGTAATGAAATCGCTGCCAAGGAACAGGCCCTTAACACCGCTGATTTTAAACAATGTCTCGGCAAGTGGCGAAGCGCTGGCCATGTCCGCACTGGTGATTTCCAGCGTGCCTTGGGGCATTACGCCACGTCCGGGCAGGAATTTCATCGTCGCGGGATTGGGCGTTTCTTCGGTTTGTATAAACATGGCAGTCTCCTTACTGCGTGTATTCTACAAATATCCGCCCTTTAATGCCAGTGTGAGATCTGCCCATTAACGACTTCAAAGAATTGGGCTTTTTGATTAAGGGCGGAGAAAAAGGCCGCATCTGTGCCGCTGAGCCACGCCTGTATGCCTAGGCTTACGATGTCTTCGAACAATGCCGCGCGCCGTGTGTCATCCAGATGGGCGGCGATATCATCCATCAGGAAGAGCGGGTTCATGCGGCGATGGGCACGCAAGGTGCGGAGGTAAGCCAGCATGATGGCGATCAGCAGCGCCTTTTGCTCGCCTGTCGAACACAAATCCGCCGGGCAGTTTTTGGCAATGTGCGTAACGGACAAATCGGTTCGGTGTACGCCACAGGAGGTTGTGCCGCTGTTGGCGTCATCTTGTCGTGTGGTGGCCCATGCTTCACGTAAAGAATCTTCTACCAGCAAAGCGGGCGTGGTCTGCAGTCTTTCTTCGGCCACACCTAGCAGGCGCAAGCCAGCATGCGGAAAAGCCGGATGAATATCCGGCATGACAGTCAGTAATTGTGACAGCAATTGGTTGCGTGCGGCTGCAATTGCGACGCTGGACTGCGCCATTTCATCTTCCAGCGCATTCAACCACTCATGATCGGCATAGGCGCCACGGTCGCGTAGCAGACGCAAGCGCTCGCGCATGGCTTTTTCATAGCGTGTGACGCGTCCGGCGTGGGCGGTGTCAAAACTGTATGTCAGGCGGTCAATCAATTTACGGCGTGCGGTTGTGCCATCCGCCAGAATACGATCCATGTCTGGTGTCACCCAGGCCATGGCAATATGTTCGGCCAATTGTTGTTGGTTGCGTACGGGTTTGCCGTCTACCAGCGCAATGCGGCGGTCATTATCACCGGACTCCGGGTCGCGTCCGGTGCCGACCAGCATAGTGCCGACTTCGTTATGCAACTCTGCCGCAACGCCCCATGGTGCGGGGCTATGAATGTTCTGTAGGTCGGCTAGGGCCGCTTTGCGCATCCCGCGTCCGGGGACGAGCAGGCTTATGGCTTCCATAAGATTTGTCTTGCCGCTACCGTTCGCGCCGAACAGGACAACAGGGGAAGCGTCACAGTCAATGCGCAGGCCAGAATAATTGCGGAAGTTAGATAGGGATAGCCGTGTTACAGCCAACGGTGCCGTGTGGGGCACAGGTGATGTGTCGGATAGAGTATCTTGTAACAAGCGCTGATTCATGAATTAAGCCTATCCTGATTGTTGCCGTTCAGGATAGGCTTAAAGCTTGCGGTCCGGAAATTAGCGGATGTAAACGTGCACTTCCGGTGACTGAGCCGTTTGTGCTTGTGTGTTTGCAACCGAAATACGTGAAGGCGACAGACCCAATTGGATCAGTGAACGCTTCACATTCTCTGCGTTACGGCGGGCGGATTCTTCTTCCTTGGCCAACTCAGCCGGGTCACCGCTGGACGGCGAAACCGCAACAACCGAAAATTCGGCGTTCGGGCGGCGTTCGATGGCCGTGCCAACTGCCTGCGACAATTGTTGCTCGTATTCAACGTTCGGTTGGTTGTAACGGATAAGAACTAGCAGGCGGCCAACCGAAGGCGCTACGCCAACATTGGCAACTGGCGCGGCTGCGGGTACGGATTCCTGCATCAGGTCGCGCGGCGACATCGGTGCCGGACCACCAACAACGCCGGAGGGCATCGAGGCGACAGGTGAGGTATTCACAATAACCGGACGGTTAGACAGGCTGTTGCCCAGCAGTTCACCACGGCTGATGGCAAACGACAGAGCCTGCAAATTGGCGCGTTCGGTTGTCAGGTAGCTGGTCTGACGTTGAATGTCGCCGGTTGTCTGATTGCGGAGGTAATCCAACTGAACAACCATGCGGCTGACTTCGTCACGCAGCAGCTTCAGCTGGTCATGATCTTCGTCAACGGCGCCCGAAAGCTGGAACGCTGCCTGGATGGATTCCAGGAGGTACGAAGCGAGCGAGGCGTCGGCGTCAACCGCGGTTTCCAAACCGTTCAGGCGTGCGAGCGATGATGTGACTTCATCCAAGCTGCTGTTGGCTTCTTCCCATTGGCGCAGCAGGATCGGGTTACCACGTGTGGTGCCGTTTTGCAGGCGTGCCGTAATGGCGGCAACCGTGCTGTGATACTGAACCGCACCGGCGGCGCCGCTGGCGCGCAAGACGGCAAATTCATTCGAGTTCAAATTGACCGAGGCGCGCAGACGCAGAATTTCGTCACGCAGTTCCAGGGCGCGGTTGCCGACAACCGTGCCGCTGGACGGGCCAAAGTTGGACAGGCTGTCCGTGCTGACGCTGGCGTTTGCCAAGGCAAGTGAAGGGTCGGTTGAGGGTGCGCCGCCGAGATCAGCCGCCGCGTCCGTCGCGTTATCACCCGCGCGAATTGAAAGCGGGTGCGTCGCCAGTTCAGCCGCATGTGCGGGCGTCGCGCCTAAAACCAATGAAACGATGCCAGCCAATAAAGCGGAGCGAGCCATCGCGGAACCTGAAATATACATCTTGCCGAGCCTTTCCAATAAGCGCCCAGAGAGGGGACATCGAATCTGTAATTGTTTAGTGGATTTGCGCAGAAATTCCAAGCCCTTGGATAAAGAATTGCTCATGGATTCGTCAGGAACCCATCTTGTGGGCTTGTTTTGTTAATTTTTGTGCCTTTTGCGCGACAGTTTTCCCTTCTTGTGGTGGCCGCGTCGGTCATCCCTTCCTGTGGATAATTCGGTTTTGTGAGGCCTAAAGGGTTTTTTATGTCCTTTGGGGCGGTCGGAGGATCGTTTTTCCGGCTGGTCTGATTCGACAATTGAGAACGACATGCCCCCCGTCAGCCGGTCTGCGGATTCGAGACGTACGGTAACTTTCTGCGCAAGCTGGAAGCGACGGCGCGTGCGCTTACCCAACAGGGCCTGCGATTTTTCGTCGTGGAAATAATAATCATCGGGTAGGGCGTTGATGGGGATAATGCCGTCCGCACCCGTTTCATCCAAACGCGCAAACAGGCCAAAACGGGCAACCCCGCTTATACGCGCAGGGAACACAGATCCGACACGGTCCGCCATGAACAATGTGGTGTAACGATCAATGGCGTCACGCTCTGCTGTCGCGGCGCGGCGCTCGGTGTTGGAGATGTGGTCGCCAATCTCTTCCAGATTCTCTATTTCATTGTCGGTCAATCCGTCGTCGCCAAGTTTGCATGTGCGAATAAGGCCGCGATGGACGATGAGGTCGGCATAACGTCTGATGGGGGATGTGAAGTGCGCGTACTTAGCCAGCGCAAGACCGAAATGCCCGATATTTTCCGGACTATAGATCGCCTGCGACTGGCTGCGCAGCATCATTTCATTGACGACTTGCGCGTGCGGGCCGCCTGCGTGCTTTTCCAATATCTGCGTCAGGAAGCGTGGGTGCAGTTGCTTGGTAGGTACCAGTGAGATATCAAGGCTATCCAGAAAATCACGCAACGCTTCCAGTTTGGCCTCGGATGGTTTGTCGTGTACGCGATAAAGGCAAATGCCACCTTTGTTTTCCAACTGCGCGGCGGCGGCTACGTTGGCAGAGATCATAAATTCTTCGATCAACTTATGGCTGTCATAACGCTCGCGTACCTGAATGGCTTTGACTTTGCCATCATCACCGATTTGTACCTTGCGCTCCGGCAGGTCAAGCTCCAGTGTGCCGCGATTCAGACGCGCTTTAATCAATGCACGGTATGCGCCGTATAGTGGTTTCAAAACAGGTTCGATCAGTGGAGCGGTGGTTGCATCCGGCTCCCCATCCATGGCTTTTTGCACTTGTGTATAGGTCAGGCGGGCCTTGGAGCGCATGACGCCGCGCACAAAGCGCCAACTGAGTAATTCGCCATCGGCATTCAGCCACATATGAACCGCCATACAGGCGCGCTCGACTTGTGGTTTGAGGGAGCAGAGCTCGTTACTCAATGCCTCCGGCAGCATCGGCACAACGCGGTCAGGGAAATAAACGGAATTGCCGCGTTCATACGCGGTTTCGTTCAGGGCGCTGTTATGACGCACATAATGTGCGACGTCGGCAATGGCTACGATCAGGTGCCAACCCTCGTTGCCGTTTTTATCCTTGTGTGGTTCGGCAAATACCGCGTCATCAAAATCGCGTGCATCTTCGCCGTCAATTGTCACAAGCGGTATGTCGCGCAGGTCTGTGCGGTTATTCAGCGTTACCGGCTCGGCGGCGTTGGCTTCCGCCAGTGCTGCTTTCGGAAACTCGGTTGGTATATTGTTGGCGGCGATAGAGATTAAACTAACGGCGCGCGGCGCGTTCGGATCGCCCAGAATTTCCACCAGTTTGCACTCGCGCGGACCAAAGCGGCGTTGGCTGGTGATATCGGCAATCGCCAGCATGCCTTCTTCCAGCGTGAAGCGTGTTTTGGCGTGGAGGACATAGTCGCCTTTGTCGCGTTTGTTAGTGGATTGCAGGCGCCAGCCGTTTGACCCTTTGGTCAATATGCCTACAACGCGTGTTTGTTCTTCACGCTCTTTACCCGGTGTCGCGGGGCGTTCTTTGCGCAAATCTGTGCGACGACCGCGTTTGGGTTTGTCAAAGGACTTGCTGCCCTTTGGCGTGTGCTTCTGTTTGTGTTTCAAATTTTGTCCAATCTTCAGAAAGTATGTTTCAGGTTACCATAGGCGTGGTTTTAGGCTGCTGCTTCAGGTTGAGCCAATGCTGACGCCCTGTCTGGAAGCCAAGGGAACCTGTGTATCCCAGTGAATCCAGAAAGGACTGATAATAATCGCGTAACCCGGTTGGCACGTCGATAGGCAGGGCTTTTTCACTGCGCAGGACAATGTCCAGCTTCTTGAGGCGCGAAAGTCCGTCAATTTGTATGGAGCCAAGGCGGCTCATCTCCACATCCAGCATGAACCGCAGGCCATGCAAGGCGTTGCCAGCAGGCGCGGTGTTGTGGCTCTGCTCATCACGAACATGCAGATAGATAGGGGCCATGCGGCCTTCGGCATACAGGGGCAGGTTATAGGTCCGCCATATATATTGGTCTGCGGCTGTGTCCTGCGTCACGCTGTCGCGCAGCTCGGTCGACAGTTGATGCACCAGTTCAAACTTGCCGGCACGTTCCAGAGCGTCCACGACATTACTGCCGAGCCAGCCGCGCACATCGCCTTGACGCAGGGCGCTAAATATAAACAGTAATGCGCCGCCAAGGTTGGCGGTCGGGTTCGGTAAAATATTCTGCGTAAGCGTTTGCGCAACCCCAGGGTTTGTTTGTTGTAGGGCGCTGATAATTTCGGGCAGGGCGGGTAGAGGATTTGGCTGCGGCGACTGCTGCAAAACAACAGGAGTGACCGCCTTGGGTTGCTGCACGGACAGTGTGACGGTGGCGCCTATGGGCAAGTCAACCGGTTGCCGGACATAAAGGTGCGCGCCGTCGGTTTGTAAAACCATTTGTCCATTAGCCGTTGTGCCGACAACGGTTGCCTGAACAAGCGCAGGCGTTGTTGTGTTCCCAGTGGATGAGGGCGTGATAATGGGCGCGGCTTGCGACTGCGTGGTAGCAATCGGTGATGTGTTGCTGCCAGCATTAACCGCCGCTGCCGCAGGTTCTTCAACATTCTGTACGGTCAGAGGGATTTCCTGACCATAAGAAAATCCAGGCGGCAAGGCGATTTTCTGTGCCACAATGTTGGGTGTCGGGGTGGCTGGCAATGACGTTGACAGAGGCGCGACACTTGGCTGGATTTGAGCGTTGGTTGGCTGTGTTGGTGTTGCGGGGCTGCCCACGGTGCTGGGCTGCGTGGTTGCTTGCGCCGTGGGTTGCTGGTTTGGTTGACTACCAGAAGTCAAGGGTGGTTGTGTTTGTGGTGCATCATTAGCCTGAGATGCTGGCGTTTCCTCCATCAATGGTATGGTTTTTTCAGGCGGCAGGATAATCGCTGTGATCTGATCGCCAACTTGCAGGCGCTGCGGTATAGGCAACGTTACCTGTTGTTGATTCATCGCTGCAATGTCGCTCGCACTCGTCAGGCGTATGGTGTTCGCGGAGCCTTGCTGGTCCGGCAGTAATAATATGGCGTGCGTGGGTGGATTTCCCGGTTGTAACACAACTGTCAGGTTGCGCTGCGTTTGAAACAAGGCGTTCAACTGCTGCTGCAACTGCCGCAGATCACTGCCCACAAGTGCGGGGAGTAATAAGGTCAATTCACCCTGCAACGTGTTCACGGTGACGGTGTTGCCTGTCGGCTGCTCATCAATCACGGCCTTTAACTGCACTTGTTGCAGAAGCTGCTGCAAATTTTCAGGCAGTTCAGTAATCGACGCATTCACGGGGGTGATGACAGGCACAGGGCCAACGGCTTGCGGCGCTTGCTGGGCAGGATTGATGGGGGTGATATCTATCATCCGACCCTTCCGTGGCGGTTACATCCTTGCGGCAATTGCGTCCACGTCCTGTGCCGCTTCGGCTGATGGCGAACGTGTCAGCAGCGGTGTTTGTGCGCGGATGGCGTCCCGGACCTTGGTGTCGCGGCGGACAATGCCCGCCAGCGGCGGCGAGTATTTCAGGAAGGTTTCGCAGGCTTTGCGCATCGTCTCATATGTCTTTTGGCCTTCGCTGGCGTTCGTCGCCATATTAACAACAACGCGCATGTCGGCGCTGGGGTTCGCGGCGCGTGCGAGTTTGATAAAGGCATAAGAGTCCGTCAGCGATGTCGGCTCATCATTCGTAATGACGTAAGTGATGGCTGCCGGGCCCGCCAATTGGCGAACAGAGCGGTCAACACCCGCGCCCAAATCAACCAGCACATAGTCATAGGTTTTGGCGAGCTCAATCAGGTCGCCGCGCAGATCTGAGAGTTTTTGCGTAGACAGTGCGGCCAGATTGCCTGAACCGGAACGTCCGGCCAGAATATCAAACTGACCTTCCTTATAAGGTGTAACGGCATTTTTCAGTTGCAGGCTGCCTTCGACCACGCCACCCAGATCGCGTTCGGGTGTCAGGCCCAACTGAATGTCAACGTTTGCAAGGCCCAAGTCACCGTCGAACAGAAGCACACGCTTGCCACGTTTCGCTAGCGCCTGACTAAGCGTGATGGAAAACCAGGTCTTGCCAACGCCACCCTTGCCGCTGGCGATCGCGATCATGTTCGGGCAGGTCAGAATGCCGGTGCTGGCAATGGCCTTATCGTTTTTCATGGGGATGGGATCGGTCATGGTGTCCTCACGAGGCAGATTTTTTCTTGGTGGCGGGTTTTTCCTGAGCTGGTGCCGGTTTAGGCAGGATCAGTCGCGCCAGCGAGACGGGGTTAAAGGGAAGCAACGGGTCGATGACTTTGCTGGACGCGCTATAGGCCGAGAGCGGCAGGCGTCCTTCATGGGCGAGGCGCAGCAAGCTGCCGCTACGACGCATCATCTCAATGCGCGACACAATCAGGCGGCGCGCGCCGATTTTACCAAAGGCATGGGCCAGATCGACGGCTTCGCTAGCATCGTGGCCTGCGGTGAGCACCAGTGCAGTCTCGCCACCCGCTGCGGCAACCAGATCCTGTATCTGTTTTGCCTCAACCGGGTCAAAGGGGTTGCGGCCCGGCGTATCGATGAAAATGGGTTTGCCCTTGTGCAGGGCAACGGCGTCAGCCAGCGCGTGTGCATCTTCTATCTGCATCAAGTCGATTTTCAGCAAGCGCGTAAATGCGGCCAGTTGTTCCATGCCGCCCGCGCGTTCAATGTCGGTGCTAATAACGGCAATTTGCTTTTTAGCCAGTGTTGCCTGTGTGGCGAACTTTGCAATACACAACGTCTTGCCGACACCAGGCGGGCCAACGAGGATGAGTGGCTTGGTGCTTTTTTCATCATAGGCCGGCTGGAATTTAAAGTGCGTGTCAAGCGCAGCGCCGAGCGTCAACAGAGGATCGTCATTCGCAAACTGGGTGGCAGCGGCCATCAGCTTTTCGGATAAGTAAGCGGGCACCTGATGGCGGGTCAGGCTTTCGGCGATAACTTCAAGCGCGCCCTGACCTTCGGTCTGTTTTTCTTCGGCCAGCTGGGCTTCCTCAACCGGAACATCGTCAATGGCGGCGGTAACGCGTACGCCGCCAGTATCATCTTCGCGCGTCGCAACGATAATGGCATCTTCACCCAATGCCTCGCGCACCTGACGCATGGCGTCGGTTATGTTGGCTCCGTGAAATGATTTAAGACGCATTTAGATCTGCCCCAATGTCTTGATTTTAGCTTTTGCGTAAATTTCGTTTTGTGACAACACGGTAGTAGAGGGGCGGAAACGTTCGACCACAGACCGCACAAAGGGGCGCACCCCGGGTGTTGTCAGCAGAACAGGCGACTCGCCCACGGCGGCCAGCTTGTCATAAATCTGGCGCACTTGCGTAATAAATTGTTGTAGTCGTGACGGCGGCATTGCCAATTGGCGTGCATCTCCTTCACCGATAATGGATTCGGCAAATGACTGTTCCCATTCAGGCGATAGGGTCAACAGCGGGATATACCCCATTTCATTGGTGTTAGAGTCCGATATCTGACGCGCCAGACGGGAGCGCACGTGTTCGGCAATGGATGACAGGTTGCGGGTAATGCCGGTGGCTTCTGAAATGCCTTCCAGAATGGTTGGCAGATCGCGCACCGATATGCGCTCGGCTAGCAAATGCTGTAAAACGCGTTGTAACCCGCTGAGCGTCACTTGTGATGGAATGACGTCGGCGATTAGCTTTTGCTGTTCCTTGTTCAGTTCATCCAAAAGCTTTTGCGTTTCGGCATAGGACAGCATTTCCGCCATGTTGTCTTTAATCAGCTCCGTCAGATGCGTGGTAATGACGGTCGGCGGGTCAACAACGGTATAGCCTTTGAACATTGCCTCTTCGCGGTAGGTCACATCGACCCACATAGCAGGCAGGCCAAAGGTTGGTTCCGTCGTCGCCTCGCCGGGCAGGGCGATCGGGTTGCCACGCGGGTCCATGACCAGCAACATACCCGGGCGCAACTCACCACGGCCGGCTTCGATCTCCTTAATACGAATGACATAGGCGTTGGCCGGTAGCTGTAAATTATCCTGAATGCGAACCGCGGGCATGACAAAGCCCATGTCGCCAGCCAACTGGCGGCGCAGACCTTTGATCTGGTCGGTCAAACGTTGTCCGGCTTCGCTGTTGATCAGGCCCAGCAGGGCGTAGCCCAATTCAAGCCGCACAAGGTCGATAGAGAGTGACTTTGAGATGGGTTCTTCCGAAGGCGTCGCAGACTTGCCTTTGGTTTCTGCTTTATCGCTTTCCTGCTCAGCACGCTCTTTTTGCAAGCGCGCGGTTGTATAGGCTGCGTAGCCTGCAATACCGCTGAGCGTCACAAACGGCAGGAAGGGCATGCCGGGGACGATTGCGAACAGGAACAACACGCCGGAGCTGATACCCAGCGCCCCCGGATAGCCGCTCAACTGACCAAACAGGGCTTTATCAGTTGAACCTGTGCTGGTCGTCTTGGAAACAAGCATACCCGCCGCGACGGAGACCAGCAGGGCAGGGATTTGTGTCACCAGACCATCGCCGACCGACAGGCGGACATATGTGTCTGCGGCCTGAAGGATGGGCATGTCATGGCGCAGGGCACCAATTGTAATACCACCCACGACGTTGATGAGGGTGATAATCAAACCGGCGACAGCATCACCGCGCACGAACTTTGCGGCACCATCCATGGAGCCGAAAAAGTTGCTTTCCTGCTCCAGTTCCTTACGACGTTTGCGGGCCTCGTCTTCGTTAATGAGACCGGAGGATAAATCTGCGTCGATCGCCATCTGTTTGCCGGGCATGGCATCCAAGGTGAAGCGGGCGGCGACTTCGGCGATACGACCGGAACCTTTGGTGATGACAACAAAGTTTACGATGGTCAGGATCGCAAAGACGATCACGCCGATAATAAAATCGCCACCCATCACCAGACTGGCGAAAGCCTGCACCACGTGACCGGCGGCGTCTGTGCCGTCATTACCGTGCGTGAGGACAAGGCGTGTTGTGCCGAGGTTAAGCGATAGTCGGATCAGTGTTGCGATCAGCAGCACGGTTGGGAAAGAACTGAACTCCAGCGGTTTGCCGATAAACAGGACGGTCATCAATACGATGACGGAGAATGTAATAGAAAGCGCCAACCCCATATCGACCACAAACGGGGGGATAGGTACGACCAAGATGGTCAGGATGATCATCAGCGCGATGCCAAGCCATACCTCACCACGGCGGAAAAACTGGCCGAAATCAGTGCCGCCTGCGGTTGTTTCTACGGCAGTATTTGCCTGATTGGTCATGCTCGCGCTATCTCCGCTGCGTCACGCTGTGGATCAGGAAACGGCACGTTCATCGCCGGTGGCCGGGGGAACCGGGACGCCGGACTCGCTGTATTGTTTGAGCTTGTTGCGCAACGTCCTGATGGAAATACCCAAGATATTCGCCGCGTGCGTGCGGTTGCCAAGGCAATGGTTCAGGGTGTCAATAATCAGGTCACGCTCAACATCGGCTACGGTGCGTCCGACTAGATTGGCCGGGGTCGTGCTGCCGTTGCTGGTAGCACTCGCAGCACGCGCGCTGATGCTGTTGGCGCTTACACCCTCCGGAGCAAAGCCCTGGCTCGACAAGATAATCGCGTCCTGGTCAATGTCCGCGCCACGTGCCAGCAGAACCGCGCGATGCATGGTGTTTTCAAGCTCGCGCACATTGCCGCGCCAGTGATGCGATTGCAGCATGCCGAGCGCACCTGCGGATAGGGGCTTGTTCGCTAGACCGTTCGCTGCGGCATATTTGGCGGCGAAATGCTCAGCCAGCGGGACAATATCGCTGGGGCGTTCGCGCAGCGACGGCATATGCACATTCACGACGTTCAGGCGGAAATACAAATCTTCACGAAAGCGTTTTGCTTTGACTTCCTCTTCCATGTCGCGGTTGGATGTGGCGATCAGGCGAATATCAACCTTGATGGGTTGGGTGCCGCCGACACGGTCAATTTCGCGTTCCTGAATGGCGCGCAGTAATTTGGCCTGCAAACGCAGGTCCATTTCACTGATTTCATCCAGAAGGAGCGTGCCCCCATTGGCTTCTTCAAACTTACCGATGCGGCGCGCGACCGCGCCCGTGAACGCACCCTTTTCATGACCGAATAATTCAGATTCCAACAGATTATCCGGAATGGCGGCGCAATTGACCGAAACAAAATTGGCGTTCGCGCGGCGGCTTTTGCGATGAACAAAGCGGGCCATGACTTCCTTACCCGTGCCGGATTCACCGGTAACGAGGATAGAGGCGTCGCTGTTGGCCACGCGTTCGGCAAGTTGCATAATGGGCTGCATAACGCGATCACGTGCGATAAAGGTTGAATCTTCTTCGGCGACTGCTTGCAAAACTGCGGCGATCAGCTCGGCGTCAGGCGGCAGAGGGACATATTCCTTGGCACCTGCGCGAATGGCGCGAACGGCGGCACCCGCATCCGTGCCGATACCGCACGCCACAACGGGAACGTTAATACGTTCGGATTTCAGGCTGCCAATCAGTTCGGCGATGTCCAAAACAATGTCGCACATCACAAGGTCGGCACCCTGACCGTTGCGCAGGGCGTTTAAGGCGCCCGCGACGGTATCAATATGCGCGACTTTGGCACCGCGCTGTGTCGCGATGCGGCCGGCCGTCGAAATATGCCCGGCAAGTTGTCCAACAATGAGTAGGCGCATGGGGTATCCTCAAAAATATCCGGTTAATGCTTCTGCACGGCTTGTTAGTTGACGCGGTCGGATTTGATGATTTCTGTCATGGTGATGCCCAGGCGGTCTTCGACCACCACAACTTCGCCACGCGCCACCAGACGGTTGTTGACATAGATGTCGATGGCTTCGCCAACCTTGCGGTCCAGTTCGATGACGGCGCCGCGGCCCAGTTTCAGCAAATGGCTGACCTGCATTTCCGCCTTGCCGAGCACGGCAGAAACCTCAACCGGAATGCCGTAAACGGCGTCCAGATCTTCAACCGAAACCGGCGGTCCGCCGCTGGCTTCGCCGCCATTGGGGTCCAGTTCGGAGAGAGTCAGTGTGTCCTTATCATCAGCCATGATGTGCTCCTGTTACTAAGCTGTGGTTTCTGCGAGTTCCGGTAGAACGTTGTTTTCTATATCCTGCATGGTTTTGTCTTCGTTGCGCTCCATGCCGCCTTCGGCCCATTCGATGCGGCAGTCGGCGAGCTTCATCGCCTCATCTGCCACAACGACAACCTGACCGGCAAAAGCCTTTTGCGCTGCCATATCCTTGATTCTTTGATCGAGGATAGACATGTAAATGGACGGGACGCGGACCACAAGCCTTGGCATCGTGTTGTGTTCGCTCAGGGCTTCGGCAATAAACTTCTCAATCTCCATAAGGCCAAGCGCTTCGGTTGTGCGCGGCAGGATCTTTTTGGCAATGGCAATGACGGCCTGGCGCATCAGCATGTTGTGCTCGTCACGCAGGGTATTCGTCGATCGAATGAGATTATCGACAGTGCGTTCGATGTGACTAAGGATTTTGATGATCTCACCATTTTGCGCGTCCGTACCTGCCTGGCGACCCGCTGCAAATCCTTCATCGTACGAAGCTTGCTTCAGCGCGTCATATTCATCCGGCTTCAAGGTAACGGGGCGTCGCTCAATTTTCTGCACGGCATTCGGGGAAAACGAACGCTCAAACATAAATTTGCGCGGCTCGCCATCTGCCGAATTTGTTTTTCCTGATCCCGTCGTTGTCGTCATGGGGCCATAACCTTAGTAAATCATCTCGTCTTCTTCGTTTTCCTTGGCGATTTCGATTTCGCCCTTGGCGGCCAGATCCTTCGCTACGCCGACCAGATGACCCTGCGCGTCTTCTACATCGCGTAGGCGAACGGGGCCGAGGGCCGAAATATCTTCACGCAACAACTTGCCGGCGCGCTCCGACATATTCGAGAAGAACAGGTCCTTGATGGTATCCGAGGCACCTTTGAGCGCGATCGGCAGTTTGGCCTTGTCTGCCACGCGCAGGATCGACTGAATGGCCGGCCCCTGAAGCTTGTTGAGGTCTTCAAAGGTGAACATCAGGCCTTTGATCTTCTCGGCTGAATCGCGGTTGCGCTCTTCCAGCGCGGTCATGAATTTGCTTTCACTGGCGCGGTCCAGATTGTTAAAGATTTCGGCCATCGCTTCGTGCGGGTCGCGCCGGTTGGTGCGCGCCAAATTGTTCATAAACTCATTGCGGAGCGTGCGTTCGATATCGTCCAGAACGTCTTTCTGCACCGACTCCATACGCAACATGCGGCTGATGACTTCCATCGCAAAGCTTTCGGGCAGTTGCGATAAAACACGTGCGGCATGGTCAGGTTTGACTTTTGATACGACAACAGCAACCGTTTGCGGATATTCGTTTTTCAAAAAGGCAGCCAGCACGGCTTCGTTGACGTTGGCGAGCTTGTCCCACATGGTGCGACCCGCAGGGCCACGGATGTCTTCCATAATATTGCTGACGCGCGCCTTATCCAGCACCTTGGAGAGTAGGCGTTCGGTAGATTCCAGCGAGCCAACGGTGCCGCCTGTTGATGAAATCTGTTCAGCAAACTCCACGAAAAGCTTTTCAACGAGGTTTGAGCTGACCGTACCCAGGTTCGCCATGACCTGAGACAGCTCTTTAATCTCATCATCATTCATGTGCGAAAAGAGGCGCGCCGCATATTCTTCACCCAGTGATAGGATGAACAGGGCTGCCTTTTCGGCGCCCGAAAGAGACCTCACATCTTCGCGTAAGCGAACGCCCGCCATACCGCTCTCCTGTTACCTGTTTTCCTGATACATCCAGTTGCGGATGATCGACACCGCTTCGTCCGGATGCTTGTCTACAATTTCGCCAACCTTGCGCAGCGATGACGCCTTCACGCGTCCTTCGACGCGGGAGATATCGATCATGCGCTCAATCTCCGTTTCTGTTGCGGCGGCTTCAGACTCCAGATCGCGGCTTAATGCGCCGCCTGGTGCTGGCAATTGGGCTGTACCGCCTGAAAAGCCGCCCATACTGTCGCCCATGGCGCCGCCACCCGTTAGAAGGCTCTGCTCGGCTGAACCGCCTGCGCCTGCGGTATCGAGAACGCGCTTGAGGATAGGACGCACAACCAGCAACACAACCAGAAGAGCGATAACGGCAAGCACGAGTGTTTCGATAGCGTGGAAGATATCGGCCTTCGGTACGCCCATCAGGTCGGCCGGTGAGCCTGTTTCCTTGCCATTCTCACCCTGCGCGAATTGCATGTTGACAACATCGACCGTATCACCGCGGCTAGCATTAAAGTTCACAGCCGAAGCGACAAGGTCTTTGATCTTTTTCATTTCCTCGTCGCTGCGGGGCACATAGGTGGTTGTTTTACCGTCTGCCTCAGTCTTGTATGTGCCATCGACGACAACGGCCACGGACAGGCGGTGTATCTGCCCGCCTTCGCGGACCTGATTGCGCACCGTTTTGTTGATTTCATAGTTGATGGTTTCTTCGCTCTTGTTGTTCTTGTTGCCACCAGCACCGCCGCCGCCCAGAGCATTGGCAACTTGCGCCGGGTTAGCGGGTAAATTATTCGCAACTGAAACGGTTCCGGCCTGGCCATCTGAATTGGAAGATTGCTCGCTCGTATTCTGTGTGGAACGTACAACCTGACTTTCCGGGTCATAGATCTCAGAGCTTGTTGTTATGCGGTCAAAATCCAGTTCGGCGGACACCTGCGCACGTGCCTTGCCGTACCCTAAGGTTTGCGACAGTAAATCCTCAATCTTGCGTGCCTGCGTCTGTTCAAAGTTAATGCGCATATCTTCGGAAGAGTCAGCGCCGCCACCACCCGCTTCACCGTTTGAGTTGGGGCGCGCCAGCAGGTTGCCGCGGTCGTCAACGATGGATACTTGGCCGGGCTGCAACTGGGGTACAGCGGCAGCGATTAAATGCTGTATGGCCGCAACCTGTTCACGCGTAAGAACCGCGCCGTTACGTGTTTTCAGGAAGATGCTGGCCGTTGCCGCTTGTGTGCCGTGACTAAACAATTCACGCTGCGGCAAGACTAGATGCACGCGTGCGGATTGAATAGGGGTCAGCGCGCTGATCGTGCGTGCCAGTTCACCTTCCAGTGCGCGCAGATGATTAATGTTCTGCACAAAGCTTGTTGTGCCGAAGCCTTCTTTCTGGTCAAAAATTTCATAACCGATAGAGCCGCCCTTCGGCAGTCCGTCCGCCGCCATCATCATACGCAGCTTGCCGACTTGGTCCGAGGGGACACGGATCAATCCACCACTACCATCGACTTCGTACGGAACCTTCATCCCGTCCAGCTTCTTTACAATCGCTCCTGAATCCTGTTGGTCGAGGTCATTGTAAAGGAGCGCAAGTGGCGAAGAGGTAATGCGTGTCGCGATAAAGCCGAAGAAGCCCAGTAGGCTGACTGTAACAAGGGCGATCGCGGCAAGTCTTGCGGGTCCTAGGTTGCGCAAAGTCTGAAGAAAAGCGTTCACGTCAGACACTCCTGAAAAAAACTCATTACAAGGTGTCTCGCGACACCCCATGACCACTTGCCGGCTTGCAGAGGGACCCCTCCAGCTTGGTTAAATTCTTAAACTCTTTTTATGAATATTGCCTTAACGGATGCGGCAAAAATTGCCGCATCCGATGAAGGTTTTACGTGAGTTGTTTAAAAAATATTGTTTTAATTCAATATATTGAGGCTGGGTCTGATCTGTCCGTGGCTGGACTTGTTCACTGAGTAGCGGATTTTTACCTTGTTTACAATTATTAAATGGTGTGAGCATTCTGGGTAACTTTCTTACAGCATCCGGGTTGGGGGTATTATGTACGCGACGGGCTTGGATATTGGCGGCACAAAAATAGCTGGAGCAGTTTACGATAACGTCGGCACTGAATTAACGCGTATTATTGAGCCAATACCAAAGGATTACGCATTATTTCTACAGCTTTGCGTGAATATGGTTGAAAGGCTGGACCAGGCTTGTGGTGCGAAAGCCAGCGTTGGCATCGGTATGCCCGGGGTTATATCCCGTGATGGCAATACGTTTTACGCAGTGGCCAATATACCGTTTTTGCGTGACGGACACCCCTTTGCAGATGATCTGACGCAACATCTGCAACGCTCCGTCAGGGTGGCTAACGACGGCCAGTGCGCGACGTTGGCGGAAGCGTTCGAAGGGGCTGGGCAGGGCGCGAACACTGTCTTTGGTATTACGCTTGGCACGGGTGTTGGTGGCGGTGCTGTCGTCAATGGTCATATCATTTCAGGGCGTCATGGCATGGCTGGCGAAATCGGTCACGTCGCTTTGCCACATGCTTCAGCCGAGGATGGAGAGCCGCTTCCCTGTAAGTACTGCCCAACTGGCTGTATCGAGGGGTATCTAAGTGGCGCGGCTCTGGCCAAACGCTATGAACGTTTAACGGGTGATAACCTGCCCGTTGCTGACATCGCGGCACGTGCGGGTAGCGGTGAGCAAGCCGCATTGCAGGTTGTTGACGCCTATTGCCGTGGTGTTGCGAAGGCGATCAGCGCGGTTCTGCATACCTATGACCCAGACATTGTGATTATCAGCGGTGGCCTTAGCGTGTTGCCGAACCTGTTGCGGTTGGTGAATGGGTATGTGCGTGACTATGCGCTCTTCAAGGATATTGAAACGCAGGTTGTAGCGGCAAAGCTCGGTGCGCTGAGCGGACTACGCGGTGCGGCCATTCTCGGGCAGCAGGGTTGAATTTGTATCAGTCAGCCTACCGCATGAAGCGTGACGGTGTTGGGATCAATGACCAGATGGTCGGCCCTGTAGCCGGGCAGTAATCTGCCTATATGTTTGTCGCGGCGGATATAGGCGGCGGGGTAGGTCGACGCCATGCGTAGCGCTTCATCCAGCTCAACGCCCACTTTCTTGACGCAATAACGTACGGCATCCAGCAGGCAGATGCTGGCACCGGCTAAACGTCCATCGGGCGTAGTGCACCGGCCATTATTGACCTTCATGACCGTTCCGCAATAGGTGAAATCCTGCGGATTGTCTGTGGCAGCCGGTGGCATGGAGTCCGACACCAGATAGATCTTGCCTACCGGCTTGGCGCGCAGCGCGAGGCGTATCACGGAATCCGCCACATGAAAGCCATCCGTGATAAGGCCGCACCAACCATTCCTGTCATCCAGCGCTGTGCCGATGACGCCCGGCTCGCGCGCCGACAGCGTGCCCATGACGTTGAATAGGTGTGTAAAGCCCGTTACGCCAGCCTTGAGAAGGGCATTGATTTGTTCAGGTGTTGCGTCGCGCGTGTGACCGATGGAAAGCACAACGCCTTGTTGCGCTAGCTGTGAGACTTGTTCGAAGGCTGCGTTTTCAGGCGCGAGAGTTATCAGCATAACCTCATCGCCTTCGGGGCGGTACAGGCTCAGATCACTTGCCTCCAACGGGCGGATATAATCCGTTTTGTGCATGCTGTGCGATTGCGGGTTGATGTGCGGCCCTTCCAGATGAATGCCAAGTACGGAAGAGCATGTGGCGCGCGCGTCGCGCATGGCGGCAATGGCCTGTTTGGTAATATCCGGCATGTCGGTGACGCAGGTCGGCATGATATAGCTGGTGCCGAAACGTTTATGAGCTGCCGCGATCGCCTTCACGCCATCTGATGTTGGCGTCGTGTTAAATAAGACATTGCCGCCGCCATTGACCTGCAGGTCAATCAGGCCCGGCGCGATCAGTTTGCCTGCATGACTGGTTATTTTGGCGTCGGTCGGAACCTCCTTCTGCGGCACGATGTCGGTGACGATGCCATCCTTGGTCAACAGGGCGTGGCCCTCGACATATGATTCTCCGGTAAACAGTATGGCGTCGGTATAAGCCTGCAAAGGTGCGGTCATGTGCGGTTTGTTCCTTAATATTCCGTATCGCTTGCGTCCCGGGCGTTCGTCCGATATGCCTATGGGGTTATTTATAGAGCAACCTAGGCATCAGTGAAACCCGTCATGACCGACTCTAATCTTTTTCAGGAAGTTCAGGAAGACCTGGAGCGCCAACGCCTCGAGGCGCTGTGGAAGCGCTATGGTCAGTGGATTATAGCGGGTGCAGTTGTCATCCTGCTGACGGCCACGGGATATAACCTATGGACATCGAGCAAGCAGGAAAAGAATGAAGCCCTGACAGCGGCGCTCATTCAGGCTCAGGGAACAGATACTTCAGCCAACGCTGAGGCTGTGAAATCGCTGACTGCTTTGGCGCAGGAACATCCCGGACACGCGCAGGCCGCCATTGCCGGCCTGCATGCGGCGGCGGCTCTGGCGCATCAAGGAGACGTTGCTGGCGCGGTAAAGATCTATGACATGGTCGCATCAGACACCAAGGTCGATGTTGCTTTCCGCCAGTTTGCGGATCTGATGGCCGTTGCCGTACAGATGGACGCCGGACAACCCGCTTTGTTGTTAAAGCGCTTGCAACCGTTGGAAGCGGAAAACGCACCATGGCGTTTTACGGCGATGGAATATGCGGGGCATCTGGCATTTAAGTCCGGCGATAAGGAAAAGGCGCGTCAGATTTTTACCGAGCTTTCGCAGGAAGCTACCCTGCCATCCAGCATGACGGCGCGCGCAAACGACATGTTGCGTTTACTGGCGGAATAATCTGAGGGGCCCATGCGCACGATCGCTTCTTATCAACTGCTGACGCTTCTGGCCATTTCCTTGTTGGTATCCGCCTGTAGTGGGTCGGGTGCTAAAATAGGCAGCACCGTCAAAGGCACGCGCATTGCCGTTATGGAAAACAAGACGGCAGCCAAGGCAGATAAAGACGAGTCCGAAAGTCATCCCCAATTGCCGGATATGCAGGTCAACCATGACTGGCCGCAATCTGGTCAGAACGTTCTTCACGTTATGGCACCGGCGCAAATGGCGGCCCAACCAAGCATCGCATGGCAGACGAATATAGGTTCCGGTTCGGACAGCGATTACAAACTTCTGGCACCACCAATTGTGCAAGATGACATTGTATATACGATGGACGCGCAGGGTATCGTAACAGCGACCAGCGCCAAAGACGGCGATACGCTCTGGGATTTTGACACGACGCCGGAAGAAACGGATGACAACGCGATCGGCGGCGGCTTGGCCATCGATGGGCAGGCCATCTACGCCGCGAACGGGTTCGGAGAAATTCTGGCCATGTCCGCCAAGGATGGCCGTGTTTTGTGGCGCAAATCTCTGTTGGTTCCTGTGCGCGCCGCGCCGACCATCGCCGATGGGCGTGTCTATGCCGTCACCATTGATAATCAGCTGTCCGCACTGGACACCAAGACAGGTGATATTTTGTGGCAACATCGCGGCATTGCCGAAAGCGCTACGCTTATGGGTGCGGCCAGCCCGGCGGTTGATGGTGACAACGTTGTAGTCGCCTATAGTTCGGGTGAAATTTACTGCCTGCGTGCTGAAAACGGACGCGTGTTGTGGAATTACGCGCTGACGACGCCGACACAGGTTGGTGCGCTGCCAGCCATTGCGGATATTCGCGGCCTGCCGGTCGTCGATCATGGGCGCGTTTATGCGGTCAGCCATAGTGGCCGTATTGCGGCGATTGACCTGCGTACGGGTGACCGTGATTGGGAAGCAGATATCGGTGGCATTCACACTCCGGCCGTGACACCCGGCTGGTTGTTTGTGCTGAGCAATGACAGGCAATTACTGGCACTTGATCGTGACAGCGGGCGCATTGCCTGGGTGCATGACATGCAGAAGCTGGTTGACCCAACCGACAATAAATCCGACCCGTTGACGTGGGTTGGGCCAGTTGTGGCTGGGGGTCGTTTGTGGCTGGCCAATTCCGTCGGTAAAGTAGTTTCGTTCAACACGACGGACGGCAGCGAACAAGACAGCGTTGACGTCGATGAACCCGTTTATATTGCGCCTATCGTTGCGTCCGGTACCATGTATGTGCTGGGCGACGAAGGCGATTTATTTGCATTGCGCTGAGACACATGGAATTCACAATTGCCATAGCCGGACGGCCGAATGTCGGCAAGTCCACACTGTTTAACCGACTGGTTGGTCGTTCGATGGCTATTGTCAGCGATGAACCCGGCGTGACGCGCGATTGGCGTGACGGGCAGGGCCATCTGTTTGATTTCAATTTTCGCGTGCTCGATACCGCCGGACTTGAAAGCATCCGCTCTAAGGGCAGCCTGTCGGCGCGGGTGGCCGAGCAAACCCGTAAGGCCTTGTCGCAGACGCAGGCTATTCTACTGATCGTTGATGCGCGTGCGGGTCTGACGCAGGACGACAAAAACGTGGCGCGTGAACTGCGCAAAATGGATAAGCCGATTATCCTGCTGGCCAACAAATGCGAAGGGTCGCATCTGCCCGAAGGTTACGAAGAATTCAGCGCGCTGGGTTTTGGCGATCCAGTTGCCATTTCCGCCACACATGGCGACGGTATGATGGAGCTTTATGGCCTGTTGCAGCCGCATTTTGAAAAAGCGGGCGCCAAGGTAAAGTCGCGCAAGAAATCAGACGAAGATGAGGTGGATGATGAAAACCGCCCGCTTCATGTGGCCGTTGTCGGACGCCCAAACGCGGGTAAATCCACGCTCGTCAACCAGCTGCTCGGTGAAGAGCGTATGCTGACAGGCCCGGAGCCGGGGCTGACCCGCGACTCCATTCAAATTCACTGGCAGTACGGCGAAAAACCCGTGCGTCTGGTGGACACCGCCGGATTACGTCGCCGTGCGCGCGTTACTGAAAAGCTTGAAAAGGCCAGTGGTCACGAAACCTTGCGCAGCATCCGTTTGGCGCATGTTGTTATCCTTGTCGTGGATGCGGCGCAGGCGCTGGACAAGCAGGACCTGACGATCGCCAAGCATGTGGTCGAAGAGGGCCGCGCTTTACTGGTTGCCGTCAATAAATGGGATACCGTCAAGGACAAGCGCGAAAAACTGAAAGAAGTGCGTGAAACGATCGAGGATTCACTGGCGCAGGTCGCGGGCGTTCCCATCATCACCATGTCGGCGCTCAAGGGGACGGGGCTGGATGTCCTGATGCGCAACGTGTTCCGTATTTATGAAGTGTGGAATAAACGCGTTTCAACCGGGCAGCTAAACCGCTGGCTGGAATATATGGAAGACAATCATCCGCCGCCGATTACATCAGGCCGCCGCATCAAGCTGCGCTATATCACGCAGATCAAAAGCCGGCCGCCGACGTTCCTTTTGTGGGTCAACAAGCCGGTTGACCTGCCGGACAGCTATCAGCGCTTTCTGACCAACGGGTTGCGCGAGAAGTTTGAATTGCACGGCGTGCCCATACGTTGGCAGTTGAAAAAGAACGCCAACCCCTTCGATGACAAGAAGGATTAACGGGCGCGTTTATCCTTATGGATTTTTAGGGTTTTTAGTCATAAAATACGCACATGGCGCTTTTAAACGTACGCACAATCCCCGATCCCGTCTTGCGGCAGGTTGCAAAGCCGGTCGCCAACGTGGATGCGCGTGTCCGCAAACTTATGGATGACATGGTGGAAACCATGTACGCCGAGCATGGTATTGGCCTGGCGGCAACCCAGGTCGGGATTTTGGAGCGGATCATCGTTGTTGACCTGACTGACGAACGGGATGGTTCAGAGGCGATACGCATGGTGAATCCAGAAATTATCTGGACAGATACGGCTGAGACTTACAAATTCAATGAAGGGTGTTTTTCTGTCGCGGCGGATGTCAGCGACCGATCAAGCCGCTTTTTCGCAATCGTTGAACGTCCCAAACGCGTCAAGGTTCGTTACCTCGACCATAATGGCAAGCAGCAGGAAATAGAGGCTGAAGATCTTTACAGTTCCGCCTTGCAACACGAAATCGATCACCTCAACGGCATTCTGTTTATTGATCATCTGTCCAAGCTGAAGCGGGATATGATTCTGAAGAAACTTGATAAGGCGCGACGCGAACAAAGCGGCCGCGTGCTGTAGCGCGGTATCATGGCGCGCCATCGCATCATCTTTATGGGAACGCCCGATTTTTCGGTACCAGCCCTGCGGGCCATTGTGGATGCCGGGCATGACGTTTTGGCTGTTTACTGTCAGCCGCCAAAACCCGCAGGCCGTGGGCAGCAAATTCAGAAAACCCCCGTTCATCGTGCAGCCGAAGAATTGGGTATAGAGGTTTACACACCCAAATCCTTACGCAAGGAAGAAGCACAGGCAATCTTTGCGGCGCATAAGGCGGACCTGGCAGTCGTGGTCGCGTATGGTCTTATCCTGCCGCGCCCCGTTCTTGATGCGCCACATTTGGGTTGCATCAATATTCATGGCTCGCTTTTGCCGCGCTGGCGTGGGGCGGCACCAATACAGCGCGCCATTCTTGCCGGTGACGCAGAGACCGGAATTACCATCATGCGTATGGAGGAGGGGTTGGATACGGGGCCCATGCTGCTGCGCGACACATGCCCCATTATGTCGACGACAACGGCGGGCAGTTTACATGACGCCTTGTCCGATATGGGGGCGAAATTGATCGTCCGCACGTTGGCGGATGATCGGGTGTTGTTACCGCAAGCGGTTGCGCAACCTAGCGAAGGTGTGACTTACGCCGCAAAACTGACGCGCGAAGATGGTCGTATCGACTGGACGCGGTCAGCCAAAGACATAGATTTACAAATTCGCGGATTACAGCCTTGGCCCGGCGGTTTTTTTATGTTGGGCGAGGAGATGGTCAAGGTTTTATCCGCCGAATATGTGCCCGATGTATCAGCCAAGGCAGGTACGGCTCTGGATGGTGCGGTGATCGCGGCGGGGCAAGGCGGCATCAAGCTGCTGTCCGTACAACGTGCCGGCAAACGTCCGACTGACGGTATTTCATTTCTGAACGGATTACGCCTTCATGCCGGGGATAGTCTGCCATGACGCGCTGGAAACTGACGATTGAATATCACGGTGGTGATTTCTCTGGCTGGCAGCGGCAATCGCATTGCCTTTCCGTGCAGCAGGTTATCGAAGACGCTATTTTTAAGTTTTCCGGTGAAACAGTCACGTTGCATGTGTGTGGTCGTACGGACACGGGTGTTCATGCCCGCGCGAATGTCGCGCATGTTGATATCGCCAAGGAAACGACGGCGGATATCGTGCGTGATGCCGTTAACTTTCACGCCAAGCCACACAGGGTTGTTTTGGTTGATGTCGAAGCCGTACCCGACACATTTCATGCGCGGTTTGACGCGCAATCGCGCAGCTATGTCTACCGCATCATAAACCGTCGAGCACCTTTGGCGCTTTTGCCGGATCAGGCGTGGCATGTGTATCGTCCGCTTGACGTGGCTGCTATGCAGCGTGCCGCTGATACCCTAATCGGGCATCATGATTTTTCAACCTTCAGGGCGCATAATTGTCAGGCCAATTCACCCATGCGTACTATGGATGTTCTAAATATCACTCACGAAGGCGAAGAGGTGCGGTTGTACACCCGTGCGCGCTCTTTCCTGTATCATCAGGTGCGCAACATGGTTGGCACGCTGGTGATGGTCGGCAATGGGCAATGGACGTATGAACAGTTTGTAGATGCGTTTCAGGCGTGTGATCGCAGAGCAGGCGGGCCGACTGCGCCGCCGCAGGGCCTCATTTTTTGGAAAGTTATTTATCCACAAAATAATCCACAGATGAAGTAGAGCCGTACTCTAGACAAAGCATTGCATACACATGTATTTTCGTAGCCGAAACAACTGGGTCGCGTTAGTAACATGTCAATGGTTCAGGGCCGGTTTATTGTATTGTTGGCGTGTTTGTTGCTTGGAGCTTTAACCGGCTGTTCGGGTTGGTCAAGTAATGGCAAGCAAATAGATCCTGCGGGACATTTATCGCGCGACGACTACGAAGCTCTACGCAGCCGTGAACCTGCTCCTCCAAAAGATGATAGTGACGAAGCCGCGCTGGATCAGCAATTGACACGCAAAGCGCCGCCGATACCGGATTTACCGAAGCCGGCATTAAAGACTGCGGCGCAGGCAGCGTTCGATCATCGCATCAGTGTGAACGTGACTGAAACGGTGCCGTTACGCGACGTGCTGTTTGAAATGGCACGTGACGCCAAAGTGAATGTGCAGATTGATCCGCGCGTAAAGGGTGGTGTTATCTTTACCGCACACGACCAACCTTTCCGCGAAGTTCTGAAAAGACTGTGTGCTATGGCTGGTCTGCGCGCTATCGAGGATGGTGATTTTGTCCGCATTGAAGTGGATGAGCCCTATCAGCAAACCTACGCCCTAGATTACCTTAGTCTTTCGCGTAAGACGAGCAGTCAGACGGCGATCGCAACAAACGTTTTTGACACCAGCATTACCAATGCGACCAGTAACGGCGGCACAGGTGGCGGCACGAACGGATCCACTGCCAGCGAAAACAATTCAACCGCCCGTGTTGACGGGGTGTCCGAAGCCGATTTCTGGCAGGAGGTCGATAAATCACTCAAACAAATCATCGCCTCAAATGGCCGCCGGGCCAACAAAGATGCATCGGTTGTGCAAAGCGGCTACACCATCGACCGCCAGTCCGGCATCATCACGGTTTTTGGCGACAGTTTGCAGCAAGCCGCAGTCGATACATATATCAAGCAACTACGTAAGAAAGCGTACGCCCAGGTGCTGATTGACGCCCGTATCATTGAGGTTGAACTGGATAATAATTACAAAAGCGGCATTAACTGGCGCAGTCTGTCGAACAGCTCATTGAATGTCGCAACCCGCTTTGGACCGTCGGCGGTTGGCGCACCGTTTACATCTGCTTCAACGGCAACCGACGGCGTTTTCACAGGGGCCGTTAGTACGGGTGATTTTGCGGCCATTCTTAATCTGGTCAGCACATTTGGAACGACGCGCGTTTTGTCATCACCCCGCCTGACGGTGCTTAATAATCAAACGGCGGTTCTAAAGGTTGCCACTAATCAGGTGTACTTCGTTACGCAGGCTCAGTTTACGACGGTTACGAACGCCAATGGTTCTTCTGTCAGTACAACGCCCGTGTTTACCAGTACGCCGCACACAGTGCCAGTTGGTCTGGTCATGACGGTGCAGCCGGCGATTGACGCCGATGATGACCGTGTAACCATGACCTTGCGTCCGACCATTTCACGCATTGTGGGCGAAGCGAACGATCCGTCCATTAGTTTGAATGCGGCAGAGGCCAATGTGTCAACCTCGGTGCAATCACAAATCCCGGTTCTTGCCGTGCGTGAAATGGATTCCGTTATTCGCCTGCATTCCGGTGAAGTGGCTGTGATGGGCGGCTTGATGCAGGACAGCTCCATCAATCAGGATCAGGGTGTGCCAGGTTTCGATACGCTGCCCATCGTTGGGGATTTAGTCAAGTCGCGGGATAATCAAGCGACAACGACTGAGCTTGTTATTCTCTTGCGTGCGACCATTGCTGATCAGCCCGCGCCAGATGATGCCGACGCCGACTTGTATCACCACTATAACAACGACCCGCGTCCCGTCCTGCCTCGCCCACAAAAATCATCCTAGGGAGATAAACCATGGCCATCCGCAACCGTCAGTGCCGCGCCTTTACATTGATCGAGCTTTCGATCGTTCTGGTCATCATCGGCCTTATTATCGGCGGTGCGCTGACAGGTCAGCAGATTATTCAAAACGCGCGTATCACCAACGCTATCAACAACCTGCAATCCTATCAGGCGCAGTTCCAGACATACCAACAAAACTACGGCGCGTTACCCGGCGATGACGCCAGCGCCGTTACACGTTTCGGCGTTGGCGTAACCAATGGTGACGGCAACGGTGTGATTGCGCCGAGCGGCCAGACCACAGGACTGGATACATTCACTAACCCGCAAAGTGTTCCCGAAAGCCTTGGCGTGTGGGCTGACTTGCGTGCTGCGGGCCTTGTAAAGAACCAGATACCGTTGAATGCCCAACCCCCCAATCCGTTTGGCGGCGTATACACGTTTCAGAACGGGGCCTTTTCAGGCAGCACCGCCTTCACAACAACAGCTCTGTGCATGAATAATGTACCGCAAGCGGCAGCGCGCGCGATCGATACGCAGTTGGATGACGGCTCGCCTAACAGTGGTATTATTCAGGCATCCACAGCAGGCCTGACGGGAGCGCCCGCTACAGATTACAGCGCGTCCGGCCCCTATGTTGTTTGCGTGAGGCTCTAAGTCATGCGTCGCCATTCTGCCAGGCAAGGTTTTACGCTGGCGGAAATGGCGGTTGCGTTGATCGTTATCGGCCTAGCGATAATGAGCGTGTATCCGGCATTGGCCAGTATGCGCGTGAATGCGCAGCGCAGCCTGACTCAAAGCCGCCTGCAATCACTGATGAATGCCACAGCGGTTTATGCGCAAGTACATGGTTGTCTGCCATGTCCAACGCCAGCCGCAACGCATGGCGCCAATTTCGGTCTCGTGCGCGGTGATGGCGTTGCGCTGGCCTGCAACAGCTGTCCATCGCCGGAAGGTATCGTACCCTATGCCTCTATGGGGTTGCCTGTAACGGCGGCGCAGGATGGTTGGGGGAACTGGATTACAATGCGGGTTGACCCTGCGCTGACGACATCGACAGTTGGACAGATTGTACCGCCGACTTTGCCGCTTGCCTGTACATGCACCTATACCAACAACGCATGCGTGGCTGGCACGTTGGGCTGTAATTGCGGCACACCTAAAGGAACAACATGTCCGCAACCCTTTAACGCCAGCGTACAGGGTATGTGTGCCTCAAATCTTTCCACAACCGGGCGGATTAATGTCATGACGCCGGGGGCAAGCACGCAACAAGCCGCTGTTGTATTCGTCAGTCATGGCAGTGGCGGTTATGGCGCTTACATCAACAGCCTGAATGCCAGTAACTTTTCTTATATGGGATGCAGGCATTTGTTTCCCAGCAACAGTAATCAGCAGGCCTGCACGCAGACGCTTGATTGCACGGACACTCGATCCGGCTTGGGCGCAGCGAAATGTAATGCCTCAGGCACGGCGACCTTTGTGAACGCATCGGCTCAGCAAAATTACGACGACATAATGCTTTTCGCAGACCGCAATACATTAGTGAGCTGGCTTGGTAACGGCAGTTGTCAAACGACATGGTGAGCAATGACTAAGATATTCAAGCTTCATAAGGACCAAGCAGCACATGTGATGCCCATGATTGGCGAAAGATTGGTGCAGCATGGCGATATTACAACCGACCAACTACATATTGCGTTGTACGAACAACAAACGCACGGTGGCCTTCTGGGCCGCACGTTGGCAAAGTTGGGCTTTATTTCAGAAGAGCGTTTGGCAGCCATTCTGGCGGAGATGATTGGAGCAGAGCGATTGGATCTTGGCCGCATCGTGCTTGATGCAGGTTTATGCGCGCTTCTGCCACCTGATTTCAGTGCGCAGCACAGGTTATTACCCATAGCCATGCGTGGCTCAGTGCTGTCCGTCGCCATTGCCGACCCCTACAACGTTCTTGCCATTGATGCGTTGCGGCGTTGTTATCCTGACGTCGTTGATATTCACCTGTTTATTGCAACAGAAAGCCAGCTTGACGCTTTGTTGCACGATTTGTTGGTGCCAAAAGGGCAACTGCAGACTTTGGTTGCGGCCTTGGGGGACAACAAGCCGGTTGGTCATCAAAACATATCTGTCTCCGACCACCCTGTGGTGCGATTTGTTGATGGACTTATTCATGACGCGGCAGGGCGCAATGCTTCCGACATCCATCTGGAGCCTGCTGAAAACGGCGTTCAGGTCAGGTATCGCTGCGACGGTGAGTTACTTAACGTTCTGCAAATACACAAATCACATTGGCAGGCCGTTCTGCATCGCCTGAAGATTATGGCGGGGATGGATATTGCAGATACGCGCAATATTAAGGACGGAAGGTTTCATATACATTATTGCGGTGTAAGGTTGGATTGTCGTGTAGCGATGATGCCGACTATGCATGGCGAAAATGTCGTTATTCGTGTGCTTGATCCGCGCCGGTTATCGATGGGTTTTGCCGAGCTCGGGTTTACAGACGAAGCCCAGCACGCCATGCAGTCACTCATGGCAAAGAAATCGGGCATCGTTCTGGTGGTTGGACCGACAGGCAGCGGTAAAACCACAACCATGTATGCTATGCTGCGTCAGCTGCGCGAGCATAATCTGAACATTATGACGCTTGAGGAGCCCGTAGAATATGATGAAGCCGGGCTCCGGCAGACATCTATCGACGAAGAAAAAGGCTTTGGCTTTGCCGAGGGCGTGCGCGGCCTTCTGCGTCAGGATCCTGATGTTATCATGATCGGCGAAATACGTGATGCGGATACGGCGCAAATGGCAATGCGCGCTGCCATGACCGGGCATAAAGTTATATCGGCATTGCACTGTCGTGATGCGTTGGCGGCACTATCGCGATTGCGTGATCTTGGCGTTGCAAATTCTGTCATGGCGGAGCAGATAACGGGTATTGTGGCGCAGAGACTTGTTCGCAAGCTATGTCCGCAATGCGAAGACGCTGGCACAAATTGTCATACATGCGAGGGCACAGGCCTGCACGGACGCATGGTTATTGCCGAAGTTGTATCGATAGATGACGGTTTGGCGCAGATGATCGCATCTGGCGAACGCCGTGCCGCGCTGGAAGCGCATTGCAGCTCAATAGGTCAGAAATTTATGACAGATGATGCGCAATACAAAATACAATCTGGCAGAATTGCAGAAAATGCGCTTCACGGATTGTTGCGTGAGGGGGCGTAGCGCATGCATCATTATCATTATCGGGCAACTGATACGACGGGTAGGATTGAGCAGGGCACGTTCCAAGCGGCCAATGAGAACGATCTGCAAACCGCTTTGTCTAAAAGGCGGTTGGAATTGATCGCCTGCACAGCCCAATGGTTATCACCGCTGGCCTCGCCTGTAGGCAATGTTAAGCTGCTGGAGGTAGCCCATTGGTGCAGGCAAATGGCTTATATGCTGCAAGCCGGGGTGACTCTGGTTGACGCCTTGAATGATGGTGCTGGCGACGTATCACTTTCTAAAACAATGAAGGCCCGCATTCACGCAATAAAAACGCAAGTTAGCATTGGGCATAGCTTATCAGAGGCCTGCCTGTCCTCTGGTGGCTGGTTAAATCTTGCTTTTTGTGCCGTTCTTTACGCGGCTGAACAATCAGGGGCGCTTGCCGCCGGGTTCGCGCGTCTGACCGACATGTATCGTGGGCAGGCGGAATTACAGGGTATGATTAGAAAGTCGCTGCGTTATCCGACCTTCTTATGTGCGCTGGCAGTTGGGGTTATGGTGTTTATGATGATTGGTGTTGTGCCGGCACTGGCCGCTTTTCTTCAATCACTGCATCAGTCTTTGCCGCTTGCGACGCGACTGCTCATTGCCCTGTCTAACAATTTTCTGCTTATTGGTGCGATCGGCATCGTGTTTGTAACCGTGTGTTTTGTATCGTTACGTGTGACGCGCAGATATTCCGCGCGCGTGCGGCTTTTAACGGACCGAATATGGCTCTATCTACCGATCCTGGGGGGTGTAGCGCAAGATGCTCAGCGCGCGCAATTTTTTAGCTCTCTATCCGGTCTATTATATGCACGCATGAAATTTTTGGACGCATTGCGTCATGCCGCGCCGTCTTTCACCAATGCGTACTGCGTAGCGCAGATTGAGTGTGTCTGCCGAGCGGTGGAAACGGGCTATCCACTGTCATCAGCCATGCATGTATTTGTTGATCCTGCGCGATGCAGAATGATTGCCGTTGCAGAGGCGGGGCACAACCTGCCGCAGGCGGTTGATGATCTGGCGCAATTCTATGCTAGCCGTACCAGCGAAAAACTTTCGGCTCTTTTAAAATTTATCGAACCCACATTGACGTTGTTGGTCGGCGGGATGCTGGCTTGGATTGTGCTTGCTGTTCTGGGCCCAATTTACGGCAGCCTTGGCCATGTGCAGGCGGGTTATTGAGCTATGTTATCCAGTGCACCTTACATCTTGGTTATTGGTACGAAACAGTTACTGCTGTTACGCAAGGGGCTGATCCTTAAACAAGTTGATCGAAACGACAAACGTGCCATAACCGCGTTCCGCGAGTACTGTCTGAAGCTCGTGCCTTCTGCATTTATCGTGGCGTATCATGATGATCGCATTGTGTTGCGCCAAGAAAATTTGCCGCCCGTCTCGTGGTTGGACCGCACCAAGCTGATAGCCAGACGAGCGCATGCGCGGTTCGGCAACAACCTGTGTGGTTGGAGGTTTGTGGGTAGGACGGACGCGCTGCTGTATGGCGTGCCCAATGGCTTTGATGCCCTTGACTTGACGGCATTACGATCACGACATGTTTGTTATGCCGTTTTGTTGCCGATGGAACTAACTTTCCCGCAGGAAGTGCATGATACGAACGGCGCAGTTCTATATGCCATAGAAACTGTGTCATCCGGTTGGGTGCATTATGTTGTGCAAAACGGACGCACTATATTTTATCGCATTGCGCCAAATGAAGATATCACACGGTTGTCAAGCGATGTGCTGGCAACGCGAGATTATGTATCACGCCTTGGCATCAATAAGTCGAAGATCCAGTTTGTTGTTATGGCGCAAAATGACTCTAATAAAAATAATCTGATGGAGGCGCTTGCGGGCCAAGCACGGGTTCATGGCGTGGTGCTAGGGCAACCAGAATGCCAGATGAACCAAGGCTTAGCCGTTGGGCGGATCAATTATCCGCTCGCGAGGCCGGGATTGGTGGCAAGACTATTCGGTTGGTTATCGCCTCTGTGGGCTGCATGGACTTGCCGTGTGGTTGTGGTGTTGTTGGCAATATGTCTATGCGCAGGATACGACGTGGCTGACGCTCTGCGTGAGATCGCGCATATGGAGGCATTAAACGGGTCCTTGCAAACATCCCGTCAGCAGACAGATCCGCGCGTAGCCAAGGCTCAGGAACATTGGCGTGCCTTTAACGCCGAAACACAAAGTCCAGCCGGTATGCTGAGTGCGCTACGAAATGCGCTTCCGCCCGAATGGATTGTGACGCGGTTTGCGTGGCAGAATGGTGGACAAAAGAAGGGGGGCGCGGACATTACTTTGTACGGCCCGCAGGACATGCAGCCATTGTTGCAATCGATGCATGTGCAGCTATCAGATTACAGCATAAGCGAAGCAACACAGGAGTGGCTGCCTGATTTACACACCCAGAATGCGAGCGGTGATGTGGATTCAGTGGAGCACCATTTACGTATGGTGGCGCGATGAAGGGGGTGTTGCTCTGTTATCGCGGTTTGATTGCTTTCATGATTGTGATCGTCGTCGTGTTTGCGGCGGATGTTGTTGTGCATTGTGAATTGGACGATGTAACGAGCAAGCACCAGCAGCTTGTTTCGGCTGGCGGGTTAGGTGGAGTGCGTATTCTGGCTAGCAACGAAGTGGATGACTTATTGCGTCCAGTGAGTAAACGGCAATGGGCGCAGCGTCTCTCGGCACTGTCTGCAGAGATGGCATTAAAAGATTTTGACTATCACGTGACGCAAGGTCGGACCAGTGTGCCTGATTTATCAATGCATCAGATTGTATTGACGTTTGATGCGCCAACAGACCTTTATGCCTACAGGTTCTTTTCGGCATTGCCAAAGGTGGAGCCGGGATGGCTAAGCTTTGACAGTTTTGACATGGAGCGTGCGCGCGGTGACGCTTTAACGCCAGTGCATGTGCGCGCAACCCTGAGCTGGCTGACAAATCCAATTGAGTAGTTGATCATGAAAAAATGCGCCTACATTTTATGCTTTTGGGTTTGTTTGGCGTGGCCTGCTTGGGCGGAGGATGCATGGCCAACCGCGCCGCTGTTTTATACGCAGGATGAAGCGCAACGCGTCGATGCAGCATTGGCGCAGCAGGGTAGCCTATCTAATGCTATATTGCATCTGGATGCGATTATGTACGATACGGATCAAAATTGGGTGTTCTGGCTGAACGGGCGCCGGTGGACGCCGGATGCAGTGGATGACCGCTTGCATGTTTTGGCCGTTAATAAAGATAGCGTGCAGTTAGACGTAAGTGGTGAACAAATTACAATGCGACCGCATCAGACATATTGGCTTGATAAGAAGAAGGTCACAGAGGGCACGGAGTAAGCTTCATTGCTTCAACGCTTGGAGCAAATACGTCATGCGTTCGTTCAATTTTGCGACGTTTTCCTTGTCTGCTGCTTTCACGAACAGGCTTGCGGCGTGACTGTAAGCGTCATAGGCCAAAGCTTTGTCATTCGCGTGGTCGCAGGCGATGCCGAGCGCCATCCAGTACTGGGCCTTGTGATTATCTTTTGCTACCGCCTTGCTATAAAAATCCACTGCTCGCGCATAATCATTCTCATTCATGGCAAAGTTACCAAGCGCTGCAAAAATGCGCGCGTCTCCTGGCGTGGCCTTTTGTAGCTGCAGCAACTCTTTTTCAGATTGCAGAGAGGGTGATTGTCCCAGGGCCTCAATTAAATAACCACGTTCGGGTTCCATGGTCGGATCGGTGCGCAGCAGGGTATGATAGGCGGCTATGGCGTCATCATAGTGTTCATCGGACAACAGTGCGTAAGCGGACTCCGCCGTTACTGTGAGTGTGTTTCCCACGTTCTGCAGATCGTGGCTGGAGACCTGACTTTCTGCATGCTCACGCAGAGTGGGGGCCAAAGCTGAAGGAGGCAGCACTATATCGGTCTCTTCAGGTGTTGTTTGATTTGAGGTCACAACACTACCTGTGGTAGTCGGGTTAGTCTGCTTAGCTGTGGTGGTTTGCACGCATGTCATGATAAGGGCGCCCAGCGCGACGCCTGCCAGAGTGGTGATTAAGTGTCCGAGGGTTAGCGGCTGCTGTAGCGTTTTCTGCACGGTTACGGTTGTTAGAGCGGGCGTATTGTCGCGTGCGTTGGCCGCTTTTGTAATTTTCACGGGGGCGTTTTGGGTGTTGTGCATGACTGCCTCGTAGAAGGGCTGTTTCTACCACAACAATCGTTCTGGGGCAGCAACAAAATCGTACTGATACGACGGGAAATACTTCCGATTATTGTTGCAAATGCGGAAATTAGGTCTACCTTTAGACTGTCACATCTGTTGCAAGAGGACATCATGTCAGTCGATCTTGTTTTAGGGGGCATCACGGCCATCGGCCTTGGCCTCTATCTTGTTTACGCACTTATCCATCCCGAAAAATTCTGAGGCGTCATGAGCGAGTTCGATATTTATCAGCTGCTGCTGTTCGTGTTCATTCTGGCGGTAGTGATGATACCGCTTGGATATTATATGGCGCGTATTTTTCAGGGCGAGCGTGTCTGGCTCAGTCCCCTTGTACGTCCTGCGGAGCGGGCATTCTACGCATTGTCCGGGATAAAGGCGGATGGTCAAATGAACTGGCGCGGCTATCTGCTGGCCGCCGTCGTGTTTAATCTGGTAGGCATGTTGTTCCTCATGCTGATCCTGATGTTTCAGGATTTGCTGCCGCTTAATCCGCAGCATTTTGCCGGCACACCTTGGCATTTGGCCTTTAACGTAGCGGTCAGCTTTATGACCAATACCAACTGGCAATCTTACGCAGGTGAAAGTACGTTAAGCCCGCTTAGCCAAATGGTAGGCCTGACAGTTCAAAACTTTATGTCATCGGCGACCGGGCTGGCTGTTGCCGTGGCGGTTATCCGCAGTTTCACGCAACGCGAAAATCCGAATCTCGGCAATTTTTACGTCGATGTAACGCGCGTTACCTTGTATGTCAAGCTACCGTTGGCCATCATCTTTGCGGTTTTTTTGCTGTGGCAGGGGGTGCCGCAGACATTTAACACATCAGTTACGGCAACAACGCTGGAAGGGGCGCAGCAGACAATCGCTGTCGGTCCTGTGGCCAGTCAGATTGCCATCAAGATGCTCGGTTCAAACGGCGGCGGTTACTTCAATGCCAATGGCGCGCATCCGTTCGAAAACCCGACGGGATTGTCGGACTTTGTCCAATTAGTGAGCATCCTGTTGTTGCCCATTTCGTTTGTCGTGACTTTCGGCTTCATGATTAGGGATAAAAGGCAGGCTTGGGCCTTGCTGGTCAGCATGACGCTGATGTTCGTTATCGGGTTTGTCATCTGTTATGTGGCTGAGGCGAACGGCAGCCATGTTCTGGATGCCCTGGGCGTGGATCAACATATCAGCAACGCCAATATCGGCGGCAACCTTGAGGGTAAAGAGGTGCGCTTTGGTATTATGAACTCCACCCTTTGGGCAACGGCGACTTCGGCAACATCCAACGGTTCGGTCAACAGCATGTTTGACAGCTATACGGCGCTTGGTGGTCTGGTGCCGTTGTTTAACCTGTTGTTGGGCGAGGTTATCTATGGCGGTGTCGGCTGCGGCCTCTACGGTATTATCATTTATGCGCTTATCACCGTCTTTATCGCCGGTTTGATGGTGGGCCGTACGCCGGAATATCTGGGTAAGAAAATTGAGGCGAAAGAGGTCAAGTGGGCCATCGTCGCGCAATTGCTCTATCCGGTGACTGTGCTGGGTGGCGGCATGTTGGCGCTTATTTTGCCGGACAGTGTGTCGTCATTATCTGCCAGTGGCCCACACGGTCTGACGCAAATGCTATATGCCTATGCCTCCGCAGCGGCCAATAATGGGTCGGCCTTTGGTGGACTAAGCGCCAATACGTTGTACCAGAATGTGGCGCTCGGCATTGTCATGCTGGTTGGACGGTTTGGGGTGATTGTTCCGATATTGGCGATTGCTGGTTCATTGGCATCCAAGAAAATTATTCCTGTATCCAACGGCACATTCCCGACACATGGCGGGATGTTCGTCGTCTTGCTGACCGCCGTCATCTTGATGTTTGGTGGTCTGACCTATTTCCCGGTGATCGCGCTTGGTCCGATTGCCGAGCATCTTTCACAACTGTCCCAGTCGGTGATGTAAATGAGCAAAAAGAACAAACAATCTTTGACATTGGCAGATCCAGCGTTGCTGAAAGAGGCCATTGCCAATTCCTTTGTTAAACTGAACCCGACAGAGCTTATTCGTAACCCGGTCATGTTCACTGTTGGTGTTGTAAGCGTTTTGTCGACCTACCTGACGGTATGGGGCAATGGTGCCGGTGAGCATTTCGCGGTCAATCTGCAAATTACTATATGGCTGTGGTTTACGGTTTTATTCGGCAATTTTGCCGAAGCCGTAGCCGAAGGGCGCGGTAAGGCGCAGGCAGACAGTTTGCGCAAAACCAAAACAGAAACTATGGCGAAAAAAGTTACGTCGCTAGAAGACGTGAACTTTGAGCTCGTCCCCGCTACGGAATTGCGCCGGGGTGATCTGGTCATGGTGCAGCCTGGTGACGTAATTCCGGGTGACGGCGACGTGGTCAAAGGGATCGCTACGGTCGATGAGTCATCAATCACTGGTGAATCCGCGCCTGTTATACGTGAATCCGGCGGTGATCGTTCAGCCGTTACGGGTGGTACGCGTATTGTTTCAGATGGGGCCGTTGTTCAGATTGGTGTTAATCCGGGTGAGTCATTCCTCGACAGGATGATCGGCCTTGTAGAAGGCGCCAAGCGACAAAAAACACCCAATGAAATTGCGCTGAATGTCTTACTGGTTGGCTTGACTCTGATCTTCCTTATCGTCTGCACAACCTTACAGGGATTTGCTGCCTATTCTGGCAAGATGGTGCCTGTGATCTATCTTGTAGCGCTGTTGATTACCCTGATCCCCACAACGATCGGCGGTCTTTTGTCTGCGATCGGTATTGCGGGCATGGACCGTCTGGTAACCTTTAACGTGATTGCGAAGTCGGGCCGCGCGGTCGAAGCTGCCGGTGACATTGACGTTCTCTTGCTCGATAAAACGGGAACAATCACTTTTGGCAACCGTATGGCGAGCGAGTTTATTCCGGCCCCGGGCATCGAAGAATCCTATCTGGCGGAAGCGGCCATGCTGTCTTCACTGGCAGATGAAACGCCCGAAGGTAAGTCCATCGTGCGTCTGGCTGAGGATCGCTTTGGGTTTAAGGCAGCCGAGCGTCGCAAGGATGGTATGACGTTCATTCCCTTTACTGCCAGTACGCGCATGAGTGGCGTTGATTACGATACTATTTCCATCCGCAAAGGCGCGCCTGACTCTATTCTCTATCTCTGTGGAACGAGCGGCAGCACGCAGGTGATCAAGGCAATAGAAACGGTCGCCAAAACGGGCGGTACGCCGCTGCTGGTTGCGCGCGACAAGCAGGTTCTGGGTGTCGTGCATTTGAAGGATATCGTGAAGCCGGGCATTCATGAACGTTTTATGCAATTGCGTCGCATGGGCATTCGCACGGTCATGATAACGGGTGACAACCCTATGACGGCGGCGGCCATCGCCGCGGAGTCCGGTGTTGATGATTTTCTGGCTGAAGCAACGCCGGAGAAGAAGCTTGAGCTTATCCGCCGTTATCAGGCGGAAGGCCGCCTTGTTTCCATGTGCGGTGACGGTTCTAATGACGCGCCAGCGCTGGCGCAATCCGACGTTGGGGTTGCCATGAATACCGGCACCATGGCTGCCCGTGAAGCGGGTAACATGATTGATCTGGACAGCGACCCAACCAAGCTGATTGAGATTGTGATGATCGGCAAGCAATTGCTGATGAGCCGCGGCGCGTTGACGACGTTTTCAATTGCGAATGACGTTGCAAAATACTTTGCCATCATACCTGCACTTTTCACCGGTATCTTCCCGTCGATGCAGCGTCTTAACCTGATGCATTTGGGCAGTCCGGAAAGTGCCATTTTGTCGGCGATTATTTTCAATGCGCTTATTTTGATCGCATTGGTGCCACTTGCCCTTGCGGGGGTGAAGTACCGTCCGGGATCAGCTAGCAGTGTTTTGCAAAGAAACCTTCTGGTTTATGGGGTGGGTGGCGTCGTGACGCCGTTTGTCTGTATCAAGCTGATCGATATGCTGGTCAGCTCTTTTATGGGGGTGTGAGATGCGCGGTCAATTACGGGCAAGCCTGGCTCTGCTGGTTCTAATGACAGTTCTGACGGGTATTCTTTACCCGCTGGCCATCTGGGGTATAGGTCAATCATTCTTTCCCTATCAGGCAGAGGGCAGCCTGATCGTTGCCAACGGCAAGGTGATCGGTTCTGACCTCATCGGCCAAAATTTTGCGGGTGACACGTATTTTCATTCCCGCCCGTCCGCTGCAGGCAACGGATATGATGCGACCCAGTCGGGCGGCAGCAATCTGGCGACAGGCAGCGATGATTTGATCAAGCAGGTTAAGGAACGGATTCAGGCCATTCGTGCCACCGGATTCACAGGTGGCATACCGGTTGATGCCGTTACGGGGTCTGGCTCAGGGTTGGATCCGGACATCTCTGTGGCCAATGCACGCCTGCAGGCTCAACATGTGGCACAATCCCGGCATATGGATGTCGGCGTTATCAATAACCTGATTGCAGAGAATACACGGGAGCGTGACTGGCACGTTTTTGGCGAAACGCGCATTAATGTGCTACAATTGAACCGCGCACTGGATAATCTCGCCAATCACTGATGAATGACGTAACCCAAACACGCCCTTCACCTGATGCCATCTTGAACCAGCTGCTTAAAGAGCAGAAAGGTAAGCTGCGTATTTTTTTGGGTGCGGCACCGGGGGTGGGCAAGACATTTTCTATGTTGCGCGCAGCCAAAGCCCGTAAGGTAGAAGGGGTCGATGTAGTTATTGGCGTTGTTGAAACGCATAAACGCGCAGAAACTGACGCCATGCTGGAAGGTTTGGAGTCTATCCCGAGGCTGGAAATCGGCTATCGCGGCACGCAGTTTCAGGAAATGAATCTGGACGCCATTTTGCGACGAAAACCGCAACTTGTTTTGGTGGATGAACTTGCGCACACGAATATACCCGGTGCGCGTCATTACAAACGCTATATGGATGTTGAGGAATTGCTGGACGCTGGCATCAACGTCTATTCCACCCTAAATGTGCAGCATATAGAAAGCCTGAACGACATCGTCTCGCGTATTACGGGCGTAACGGTACGCGAAACGGTGCCCGACTCCGTCCTCAGGCGCGCGCATTCGGTTGAACTGATTGACCTGACGCCAGAAGAACTTCTGCAACGTCTGAAGGAAGGGAAAGTCTATTTCCCCGAGCAGGCGCGGCTGGCAATGAACCGCTTCTTTACGCAGGGCAACTTGACCGCCTTGCGTGAACTGGCCCTTCGACAGGTTGCGCAAAGCGTTGACGATCAGATGACCGATCTGATGAAGCAGAATGCCATTGCGGGCCCATGGCCGACGACGGAAAGGGTCATGGTATGCATTTCCGAGGATGGGCAGGCTAACACGCTCATTCGCGCGGCAAAGCGCAGTGCCGACAGGCGCCAAACGGCATGGATTGCTTTGTACGTCGAAACATATCGCCATGCGCATTTGTCGGAAGCAAAGCGCAGAAATATTTCACAGGCGCTGCACTTGGCGGAGTCTTTGGGTGGCGAAACGATGGTTGTAACGGGCGACGATATTGCAGCAGAGGTCCTGCGCGTCGCAGCTGAACGTAATGTCAGTATGCTGGTGGTTGGTAAATCACGCCGTACTTTGGTTTCACGTTTACTGCGACCCTCTGCGTCACAAGATATTCTGGAAAATGGACGCAAATTTGATGTTCTCACCATTAACGATAGCGAGCCTAAAAAGCCCAAGCTGCCACCGGTTGTAAGGGACGATGCCAAAACAACTATCGGCTCTCTGTGGCAGCAGATAGAAGGGCCGGCACATCTGCGTTCTTTGGGTTATATAGCGTTAACGACGGTTTTGGCGCAGCTGCTCTCGAACTACGCGCCGCCGCAGACCTTGTCGCTGCTGTATGTAATCGGCGTCATGATGGTGGCCATCAAGCACGGGCTTTCCGTATCGCTTTTTGCTGCTGTTATAAGTTGCTTGTGCCTTGATTTCTTTTTTATCGAACCGCGTTATTCGTTTGTCGTTTATCATCGCGAAGATATTCTGACGCTGCTGTTCTTCATGCTGGTTTCTATTGCGGTTAGCTTTATCGGTGATTATCTGCAAAAGCAGATTAAAGTCACCCGACAAAATGCCATACGCGTGCAGGCGTTGTATGATTTTAATAAAGCAATCGCCTCGGCCTCTATCGTTGAGGATGCCGGTAATATTGTAGCGCGGCACACAGCTGAATCCCTGAACGCCCGTGTGGTGGTTTTCTTGTTTCGACAAGACTCCTTAAAACAGCTGGCCGCCTGGCCGGAGGGGACGCGTTTGGACGCCGTTTCAATGGCGGCGGCTGACTGGTCCGTGCGGCATGGCAAAGTGGCGGGGTACAATTCGGATACTTTACCTGCTGCAGGCTTTTATTGCCTGCCCTTAAAGGCAAACCAGAACCTTATTGGCTTGCTGGCTGTACGACCCAATGAACGCATTATTACACCGGATCAGGAACATTTCCTGAATAATCTGGCCAGTCAATCGGCGGTTGTGCTGGAGCGCGCCATTTTATCCAATGATGTTGAGACCGCGCGTGTTCAGACGGAAGCGGAGAAGGTTCGGTCTACCTTTCTGGCATCCGTCACCTACGACCTGCGCTCCCCTTTAGATGCCATGACTGACACGCTGCGGCGCTTAAAGAACATCGTGCGGTGTATGCCGGAAACGATACCACTGTTGCGCGATGCCGACCGGCATATGCGCCAGCTCAATCACTTTCTGCAGAACCTTATGGATATGACAGCCATCGTGAAGGGTGATTTGCGCCTGTTGCGCGAACCCGCAAGTATTCGCTCGCTGATTGAGGCCTCTATATCCAAGTTGGGTGAGGTTATTCAGGACCGTGATATTGATATCGACGTCGATGCAGATATGCCTATGGTTGACGTCGATATGTCGATGATCGAGCGTGTGTTGGTGCACGTCATAGACAATGCGTGCCGTTTCTCGCCCGCCGACAAACCCATCAAGATTGTTGGCCGCCGTGAGGCGCATTATGCACGTGTGTCGGTTATAGATCAGGGCGACGGCATCAGCGAAGGTGAGCGTGAACGCATCTTTGACATGTTTTACCGCGTTACGTCGGGCGCCCACCATACGGGAGGGTCAGGACTGGGCTTGGCCATCAGTCGCGGCTTTATCGAAGCCCACGCGGGGCGTATTGAGGCGTTGCCGGGACCCGATGGAATGGGCACGCAAATCATTATCCGGTTGCCGGTTGTGTAGAATATTCTTTTAATAACAAGCATAAAAAAGGGCGCCGTAAGGCGCCCTTTTCCTTTGAATTCAGCAGTGGCTTACTTGCCGACGGCTTCCTTCAGTTCCTTCGCCGGACGGAAAGCGATCTTCTTCTTCGCCGGGATCTGGATGGTTTCGCCCGTGGCAGGGTTACGGCCGGTGCGGGCAGCGCGCTTGCGGACCTGCAGGATACCGAAGCCAGCAACGCGAACGCGGTTGCCCTTCTTCAGGTTCTTGGTCAGCGTGGTGACCAGGTCATCCATAATCAGGTTCATCTGCTTCTTCGGCAGCTCATGCTTTTCGGCCAAGTCGGAGGCGATGGTCTTGAGCGTGACGGTCGGTTGAGTCGCTGTAGGCATGTGTTGTTCCTGTAAGTTTGGTTGAACAGACTGTGATTCAATCTGAATCAAAAGTTGCCGCTATTTTTTATCTTTGGCAAGCAAAAAACACTGATTTTATAAGGCTTATTTTAACCTCTGACGTCAAAAGTGCCTGTGGATAGCAGGGTTAGCCACTCTTCCTCACTTATAATAGTAATTCCAAGTGCCTGCGCTTTCACGAGTTTGCTGCCCGCGTCCTTGCCCGCTACCAATATATTTGTCTTCTGGCTGATGCTGCTGCCAACTTGCGCGCCCATGCTCTCGGCCTTGCTTTTTGCCTCGGCGCGACTCATGTGTTCCAGCGTTCCTGTAAAGACGATCAGCTTGCCACTCAGCGCAGTTTGTGAGCCTGAGTCGGGTGGCTGATAATCTTCGACCTGCATTTCTTTCAGCAGGTCGTTCACGACGTCGCGGTTATGTTGCTCCGCAAAAAAGCCGGCAATGTCATTAGCGACAAGTGGGCCGATTTGTTCGATATCCGTTAAGCGCAGTCTGGCTGCACTTTCTGGTACACCCGCGGCGATCATCTCATTGCGCCAATGTGTGCAATTTTGGTAATGCTTTGCTAAGAGGCGCGCCGTAACTTGCCCAATCTGCCGGATGCCGAGGGCGAAGATAAACTTTTCCAGTGGCGCGTGACGACGGGCCTCAATCGCGGCCAGCAGCTTATTGACGGACAGTGCGCCCCAACCGCTACGGCTTTCCAGCCCCGTTTTATGTTGATGCAGACGAAAGATGTCAGCGGGAGACTTAATGAGGCCATCTTCCCACAACTCGCGCATACGTTGCGCGCCAAACCCGTCAATGTTGAGGGCATCGCGGCTGACAAAATGAATCAAGCGCTCAACGGCTTGTGCGGGGCAGATCAGCCCGCCGGTGCAGCGTGTAGCGGCCATGCCTTCTTCACGGATGGCAAGCGAACCGCAGGCGGGGCAGGTGGTCGGAAAAACGTAGGGCCTCGCACCATGCTGATGTATTGAATTTTTACGCTCCACAATTTGCGGAATAACGTCCCCGGCGCGTTGAACAATGACAATGTCACCCACGCGTACGCCAAGACGTTCGATTTCATCCTGATTATGCAGTGTAGCGCGGCTGACCATCACGCCGCCGACATTGACGGGCTCCAGCTCTGCAACCGGCGTTAAAACGCCCGTGCGGCCAACTTGTACAATGATATCATTCAGGCGCGTTTCGGCTTGTTCTGCGGAAAACTTATGCGCGGTAGCCCATCGTGGTGCACGGCTGACAAAGCCCAGCCGTTCTTGCAACGTTCGATCATTGACCTTGTACACAACACCATCAATATCGAACGGCAGACTGTGCCGTTGAGCTTCGATGTGGTGGTAGTAACTCAATATTTCTTTCTCATTAGTGCACAGCTTTGCGGGCTCGTTCAGGGCAAACCCCCACCTTGCCAGTTGCGTGCGAATGCTGATTTGTGTGGGCCATTGGGCGCTATCCATATCGCCCAAGGCATAGGCAAAGAACCGCAAGGGCCGTTTGGCGGTGATGGAGGTGTCTAGCTGCCTGACGCTACCTGCTGCGGCATTGCGTGGGTTGGCAAATAGCGTTTCACCTTTGGCCTCACGTTGCTGGTTCAGGATCGCAAAATCGGCACGGTCCATGAAAATCTCGCCACGCACTTCAACCTTGGCGAGGTAGGGGGCGTGAAGGTTTTTGGGAATGTTGTGAATAGTCGCAACGTTGGCCGTTATGTCTTCGCCCGTTGTGCCATCACCGCGTGTTGCGGCTAATGCCAATTTGCCGTTGTGGTAATGAAGCGCTGCCGAAAGGCCGTCAATCTTTGGCTCTGCGACCACTGGTATTTCTCCGGCATCATCCAAATTTAGGAATCGGCGCATCCTGCCGATAAAATCGTGCACATCCTCATCTGTGAAAGCGTTGCCAAGCGAGAGCATGGGCAAGGTGTGCGTGACTTTCTTGAACCCGGCAGAGGGGGCCGCACCCACTAACTTTTCAGGATCATTGGCAGGGGCCATATCGGGGTGGAGTTCGCGCAGCGCCCTATAGGATTTGCGCAGCGTGTCATAGTCGGCGTCCGATATCTCGGGCGTGTCTTTCTGGTGATACAGTGTATCATGGTGCGCAATAAGGTCGGCAAGGCGTGCCAGTTCTGCCTTGGCTTCAAGGGGCGTCAATGCGCTGGATGTGAGGTTTTTTCTGGGCATGGCACGGGCTGTGGAATCGGTAAAACAGGCTATATCCGGCAAGGCCACAGGGCAATGGCGGTTTGCAGAAAAGGCTCGACCTTTTTCCGGCTTGGGGTTATGACTTTTGCGTTTCCCTCCACAAATATGAGCCTGTTATGAGCAATACAACCTATGATCTGATCGTTATCGGCAGTGGCCCGGGCGGCTATGTTGCGGCTATTCGTGCGGCGCAGTTGGGTTTAAAGACCGCCTGTGTGGAAATGCGGGCGACTTTGGGCGGTACATGCCTGAATGTGGGGTGTATCCCCTCCAAGGCGCTGCTGACCAGCTCAGAAAAATTTGCGGAGGCTCAGCACAGCCTTGCCATGCATGGGGTCAAGGTCGGTAGCGTGTCGCTCGACCTGCCGGCCATGATGGCGCACAAGGATAAGGTAGTTAAGGAAAACACAGCGGGTATTGAGTTCCTGTTCCGCAAGAACAAGGTGGATTGGCTGAAGGGTAAGGGCCGGGTTGTGACTGCCGGTCAGGTGGCCGTTGAAGGCGCATCGGGCACACAAACCTATGCGACCAAGAATATTCTGATTGCCACGGGCTCGGACAGCATGCCGCTGCCCGGCGTTGATGTAGATGAAAAGCGTATTGTGACATCGACCGGTGCGCTGGCACTGGCCGAAGTCCCCAAGAGCATGGTTGTCATCGGCGGCGGCGTTATCGGTCTGGAACTGGGCTCCGTGTGGCAGCGTTTGGGGACTAAGGTCACCGTGGTTGAATTCCTTGATCGCATTTTACCCGGCATGGATGGTGAACTATCCAAGACAGCGCAGAAGATACTGGCCAAGCAGGGCATGGAATTCAAACTTTCAACCAAGGTTACATCTGCCAAAAATGACGGCAAGAAAGTAGCCTTGACGTTGGAGCCTGCTGCAGGCGGTGCGGTTGAAAAGATGGATGCCGATGTTGTTCTGCTTTCTATCGGTCGCCGCCCGTATACGGAAGGGCTGGGGCTGGATACCGCAGGCGTTGCGTTGGATCAGCGCAAGCGCATTGTGGTCGATCATCATTTCCAGACAAACGTCAAAGGTATCTATGCTATCGGCGACGTTATCGCCGGGCCGATGCTGGCGCACAAAGCAGAAGATGAAGGTGTTGTCTGCGTCGAAATGATGGCGGGTCAATCTGGACACATCAATTATGACGCTATTCCGGGCGTTGTTTACACATGGCCAGAAATTGCATCTGTCGGCAAAACCGAAGAACAGCTAAAGACGGAAGGCGTTGCGTTTAAGGTCGGCAAGTTCCCATTTTCGGCGAACGGTCGCGCCCGTGCCATGGGCGATACGGAAGGTTTTGCAAAGATTCTGGCTGATGCCAAGACTGACCGCCTCTTGGGAGCCCATATCATCGGGCCGGATGCCGGCACCATGATTGCGGAACTTGCTTTGGCGGTTGAATTTGGCGCCAGCAGCGAAGATGTTGCGCGTACATGCCACGCACATCCGACACTGAATGAAGTCGTTAAGGAAGCTGCTTTGGCAGTTGATGGCCGCCCGCTTCACGTCTAAGACGTCAACGGGGTGTTAGTTGCGCCCTGTTTTCTTGCGGATCATCTCAACAATCTCGCCGGGTCTGAATTCTTTCAGAAGGCTGATGCTTTTACCAAGTTTCATGACGTCGCCGATGCGGCGGTCCAGAAAATGCCATGTGGACTGATAATCGTCCGACTCGTCTGCCAGCCAA
>Ga0213872_10000167_pt1 | contig 59191 bp, 57 predicted proteins | sample VelepicomBERX_R2_FD_160071 | JGI IMG/M metagenome (GOLD analysis project Ga0213872, IMG submission 160071) | Rhizosphere microbial communities from Vellozia epidendroides in rupestrian grasslands, the National Park of Serra do Cipo, Brazil - RX_R2 | ecosystem: Host-associated > Plants > Roots >... | reverse complement strand
GTCGGCGTGGTGGTCGGCGGTGCCGTCGTCGGTTCCATGGCGGCCACCGATCGTCGTACGCTGGGTGCGCAGACTGAAGACAAGGAAATCGCCTTGAAGGTGAATACGCGCATGCACGACACCATCGGTGACATCGCGCATATCGATGTGACCAGCTATAACCGCAAGGTACTGCTGACCGGCGAGGTTCGGGACCAGCAAATGAAGGATACCGCCGAGCGCGAAACACGTGCGGTCCAGGGTGTGCAGGGCGTGATGAACGAACTGGAAATCACGGAAAAATCCAGCCTGGGCTCGCGCTCGAGCGACGCGTTGATCACCAGCAAGGTCGAAGCCAACCTGATCGGTGAAAAGAATCTCAATTCGAGCGCCTTCAAGGTCGTGACCGAGCGCGGCACCGTCTACCTGCTGGGCCGGGTAACCGAAAACGAAGGCAAGATCGCAGCTTCGCTGACCAGCGAAATCAGCGGCGTGATGAAAGTCGTCAAGATGTTCGAATACATCTCCGAAGACGAATTGAAAAGCATGACCGCCGCTGAAGGCGCGCGCAGCTGATAGGAATGGGATCAAGCACATGATCACGCGCCGGCGTGCCTGCCTGCTGGCCGCACTGGCGCTTGGGCTCGCCGGTCCGGTTTTGGCGCAGGAAGCTCACCCAGAAGCGCACCAAGAAGCGCACAGCCCCATCAAGGCCGTCTTCGACCTCGGCGAAGGCCTGGAACAGGCGTCGCGCGCGATCGCCAATATCCGCAACGAATTGGCGATCGAACCCGATGCCAAGATCGTCGTCGTGGCGCATGGCGAAGGCGTCAAGTTTTTGCTCGAAGGCGCCACCGATAGCCACGACCGACCATATGCCGCCATGGTGGCGGCGCTCAGCAAGCAAGGCGTGGAATTCCGCGTCTGCAACAACACGCTCAATAACTTCCATATTGCACCGGAACGCGTGATTCCCGAAGCCAGGATCGTGCCGGCCGGTATTGCCGAGGTGCTGCGCTTGCAGGCTCGCGAAGGCTACGTCTACTTCAAGCCCTGACCACCAAGGGCTCAATTCCCGGATTCGGACACGCTCAGCGCGTTTTTCCAAGCTCTGTTACTCTGCTGGGCGCAATCTTGCATTTTCAAATTTCAAGGAAACAACATGAAGAAACTTGCCGCCCTCGTTCTCGCCGCCCTGCCGGTCGCTGCCTTCGCTGCGCCGGAAACCTTTGTCATCGACAGCAACCACAGCATGCCGCGTTTCGCCTATAGCCACATGGGCTTTTCGCAGCAGGAAAGCCGTTTCGACAAGCTGACCGGCACCATCACCATAGACCGTGCCGCCAAGACCGGTTCCGTCGATGTGAGCATCGACACCAAGACGGTCGACAGCGGCTTTCCGACATTCAATGAACATCTGCAAGGCGAAGATTTCTTCGACACTGCCAAGTACCCGACCATCACCTTCAAGTCGACCGGCGTGAAGTTCGACGGCGACAACGTCGCCGCGGTCGATGGCGCCTTGACCATCAAGGGCGTGACCAAGCCGGTGACCTTGAAGGTGGAATCCTTCAAGTGCATGCCGCATCCCATGCTGAAGAAGGAAGCCTGCGGCGCGACGGCCACCGTGACCATCAAGCGCTCCGACTTCAATGCGGGCAAGTATGCGCCGCTGGTGAGCGACGAAGTTGTCCTCACATTGCCGGTGGAGTCGATCAAACAGTAAGTTCGCTCCCGAGTTTCGGGTAAGTACCTGACATCGCTACACCGTCGTTCCCGCGAAGGCGGGTGGCCGCCCCGCGGGAACCCATAGTGAATACGGATGTGCAACCGGCTTATGGATTCCCGCCTACGCGGGAATGACGGGGAAGAATGGTAGTCGTCATGGAAGCATTTACCCGCAATTTTATTGAACCAATAGTTATTGATTTATTGGATTTTCAATAAAAAACGGCCCGATTCGCCAGAGCGGCGAACCGGGCCGTTTTGTTTTGCGCCTTGCTTTAGAGTTTGAACGTCGGCAGCTTCTTCGCAACTGCGACGTTTTTCAGCGTCACGTATTGCGGCAAACCGTTCTTGTATTTCGGATAGTCCTCACCCTGGATCAGCGGCGTCAGGTAGCGCTTGCATTTTTCCGTGATGCCGTAGCCGTCCGGCGTGATGAAATTGCGCGGCATGAATTTCTCGACGTTGGCCACGTCCTTGAGTTCGGCTACGCCGATCTTGTACTTGTAAGGCGCGTCGGACAGGCGGTCGATGGTCGGCATGACGGCGTTGCGGCCCTTGACTGCGAGCTGTACGGCGGCTTTGCCGAGCTCGTAGGCTTGCTTGACGTCGGTCTTGGAAGCGACGTGGCGTGCTGCGCGCTGCAGGTAGTCGGCCACGGCCCAGTGGAACTTGTAACCGAGCGCGTCCTTGACCATGTTGGCCACCACCGGCGCCGCGCCGCCGAGCTGGGCATGGCCGAAGGCGTCACGCGTGCCTTGTTCGGCCAGGAATTTGCCGTCCGGGTAGTGGCAGCCTTCCGAGACGACGATAGTGCAATAACCGAATTTCTTGACGTTGGCGTCGACCTTGGCCAGGAATTTCTTTTGGTCGAACGGCACTTCGGGGAACAGGATGACCACGGGGATATTGTGGTCGGTCAGCAAGCCGCCGGCGGCGGCGATCCAGCCGGCGTGGCGGCCCATGACTTCGATCACGAAGATCTTGGTCGAGGTCTTGGCCATGGACTTGACGTCGAAGGAAGCTTCCAGCGTCGACACGGCAATGTACTTCGCCACCGAGCCGAAACCGGGGCAGCAATCGGTGATGGGCAAGTCGTTGTCCACCGTCTTGGGCACGTGGATGGCTTGCACCGGATAGCCCAGCGTCTGCGACAACTGCGACACCTTGTAGCAGGTATCGGCCGAGTCGCCGCCGCCGTTATAGAAGAAATAGCCGATGTTGTGCGCCTTGAACACTTCGATCAGGCGCTCGTATTCGCGTTTGTTGGCTTCCAGACTCTTGAGCTTGTAACGGCAGGAACCGAAGGCGCCCGAGGGGGTGGAGCGCAGGCCGGCGATGGCGGCCACGGTTTCCTTGCTGGTGTCGATCAAGTCTTCGGTCAGCGCGCCGATGATGCCGTTGCGGCCGGCATAGACCTTGCCGATCTTGTCCTTGTGTTTCTTGGCGGTTTCGATCACGCCGCAGGCGGAAGCGTTGATGACGGCGGTGACGCCGCCCGATTGCGCGTAAAAGGCATTTTTCTTGGGCATGTTCGCTACTCTCCTGGCAGGACGATGAACGGATAAGGCAATAGCCGCGATTGTCGCATGAGCCGATTGAGATGCGCAAAAATATGCCAGCCCTAGCCAGCCTCGGTTACCATTGCGCAACGAAAACCGCGGATAAACATGAATATTCCCGAAGCACTTTTTTCTGCCGCATTGCTGCTGGCGAGCGCCGGGGTGGTAGCGGCGCCCTTGCTGCGCTGCGAAGTGGTCTATGCCGGCAGCAGCCATATCGTCGAAGCCGCCCCCGGCAGCGACCCTTATACGACGCCCTCGGTCGACATCGACGGCCGTTTCCGCTTCAAGGCTGTGCTGCTCGGCACGCAAGAACGCGTCGATGCCGTCAAGCTGTACGTGTATTACGAAACGCGCAAGCAGCCGGTGTTGCTGCAGGAAGCCAAATATCTGCCGCCGTTTGCGGCAGCGGATGCCAGTGGCTCGCCCGACGCGCTGACCGGCCGGCAATACCTGTACGCACCGCCGCTCGGGCGCGAATTGCAATATGGCTGTGCCTTGCGGGAGGCAAAGCCATGAAGCGCGTTCTTCTCTTGTGTTTGCTGTTGCTGGTTCGAGCGTCCTCTGCGGCCGAAAGCGATAGCGTGAGCTTGCTGTTCGCCGGCGACATCGTGCTCGACGGCCAGGCCGGAAAAATCATCGCGCAGGGACGCGATCCGTTCGCCGAATTCGCCGCTATCCTGGACGCCAGCGATATCCGCGTCGGCAATCTTGAATGCGTGGTCGCCTCCACCGGCGATGCGGAAGACAAGATCTACAATTTCCGCGCGCATCCGCGCACGCTGGCCGTGCTCAAGCGGCATTTCGATGCCGTGTCTATCGCCAACAACCATTCGGGCGATTTCGGCCGTCCTGCCTTCGCGCAAATGTTGGGCTTGCTCGATAGTGCGGGCATAGGCCGCTTCGGCGGCGGGCATGATCTGAGCGAGGCGCACACTCCCTTGATCGTCGAGCGCAAAGGCCTGCGCATCGCCCTGCTCGGCTACAACGAGTTCATGCCGCGTAGCTTCGAGGCCGACGCCGATGCGCCCGGCACGGCGTGGAGCGAAGACGAACAAGTGGCGGCCGACATACGCCGCGCGCGCAGCAGCTACCATGCCGACCTGGTGATTCCCATCATGCATTGGGGTTGGGAAAACGAAATGCATGCCAACGCGCGCCAGCGGCAATTGGCGCACCTGATGATAGACAGCGGAGCCGATGCCGTCATCGGCGGCCACCCGCACGTGACCCAGGACGTCGAAATCTACCGCGGCAAGCCCATCGTCTACAGCGTCGGCAATTTCCTGATTGATGCGCTCGACAACGAGGCGCAGACCAAGGGCTGGGTAGTGAAGCTGGAACTCGACCGCAGCGGCGTCAAGGGCTGGCGCACGTTCGCCGCGCAGCTCGACCAAGCCGGCGTGCCTCACCCCGTTCCTGGTACATCCACTCCTTGCGGTGACGTCAAAGCGATCGCCGCCTGCGCCAATTAGTGGATATTGGTCGTTGAGGTTTGCGCCGCTGCCCGCCCATTTGGCAGCGTCGCCAATACGACGCCGAGCGAGGCGATGGCCAGCGCCAGCAGGCGCGTGGCGCTCAGGCTTTCGTGCAGCACCAGCACGGCGACGGTGCTGGCTGAAATCGGCAGCATCACGGTGAAAACGCCGGCCAGGTTGGCCGGGATGCGCTTGAGGCCCGTCATCCACAGCCACACCGTCCACACGCTGGCTGCCAGCGCGTAGAACAGCAGGAGCAGCCAGGAGGCCGGCGCAAGCGCAGCGAATTCGAAATGCCAGGCCGCATATAAGCCGAGCGGGGTCGATAGCGCGAAGCCCCACAGGTTCATGAGTGACGTGATGCGGCGCGGGCTCAATTTACCGGTCAAGGCCTTGCCGATCACGGCGTACGCGGCTTCGCACACGACCGAGCAAAACACCAGGATATTGCCAAGCAGCGGATGCGAGCCTGCCGCCGTTGGCGTGCCAGCCTGTTTCGACCATGCCAGCAGGGCCACGCCGCAGACAGCGCAGGCTATCGCCAGCCAGACGCGCCCGCCAATGCGTTCGCGCAGGAAGATCCAGCTGAGCACGGCAACCGTGGCCGGGATCGCTGCCATGATGACCCCCGCAGACAATGCGCTGGTCATGCTGACGCCGAACAGCATGCAGATCGAGAACAGGAAATTGCCGAGGAAGGATTCGAGGAACAGCAGTGCATGCGTGCGCCGCGCGAGAGGCGCTTCGTCAGCCGGTTTCTTCAGCCAATGCGGCATGGCCAGTCCGCCGATGGCGAATCGCAGCCATAGCAGCAGGAACACGGGAATGGCGGCGCTCAAGGGTTTGGACAGCGCCGTGTAAGCGCCGACCAGCGTCATGCTCAAGGCGAGGCAGGCAAAGGCGGAAAGACGGCCCATCAAGCGCAAGCGCGGCGCGGCGATTACTGCGATTCGCCGCGCGGGTCGCGCGACAATAGTTTCGGCACCATGTCGCGCGCCGACGCGCCATCGAACAATACAGCGGCGACGGCGTTGGTGATCGGCATGTCGACGCCGAGGTCGGCCGCCAAGGCGCGTACGGCTTGTGCGCAGCGCACGCCTTCGGCAACGTGACCCAGTTCGGCCACGATGGCATCCAGCTTTTTCCCCTCGGCCAGGCCGAGCCCGACCTTGCGATTGCGTGAGAGGTCGCCGGTGCAGGTTAGGATCAGGTCACCCATGCCGGCCAGTCCCATGAAGGTTTCGGTGTGGCCGCCCAGTGCGACGCCCAGCCGCGTGATTTCGGCCAGGCCGCGCGTGATCAGCGCGGCGCGTGCATTGAGGCCCAAACCCATGCCATCGATCACGCCGGTGGCGATGGCCAGGATATTCTTGACGGCTCCACCGACCTCGACGCCGACCACATCGTCGCTCGAATAGACGCGCATGCTGCCGCCATGCAGGGCGCCGACCACGCGTTCGCACAAGGCTTGCGAGGGCGAGGCGATCGTCAGCGCACATGGCATGCCGCGTGCGACTTCCTGTGCGAACGAGGGACCGGAAAGCGCGCCGCCGGGCAAATCGGTTCCCAGCAGCTCGGCCACCACTTGATGGGGCAAGAGGCGGCTGCCTTCCTCAAAGCCTTTGCATAGCCAAACCAGGTTGGCCGGTTGATGCGCCTGCAAACGCTGTGCAAGCGGGCGCAGCCCGGCGACCGAGGTCGCAGCGATCAGCAGGGCGGCGGGATTGGCCGCATGAGCGACTGCCGCGTCGAAGTCGGATGTGATCGTCAGCGCGGGCGGCAGGGAAAAACCAGGCAGGTAAGCGGAATTTTCGCGGCGGGCAGCGGCCTGTGCCATGGCAGCCTCATCCCGTCCCCACAGTACAACGTCGTGGCGTTCGGCCAGCGCCAGCGCCAGTGCAGTGCCCCAGGCGCCGGCACCGAATATCGTGATTTGCCTGCGCGCGGCGGTAGCGGAGGGCATCAGCCGCCGCCCCAGACGTCAGTTACCTTGGCATAGCCGACCTGGCCGTCGCGGTGTTTGACCTTGAGCCAGCCGGCGGCCGCGGGTTCGCTCAGTTCCAGCAAGACCCCTTTGTCGGCTGAAAACACCAGGGCGGCGCCGTCATCGGGTGCGCTATGGATTCTGGCATTCGGTGCCTTGACGATCAGCATGCGCTTGGGCGTCAGGGCTTTCGATTCCAGCCAAAACAGGTCGCCGGCACTGTCGCGCACCTTGGTCCAGTCGCCATAGGTCAGCACGGTTTCGACCGGCATGCCGCGCGGGGCGACATAGACTTTGCGGCCCTTGGCGCTAGGCGCATCGTAGGCAATGGCCGGGTCGCCGCCCACCGATTTGAATTCGATCGCGGACGCGCTCGCAGAAAAGGCCGACAGCGAGGCCGACAGCGAGGCCAACAGGATCAGTTTGCGCACGGTGTTCATGGACTGCCCTCAGAGGGATTCGGCGAAAATTTGCGCCGGCGGGACTGTGAGCCCTCGCGTCGGCGCATTCGTCATCACTGTACTGCGATCAGGTGAAACGATTAGTTGAGCGTGGCCGCGGAGCCGTCCGGCATCACCAAGCCGGATGGCTGGCTCGGTGCCTGTCCGGCTGCCTTGGCGGCTTCTATCGCAAGTTCGACACGTTTTTGATAGTAGGCGTCGAAGTTGATCTCGGCCAGATGCACGGGTGGGAAGCCGGCGCGCGTGACGGCGTCGGCGATGTTGGCGCGCAAATAAGGGTAGAGGATGTTCGGGCAGGCGATGCCGAGCAGCGGATCGAGCTGATCGGACGGGATGTTGCGGACTTCGAAGATGCCGGCTTGCTTGCATTCGACCAGGAAAGCCACCTTTTCCTTGATCTTGGCGGTCAGCGTGATGGTGACGGTCGATTCGTACACGCCATCAGCCACGACGTCGGCGCCGACGTCCACGGCGACTTCGAGTTTCGGCGGTTCGTTTTCCAGGAAAATGGCTGGCGAGTTCGGTTGCTCCAGCGACATGTCTTTCACGTAGACGCGTTGGATTTGGAATACTGGTTGTTGGGTTTCGTCAGACATGAAGCGCTTTCCAGGTGATTGACTAGGTGGTTGAACATATCGGGCCCATGGACCCGCTAACGGATAAAAATAAATCGTAAATCAGGCTGCTTGCAGCAAGGCGTCGAGCTTGCCCGCGCGATCCAATGCGCTCAAATCGTCGTAACCGCCGACATGGGTGTCGCCGATGTAAATCTGCGGCACGGTGCGGCGTCCGGTCTTTTGCATCATTTCGTTGCGTTGGGCCGGCTCCAGGTCGACCCGAATCTTGTCGATGACGTCCACGCCCTTGGCGCGCAAGAGACGCTCGGCCATCGTGCAATACGGGCAAATTCCTGAGCTGTACATGAGAACGGGCTGCATACGGCTTTCCTGCTGGTTGCTTATTTGATCGTGGGCAGGCCTTGAGCCTTCCAGGCGGCGAAACCGCCCTCGAGGCTGTAGACGTCGGCAAAACCGGCATTCTTCAGCACACTGGAAGCCTTGAGCGATTGTACGCCTGCATTGCAAACCGTGATGACCGTCTTGCTCTTGAACTTGTCCAGTTCGCTCAGACGCGAAGCCAGTTGCGCCAGCGGGATATTGCGGGCGTCGCGCATGTGGTCGGCTGAGAATTCGGCTTCTTCGCGCACGTCGAGCAACAGCGTTTTGCCTTGGTTGAACAGTTGTGTGGCTTGCAGGATCGAGACCTTGGCGCCGCGCTTTTGCAGGGCGGGCCAAATCAGCATGCCGCCCGAAATCAGGGCGATGGCGATCAGCAAAATGTTATCAATGATGAATTTCACGGGTTTTCAATGGTTTTGGTCAATCTTCGCATTATAAAATAGAAGGCTGCAGAACTCAGTAATTGAGGACTTGACCATGGTTTTGCAAGCCTATTGTCATTTTTTCTGAGCCCTTAGCCCCTAGCCCTTAACCACCAACTTGCCCGACTTCCCTATGTACAAAATCGTATTGATGCGCCATGGCGAATCCACCTGGAACCTCGACAACCGATTCACCGGCTGGACCGACATCGACCTCACCGAAAAGGGTGTTGCTGAGGCGCAGACGGCGGGCAAGCTGTTGAAGGAAGCCGGTTTTACCTTCGACGTGGCCTATACCTCGGTGCTCAAGCGCGCGATCCGCACGCTGTGGGGGACATTGGACGAAATGGATTTGATGTGGATCCCGGTGGTGCATAGCTGGCGCTTGAATGAGCGCCACTATGGCGCCTTGCAGGGCCTGAACAAGGCCGAAACGGCCAAGCAATACGGCGACGAACAAGTGCTGGTCTGGCGCCGCAGCTATGACGTACCGCCCAGCCCGCTCGATCCCGCCGACGCCCGTGCTTCGTTCGGCGACCCGCGCTACGCCAAGCTCAAGCGCGAGGAAATCCCGTTGACCGAGTGCTTGAAGGACACCGTGGCGCGCGTGATGCCGGTCTGGCACGAATCGATTGCGCCGGCTATCCGTGCCGGCAAACGTATTCTGATTTCGGCGCACGGCAACAGTTTGCGCGCCCTGATCAAGTACCTGGACGGCATCAGCGACAGCGACATCGTCGGCCTGAATATTCCGAATGGCCAGCCGCTGGTGTATGAACTCGATGCCGACTTGAAGCCGATCAAGAGCTATTACCTGGGCGATACCGCTGCCATCGAAGCCGCCCTGAAAGCCGTGGCCAGCCAAGGCAAGGCCAAGTAAAAGAGACGGCAAGACCCTTGCATAGCATACTGTTGCCGCTTCGACTTTCTCCTGCGCTGGCCGGCTTGGCGCTGCTGCTGCCGGCCCTGCTGATTTCGCAGCCGGCTGCCGCCGCCAAGGTCAGCGAACGCGCCAAGCAAAAAAAGCAGGTGGAAGCGCAGCGCGCCGAATTGCAGCAAAAGCTGACGGCGCTCAAGCGTGAGATCGAACATACCGAAACCGCCAAGGGCCAGGCTGCCGATGCGCTGGCCGAGTCGGAAAGTGCGATCTCCAATGCCGACCGCGAACTGCATGACTTGCAGCTGGAACAGCAGCAGGAAACGGCCAAGCTCGATGAACTAACCCACCAGCAAGAGAATCTGGCGAAAGCGATCGATGGCCAGCAGCGGCAACTTACCCATATCCTGCGCCGGCAATACGAAACCGGCAACGAGGACCGCATCAAGCTGCTGCTTTCGGGAGACGACCCCAACCGCATCAATCGCGAGCTGCAAATGCTGGGCTATGTGTCACAGGCGCAGGCCAAGCTGATCACCAGCTTGCGCACCAATCTGCAGGCGGTCGAAGTCAACAAGGTCGATACTCAGGATGCCAAGGACGAACTCGACGAGATCGAACAAGAGCAAAAGCAGCAAAGAGCCGTACTCGAACGCCAAAAAGCGCAGCACGCCGCCTTGCTTGCCAAATTGTCCAGCAAGCTGGCCAGCCAGCGTAAGGAAGCCGGCACCGTGGAGCAGAACGAGCAGCGTCTTGGCAGCCTGGTCGACAAGTTGGCGAAATTAATCGAAGAGCAACAAAAGGCCGAGGCTGCGGCGGCCGAGAAGCGTCATCGCGAAGAATTGGAGCGCGCCAGGGCCGTGGCCGCAGCCAAGGCAACTGCAGCCAGGGAAACCGCTGTCAAACCCGGTCAAAATGGTGACAACTCCAACCAAAACGCGGCTTCGTCATACGGAAAGGTCGAGTTAACGCCGCTCGCCAAGGCAGAAGAAGGCGTCTATCCGCGTGACTTCGAGGCCTTGCGCGGGCAATTGCGGTTGCCCTTGCGCGGCGAACTGGTGGCGAAATTCGGCAGCAAGCATGGCGACGGTCCGACCTGGAAAGGTTTGTTCATACAGGCTCCCGAGGGAACGGAGGTCAAGGCCGTGGCTGCCGGGCGCGTGGTGTTTGCCGAATATCTGCGCGGTTTCGGCAACCTGCTCATTATCGACCATGGCAACCAGTACATGACGATTTACGGCAACAATCAGACCGTGCTGAAACATGCGGGCGATGCCGTCAAAACCGGCGAAGTGATTGCCGAGGCCGGCAGCAGCGGCGGCATCGAACAATCCGGTTTATACTTTGAAATGAGGCATCAGGGACGGGCGTTTGACCCACTGACCTGGGTTGCCGTCAAGTGAGTAAGAGGACCTTTCAAAATGAACATGGCGTTGTTGCTAGGCCTTGCCGTACAGTCGTACTGTCTGCGGCATAGCGCCTAGCCCTGCTCATTTTGAAACATCCTCTAGTAGGCCAGTGAGCGGCGGGCAGGAACATGGGCATCAAACTTAAAAATATCGGGCTGATCGGCCTGGGCATGATTGCCGGCGTGGCCGGTTCCCTGCAGTTCGATGCGCTGGCTCAGCGCAGCGTGTCGCCGCTGCCGATCGAAGAGTTGCGCAAGCTGACCGACGTGTTCGGCTTGATCAAATCCGACTATGTTGAAAACGTCGAAGACAAGAAATTGCTCGACGATGCGATTTCGGGCATGGTTGCCTCGCTCGATCCCCATTCTGCCTACCTCGACAAGGATGCCTTCAAGGAACTTAACGAGACCATCGAAGGCAAGTTTGTCGGACTCGGCATCGAGGTCGGCATGGAAGACGGCTATGTACGCGTCATTTCGCCTATTGAAGGTTCGCCGGCCGACCATGCCGGCATCAAGGCGGGTGACCTGATTACCGATCTGGACGGCAAGCCGGTGCGCGGCCTGACGCTCGAAGATGCCGTCAAGAAAATGCGTGGCGAGGTCGACACCAAGATACTCTTGACCATCGAGCGCAAGGGCGAGCCTGCGCCGCTGTTGATCCCCATCGTGCGCAAGGAAATCGTCACCGTCAGCGTCAAGTCCAAGGTGATTGAACCTGGCTATGCGTGGCTGCGCGTGTCGCAATTCCAGGAGCCGACCGTCTCCGACCTGGCGAAGAAGATCAATGCGATCTATGCGCAGGAACCGAAGCTCAAGGGCTTGGTGCTCGATCTGCGCAACGATCCGGGCGGCGTATTGCCCGGGGCAATCGGGGTGTCGGCTGCCTTCCTGCCGAAAGACGTGGTGGTCGTGTCCACCAAGGGCCAGATTCCGGGGTCGAATGAAACCTATTACGCCAGCGAGGCATACAGCGCGCGTCCGGCGGGCGAGCAATTGGCGAAACTGCCCGGCGCCGTGAAAGATGTTCCCATGGTGGTGCTGGTCAATTCCGGATCGGCCTCAGCTTCCGAAATCGTGGCCGGCGCGCTGCAAGACTATAAGCGTGCGGTCATCATGGGCACCAAGACTTTTGGCAAGGGCTCGGTGCAGACCATTCATCGTCTGCCCGACGAGACGGCGCTCAAGCTGACCACGGCGCGTTACTACACGCCCAAGGACCGCTCGATTCAGGCCAAAGGCATCGAACCCGATATCGTGGTCGACGAATATGCCGACGGCGATGGCTTGGGCGGCTACCGTCTGCGCGAGTCGGACCTGCAGAAGCACTTGATCAACGACAAGGATCAAAATGCCGAAACGGCCGATCGGCCCAAGCTGAGTGAAATGGAAGAAGAGATGCGGATCGCGGCGCAAGAGAAGAAGCGCAAGCCGATCGAATACGGCAGCAAGGACGACTTCCAGCTGATTCAGGCCTTGAATCACCTGAAAGGCAAACCGGTGCAGGCCGCCGTGGAGCCCGAGCCGAAGAAACAGGCGGCAGCAGAGTCGGCGGGCGAGCCTGTGCAGAAGTAAACGCAGGCGACACAGAGATGACGAGGCCGCAGCAATGCGGCCTTTTTAATAGGCGCGTACTCCATGAATGACAACCAATTGCTGCGCTATTCGCGTCATATCCTGCTCGACGAAATCGGTATCGAGGGTCAGCAAAGACTATTGGCGGCGCATGCCTTGATTGTCGGTGCCGGTGGACTCGGTTCGCCGGCGGCGCTTTACCTGGCTTCGGCCGGTGTCGGGAAGATCACGCTGGCCGACCATGACACGGTCGACCTGACCAATCTGCAGCGCCAGATCATGCATGACAGCGCACGCGTGGGTAAAGCCAAGGTGGAGTCGGGCAAGACCGCCATGCGAGCCATTAATCCTGAGATTGAAGTGATCGCGCTGCAGGAGCGTTTGCAGGGCGAGCGCCTGAATGCATGTATCGGGTCGGCCGATATCGTGCTCGATTGCAGCGACAATTTCGCCACGCGCCATGCGATCAACCGCGCTTGCGTGCGGCAAGGGAAGCCGCTGGTGTCGGGCGCGGCAGTGCGTTTCGACGGCCAGATCAGCGTATTCGATACGCGCACGCCAGGGGCGCCTTGCTACGCCTGCCTGTTTCCGCCCGAACAGCCCTATGAAGAGGTGCAATGCGCGACCATGGGCATCTTTGCCCCGCTGGTCGGCATTATCGGAGCGATGCAGGCGGCCGAGGCACTCAAAATATTGGCCCAGGTTGGCGAATCGCTGGCTGGGCGTCTGCTGTTGCTCGATGCGCGTTCCATGGACTGGACCAGCATCAAGATTGCGCGCGACCCGGCCTGTTCGGTATGCGGTTCGGTTCATGCAACGCCTGCGCCAAGAAAATAAACAACGAGGATTTCATTATGTTGCGATTCCTGCCGCCATGCGCGCGAGGCAAGTGCGCGTTGTTTGTTGCCGCCGGTTTGTTGTCGGCCCAATGCGCGGCAGCGGCGCCGTTGCCGCCGGGCGTGACGGCAGCATCCGCCACCGACGGCATCAGCGAATATCGCTTATCCAACGGTCTCAAGGTGCTGCTGTTCCCGGACGACAGCAAGCCGACGGTCACAGTCAATATCACCTACCTGGTCGGTTCGCGTTTCGAGAACTACGGGGAAACCGGCATGGCGCACCTGCTCGAGCACATGATGTTCAGGGGCACACCCGCGCATCCAGACATCGACAAGGAATTCAACGACCGTGGCATGCAGTCCAACGGCAGCACCACGCTCGACCGCACCAACTATTACGAAGTGTTCCAGGCCGGCGACGCCAATCTGAAATGGGCGATCGGCATGGAAGCCGATCGCATGGTGCATTCGAATATTGCGCGCAAGGATCTCGATTCGGAAATGACCGTGGTGCGCAACGAGTTCGAGAACGGCGAAAATTCACCTGAGAGCGTGATGCTGAAACGCATGCAGAGCGTCGCCTACGATTGGCACAACTACGGCAAGCCGACCATAGGCAACCGCAGCGATATCGAGAACGTCGGCATCGATCATCTGCGCGCTTTTTACAAGCTGTACTACCAACCCGATAATGCGGTGCTGCTGATCGCCGGAAAGTTTGATGCCTCGCGCACGCTGCAATGGGTGGCCGCTGCCTTCGGCGCCATCCCCAAGCCCAGGGCGGCGCGCCCGGTGTTTTGGACGGTAGAGCCGACCCAGGACGGCGAGCGCCGCTTTGCCGTTCGGCGCAAGGGGGACGTGCAAATTGTGGAAGTCGGATACAAGGTGCCGAGTGCGCTGCATGCCGACAGCGATGCCTTGTCATTTGCCGGCGAGATTCTGAGCGACACGCCAAACGGGCGCTTGTACAGGCAATTGGTCGAATCGGGTTTGGCGGTGCAGGTGTTCAGCCAGGACCTGACCGGTTATGCGCCGGGCCTGCAAATCGTCGGCGCCGTGGTGAAGAAAGGCGAACCGATCGAACCGGTGCGCAAGGCGTTGGTTGACGCCATCGAAAATTTCTACAGGCAGGTGCCGACCGCGGAGGAAATGGACAGGGTGCGGCGCAACGACGCCAACCAGATCGAGAAAATGCTGAACGACCCGCAAGAGGTTGGCATTGCACTGTCCGACATGATCGCGCTTGGCGACTGGCGCCTGCTGTTTCACGAGCGCGAGGTATTGACCAAGGTCAGCGCCCAGCAAGTTGCGGCCGCGGCCGAAAAGTATTTCAGGCGTGACAACCGCACCATCGGCGAATTCATTCCCGACGATCAACCGCAACGCGCCGAAATCCCTGTTACGCCGAGCGCGGCCGCCGTCATGCAAGACTTCAAGGCCAATCGGCAGCTTGCCGCCGGTGAAGCTTTCGATCTCGGCCAGGCGAATATCGATGCGCGCACGCAGCACAAGCAAATCGGCGGCCTGCAAGTCGCGTTGCTGCCGAAAAGGACGCGCGGCGAAACGGTAGCAGTGGCGCTGCAACTGCATTGGGGCGACGAGAAGAGCTTGTTTGGCAAGAAGACGATTTCCGCTCTGACCGACCAGATGCTGATGCGTGGCACGCAAGATTTCAGGCGCGAGCAGTTGGCCGATGAAATGGAGAAATTGAAGATGTCGGGCGACATCTATCATTTTCAAACCACGCGCGCCAACCTGCCGGCCGCGCTTCGCCTGGCGGCCAAGATATTGAAAGAGCCGAGCTTTCCGGAGGTCGAATTCGAACAATTGCGGCGGCAACTGCTGGTCGAGCTGGAAGCGTCGCGCAACGATCCGCGTGTCCTGGCCGAACAGGAAATCGGCAAGCATTTCGATCAATACCCGCGCGGGGACTGGCGGGCATTCGAAAGCCTGGAGCAACAGATTGCCGATCTCAAGGCGGTCAAACTCGATGACATCAAGGCGTTTTATCGAGAATTTTATGGCGCTTCCCATGGCGAGTTGGCCATCGTTGGCGATTTCGATGCGGCCGCAGCGGCCGGTGTCGTGGAAGAGGCATTGGGGAATTGGAAAAGCGCGGCGCCCTATGCGCGCATGACGCGCGAATATGCCGATATCGCGGCTCTGCACAAGAATATCGATACGCCGGACAAGGAGAACGGCTTTTACAGCGCGCGCCTGAATCTCGACCTGAGCGATAACCATGCCGACTATCCGGCGCTTTCGCTGGCCAACTATATTTTCGGCGGCGGCGCCGGGCTGGACTCGCGCCTTATGAGCCGCATCCGCAACCGCGACGGCCTTTCCTACGGCGGGGAGTCGGCGCTGGAGCCGGGATTGATAGACCGTGCCGGCAGCTTCGATATCGAGGCCATCGCGGCACCGCAAAACCTGGCCAAGCTCGATGCGGCGGTGCGCGAGGAAATAGCTGCTGCACTGAAGAATGGGTTTACAGCGGAGGAAGTGGCGCGTGCCAAATCCGGTTTGCTGCAGCAGCGCATGCAGACCCGGGCGCAGGATGCTGCCTTGGCATACGGCTGGGTGACTTACCAATATCTTGGGCGCACTTTTGCCTGGAGCAAGGCTTACGAAGACAGGATTTCCGCGCTCACGCCCGAGCAGGTGAGTGCGGCCTTCCGCAAGGCGATTGACCCTGCCAGGCTTTCTGTAGTCATTGCCGGAGATGCATCGAAGGCCGGGCCCTAAGGCATTGTAACAAGCGCCATCGATAGGCGGGATCGCATATAATATTCATCAGAATGAATAATTATTGGGCCTGTCGGGGAGTAAGGAAGTATGTATCGGGTGGTGTTTACGTCGGTCGATCCGCGTACGCAGATATTGAAAAGGGAATGCGGCCCCTGGTTGCCGCGCCGGGAAGATGCCGAAGATTGGGCCGAGTACTTCAATAGCCGAGGCCACCTTGCCCCCGCCACCGTTGAGAAGGGTGGCGATGGGCGCTCGCGAGAAATGATGTGATCGAACTTTCTTCGCCAATCCTTTTGCCGACGGCTTGACGTGTGAATGCAGTCTGAAAAAAATTGGGCCGCGAGGCCCAATTTTTTGTCTGCGCCGCCAATGTGGTTACTTGGCGGCGGTGATCGCCCCGATCCGATCGGCTGTGCCGTCTACCCGCGTCAGGTGCGGGTATTGCTGGCCGCCGTAGTAGGCCAGATGCAAGGTCGAGTAGACGCTGGTATTCTTGACCAGCAGCTCGATAGCCTTGTGCGTCTTCATGGCTTCAGCGATAGCGGCATCGAGTTCCTCGCCGCTATAGCTTTCGCCGTTGACGGCGATGACCTTCATGCCGGGTGCGAGTCCGGCCTCGAATGCCGGGCTGCCCCAGATGACGTCGATCACGGCGCCCTTGTCCTCGGCGCTGATCTTGGCGCCGAGCGAGAAGCTGCGGTCGGTCACCTTGTTCGCCTTTTCCATGGCTTTGTAAGTGGCCGACGCCGTGTCGGTGTAGGTCAGCTTCCAGCCGCCGCGCGCAATGCCGCCGAGCGGGGCGCCCGCTTCGTGACTGTCCAGGCGCTGGCGCAGGAAGCTGCGCCAGTCGTTCGGCTGCACCTTGTTCAAGGTTTCCACGATATCTTCGAAGCGGTAGCTCACGACTTTCATGCTGCCGTTCTGGATGCCATGGAAGGCATGCGTGAAATCATCCAGCGAGCGGGCATTGTTCGATAGTTCACGGATTTTCGTATCCACGTCGAGCCACAGCAATTCGCCTTCGGGGTAGTAGTCGACCCGGCGGTTTTCGCTCATCCAGGCGCGCGGCGTGTAGTACAGGCGCTGGGCGTTGTCCGCCGTGTCCTGCAGGTTGCGCCAGGTGCGGCCCGGAACATGATCCATCTGCGCTGCCGTGACGGCCAGCGCATCGCGGTATTGGTCGGCGTTCCACATGCCGGAGCGTGCTGTCAACACGTTGCCCAGGTACTCGGTCAAACCTTCGTACACCCACAGCAAGTCACCCTCCATCGGCGCGATGTAATCGAGCGTGGCAAGGCCGGCCGGGCGGCGGAATTTGCCGTTCCACGAGTGTACATACTCGTGCGGCAGCAGGCCCGCGCCTTGCAGGTACATCTCGGGATCGGTGAAGAAGTCGGCGTCGATGCGGTCGTCGCTGGACTGGTGGTGCTCGAGGCCGAAGGAACCGGTGTTGTCGGATACCGCCAGCAGGAAGTCGTAATGGCCGTAATGCTGGGCGCCGAACAGGGCGACGGCTTGTTTGACCAGATTGCGGTGCTGCTCGATTTGCTCAGGCTTCAATTCGAGATTGCCGGCGCGGTCGCCGAACACGTTCAGATAGACCGGCACAGCTGCACCCGGCGTCAGATCGATGCGTTTGACGTACTGGCCCGTGAACAGCGGCGAATCGACAAGCTGTTCCAGGCTGACCGTGGCGAAATGGGTGGCGCCGTCCTTTTCCGCGGCGCGATCCAGGGCGGTCGCGAATTGCCAGCCTTGCGGCACGCGGATGCTGGCCTGTACCGGGATCTGGCGCACGGCGTAACCGGCGGGATAAAAGGCCACCTGGTTCCATTCGAGCTCGGCCAGGTGAGGTGTAGCGGAGGTGCTTTGGCCGAATTCGCCGCCGCCCACGGGCGACAGGAACTGGAAGTCGACGTCGATGCGCGAAACGCCTTCCGGCACTTGCAGGTTCAACGCGAACATGTCGATCAGGTCGCGGCGCCAAGCCAGTGTTTTGCCGCCGGCGCTTATTTTTACACCGGTGATGTTGTCGAGCGTACCGCTCGGCGAGTGTTCGCCCGGAATCCATTTCGGGTAGCGCAACGTCAAGGCGCCAGCCTTCACCGGAATCGTTTCATGCACGTTGAAGATCTTGCGCGCTGCTTCGCGCATGTCGACATCGACGCTCAAAGTGCCGGGATAGGGCGTGTCCTTCAATGCATGCGTTTCTTCCGCCAGCGCCAAGGGGGTGACCAAGGTCGCCAAAGCGGTGCTTGCCAGCAGGCACGAGACCAGCCTCTTGAGCATGGGAACGTGCGCGACAGGGCTTTTCGCCATCATGAATTCCTTTGTAATCAAGTAGATATGAAAAATTCCGTCCCCGATCGGGTGGGCGGCGCAGCGGACTGCAAGAGCGGATTATTGCCAACTACGCCCGCGAATGCAAGGACACAGGTTTGTGCAGGACGGCAAAGAGGAGGCTGCAAATGGTGCGGCACAACGACTAGCGCCTGAAAATATTTGCACTGGCGTTGTAAGTATTCGGAATGTGTCGCGACTCAATCCTGGGCAGCAACACAATTGCGAGACGTGTTGCACTTATCTAATATTACTTAGGAGACAGATACGCCTCACACCCTGTAGCAAGGTCGCGACGTGCGCGACTTCATTCCGCTTCACCTTTTGCCCCGGTACTGCCACAATCGCCTTACCCCGCGTTCGAGAGGGGCAGTATCCATAAATGTCTTAAAACTTTTATTGGAGAACACTATGAAAGCAAGCATCAAATCTGGCGCAATGATTGCAGCGGCCGCAGCGGCCATGGCTTTGTCGGCGGTAGCGACCGCTGCTCCGGCCGATAGCGGCGGTGACACCGTGCGTTGTGGCGGCGTCAATGGCTGCAAGGGCAAGAGCGATTGCAAGACTGCGGAAAATTCCTGCAAGGGCCAAAATTCTTGCAAAGGCCATGGCTTCCTGTCGCTGAAAGCAGCCGACTGCAAGGCCAAGGGAGGCAAGGATCTGGACGCCAAGTAATCGCTGTTGTCGAGAGCCGGCGAGCAAGTGCCCAATTAGTGTCAAACAGGCGCCGGCTCTATTTTTATGCAATCGGTAAAACTGAACGCTTCACCAGGATTCGGCCTGGGCTTGCGTCCCGAGCATTACGCGGAGATTCTGGCCGGCCCGTGCCAGGTTGACTGGTTCGAAATCCTGTCTGAAAACTATATGGTCCCCGGCGGCAAGCCGCTGGCCATGCTCGACCGTATACGGCGCGACTATCCCATGGTGATGCATGGGGTTTCGATGTCGATCGGGTCCGAACAAGGACCGCCGGACCAGTATTTGCGCGATTTGAAGGCCTTGATACGGCGCGTCGAGCCGCTCTGGGTGTCCGACCATTTATGCTGGACCGGTGTGCATGGACGCAATTTGCACGACCTGTTCCCCTTGCCCTATACCGAGGAGACCGTGAAGCACGTCGCCCGCAATGTGCGGCGCGTACAGGACGAGCTGGAGCGTCCCATACTGCTGGAAAATGTCTCGAGCTACGTCGCCTTCAAGGGCGATGCCATGACCGAATGGGAATTCATCACGGCGATCGCCGAGGAGTCGGACAGCCTGATCCTGTTGGACGTCAACAATATCTACGTGAGTAGCGTCAATCATGGCTTCGATGCGCGCAGCTATCTGCATGCCATCCCGGTCGAGCGGGTGCAGCAAATCCACCTGGCCGGGCATAGCGACCATGGCGACCATATCATCGACACGCACGACCATCCCATTGCCGACCCGGTGTGGGACTTGTATGCCGACGCCGTACGCCGCTTCGGTGCGGCGGCTGCCATGATAGAGCGAGACGACCGTATCCCGCCGCTCGCGGAACTGGTGACTGAATTAGGCGTGGCGCGCGAACTTGCCAACAAGGTCGCCGCCGATTTGAAACGGGAAGCCGCGTGATGGAGGTGGCCGGCCTGCAGGGCGCTTTCCAGGACTACGTGCTCGGGGCGCAACGCGAGTATCAGGCCATGGCGACGCTGATCCAGGATGGCTATGGCTTGTCCGTCCAGGGGAGACTGGCCATCTATTACGATGCCTACCGGCTGCGTCTGGCGGAGGCATTGGCTGAGGCATTCGGTCACACTCATGCCTACGTCGGCGACGATGCCTTTGCCGAACTTTGCAGCGCCTACATCAATGAACACCCTTCGACCTATCGCAACCTGCGCTGGTTCGGCGATGCATTCCCGGCTCTGGTCGCGCAGCGCCTGCCGGAGCACCCGGTGGTGGCAGAACTGGCCCGCTTCGAATGGGCGCTGGGGCTGGCATTCGACGCGGCCGATGCGCCCGTGCTGACGGCGGCGCAGATGCAGGGTTTGGATGCGGTGGACTGGGATGGTATCGGTTTTGACTTCCATCCGTCCCTGCAATTACTGGAATTGCGCTGGAATGCGACGGCAATCTGGCAGGCGCTGGAACGCGAGGATGCGCCCTCGGAAGCGACCGAGGCGGCGCGCACCTGGCTAGTCTGGCGCAAAGAGCTGCAGCCGCATTTCCGTTCCCTGGACGCATTCGAGGCACAAGCGCTGCGCGGCTTGGTGCAGAGGAAGACCTTTGCAGAAGTGTGCACGGAATTGACGGTGTCGCCCGACAGGAAAGATGAGGCTGCGGACGCCAATGTGGCGCGCCTTGCCGCCTGGCTGAGCGGGTGGCTGGCTGAAGGCATTCTTACTGCTATCCGTCGCTGAACTATCCTGCCGTGCAACCGGTGGATACGCGAGGCCGGTCGATTCCTCCCCATTGCCAAAAAAATGGCGGGAAATGCGTAGAAGGAGGCACTTTCCCCGGTTTTGCCGGTCTCACTGCCAGGTAAAAGTAGCGTGGCAATTTTGCATAGCCCTCGCTTCGTCTTATACTGCCTCTGTTTTTATTTAATTTTCATCAAGAAATCTTCATGAATTCAATGATTTCCATTCGCCGTCCTACTCTGGTCGAGCGCGGCTTCACCCTGATAGAGATGATGGTGGTGGTCGTTATCATCGGCATTCTGGCGGCCCTGGTGGTGCCCAAGCTGATGGGGCGCGCCGACGAGGCGCGCATCGTGGCGGCCAAGGCTGATATCGCCACCATCATGCAGGGCCTGAAAATGTACAAGCTCGACAACCACCGTTATCCGACCACGGAACAGGGCTTGCAGGCCTTGATCGCCAAACCGACTTCCGGACCGAGCGCGGACGGCTGGAAAGAGGGCGGTTATCTCGAAAAGCTTCCCAAGGATCCCTGGGGCAATCCCTATCAATACCTGTCGCCCGGCGTGCATGGCGAGGTCGATGTGTTCTCGCTGGGGGCGGACGGCCAGCCGGGCGGGTCCGGCAATATCGGTTCCTGGGATTGATCAGCCGGCCGGATGGCGTAGATGGACCTTGCGCGTCGTCACAGTGTTTCAACCGAGCTTGGCTTTACTCTGCTGGAATTGCTGGTGGTTGTGACCATCGTCGGTATTACCCTGGGCATGGTGTCGTTCAACGCCATGCCGAGCAATCGCAAGGTGCTGCAAAATGACGCCCAGCGCGTTGCCCTGCTGCTGCAATTGGCGCGCGATGAAGCCATCGTGCGCAACCGACCCGTGGCTTTCGATGCCGACGCCAATCGCTACCGCTTTCTGGTGCGTGAAGACGACGGCAGTTGGGACGCGATCGCCGGCGACGATTTGATGCGCGAGCGCGATTTCAAGCGCGCTCCGCTGGGTTTGGCGATCAATCCGGCGCCGGCCGATGGTGGCGTCTCGGACAATTTGGTACGTATCGTATTCGGGCGCGAACCGGTGGACAAGCCTTTTGTCCTGACCATGTCGGCTGGCGAAGATGCCGTGTCGGTGCATGCCGATGGCATCGGCCATTTTACGGTCGAATGAAGCGGTGAAATGATAAGGCCTCACTCGTATTCACGCGGATTCACACTGCTTGAAGTGCTGGTGGCCCTGGTCATCGTCGGTACCGCCCTGGGCGCCAGCCTGCGGGCGGTCGGCAGCCTGACCACCAATAGCGAAGGCTTGCGCGCCTCGCTGATGGCGACCTGGTCGGCGGAAAACCGCCTGACCCAGATTCGCCTGGGCGGTGAATTTCCCGATATCGGCGAGCGCAGTTTCGACTGCCCGCAGGGCGATCTGCAGTTGATTTGCCACGAACATGTCTTGTCCACGCCGAACCCTATGTTCCGGCGCGTGGAGGTCAGTGTGGCCGAGGCGCAGAATCCCGAACGGCGCTTTGTCAAGCTGACCCAGGTGGTGCCGCGGTGAAGCTGAAATTCACTACGCGCGGGTTTACCCTGATCGAACTGCTGGTCGCCATCGGCGTGCTGGCATTGGTGGCGGTGCTCGGCTGGCGCGGGCTGGACGGCATCATCCGCGCGCGCGTCAAGCTTAATACCCAGCTTGAGCAAACGCGCGGCATGCAATTGACTTTCGCGCAGATGCAGAGCGATTGCGCCAATGTCGCTCCGCTTACCGTGATCGGCGTGCGGCCGCAGATATTGATCGACGGCGAACGGCTGCGCCTGGTGCGCACCGTGTACGCCGACGATCAGCCGACCCGCCTGGAAGTCGTGGTGTACCGGCTCGACAACGGTGTGTTGAGCCGGCGTGAATCGGCAGCCACGCGCGACTTGAAAGAGCTCGATGCCTTGTGGTCATCCACTGCGCAAGACGGCGACAATGCGCAACCGGTGGTGTTGCAGGCCGGCGTGGACGCCATGAGCATGCGCCTGTGGGTGGGCAACGGACCCTGGCAAACCGAGAATGCCGTTGTCAAGCCGGCGACGCCGGGGCAAACGGGCAACGGGATCCGCGGGCTGGAAGTGACGCTGAAGTCCCAAGGCGGCACGCAGAGCATGCAAAAGGTGTTTTTAGTGGGGGCTGTGTGAGGCAGCGACGTTTTCGGACCGGGCAGCGCGGCGTGGCCGTGATCACGGCGCTGTTGCTGACCACACTGGCCATCACCATCGTCGCCAGCCTGTTCTGGCAGCAGCAAGTGCAGGTGCGTTCGATTGAAAACCAGCGCCTGCAATTGCAAAAGCAGTGGATCCTGCGCGGCGCGCTCGATTATGCGCGCCTGGTGTTGCGCGAAGATGCGCGCACCTCGAATATCGACCACCTGGGCGAACCTTGGGCGGTTCCGCTCGAGGAGACGCGGCTCGACCAATACGTCGACGACAACCGCGCCGACGGCGAAGCCAGCGACGCTACGCTGTCAGGCAACATCGTCGACGCGCAATCGCGCTTGAACCTGACCAATCTCTGTGTGGGCGGCGCGATCGACCCGGTCCAGGTCGAAGCGTTTGCGCGTCTGTTGTCCAGTTTGAGCCTGCCGCCCAACTTGGCCCAGGCTGCGGCAAATATGATGCAAACCGCACAGAAGGCCGGCGGCCAGACCCAGGCCGCCGCCGCGGTGGCCGCGCAGGGCGCCAGTGTCGTGGCGGCGCAAGCCAATGCGGCACCCCTGGCACCGACCACGGCTGCGACCACCGAAACCACGGGCGCGTTGCCGACGGCGGGCGGCGGCACCAGCGAACCGCTCGGTTTGACCCAGCGCGACGATTTGCTGGCCGTACCCGGCTTTACACCCGAGATCGTGGCGAAATTGAAGGATTATGTCGTGGTATTGCCGACTGTGACGCCGGTTAACGTGAATACCGCCTCGCCACAGGTCTTGAGCGCAATTGTTGGTACACTCCCGTTGTCCGATGCGTATGGGTTGGTGGCGCGGCGCACGTTTTACAATAGCGTCGCCGATTTCGCATCCAACGTGCCGGGACAGGCGGTCAATCCCAGCGACCCCAAGCTGTCGGTGGCCACAGGCTATTTCCTGGTGAATGGCAAGGTGCGCCTGAGCCGTGCCGCGTTGGACGTACAATCGCTGATCCAGCGCAATGGCATGAATACGGCGGTCGTCTGGACCAGGCAAAACTGACAGGTGCCGACTCGCGGCGAAAGCGGGCAAGGCGCGTAAGGAAAGACGCAAGGAAAAAGCGGAGCAAAACCAGCAAATGAGCACACTGTATATACGCCTGCCCTCGAAGGCCGTCGCCGAAGCGGTCGAACATTGGTTGGCCTTGCCGTGTCCTTATGCGCTTGCCTCAGGTGACGCGGTTGAACGAGAAGGCGTGGCGTCTCTGAACGAATTGGCGGCGACTGTCGCCGCGGCCCAGCGCGTGGTCTTGTTGCTGGCCGCGGCTGACGTCACGTTGTTGCGAGTCAAGACCCCGCCGCTGTCGGCGGCCAAGCTGAAATTGGCCTTGCCGAACCTGGTCGAAGACCAATTGGTGACCGATGCCGGCGAGTGCGTGTTGGCGGCGGGCGACATGCTCGATGGCTTGCGCACGGTCGCGGTGGCGCAGCGCGGCTGGCTCGATATCCTGGCCAAGACCTTGGCCGGTTTGGGCGCCAGGCAGTTGGTGGCCGTGCCGGCCCAGCTTTGCCTTGGACAGCAGGCCGCGCGCGCGACGGCGGCGACCATGGAATATGGCGGAACAGACATCGAACTGACCCTGCGCCTCGATGCATCCCAAGGCATGGGCTTGACCCTGGCGGCCGAAACCGGCGCCTCCGGCGCCCCGGGCGAGGTACTGGCGGCGCTGGCTGCCCTGGTGCCGGCCATGCCGCTGACGCTGTATGTCGGCCAGGCGCGTGTTGCCGCTTACCACGATGTCCTGCGGACCGCGGGCGGCGTGCGTGAAATCAACGTGTTCGCCGACAATTGGTCGCTGTGGATTCCGGCTTCCGGCAAGCTGGCGCCAAACCTGCTGGCCGGCATGACAATCCATGACGGTGCGCAAGCGCAGTGGCGGCAATGGCGCTGGCCCGCCGGGCTGGCGGCAGCAGTGCTGGCGGTCAATGCGCTGGGCTTGAACCTCGACTGGTGGCGTTTGAAGCATGAAGCGTCGACGCTACGTACCGGCATGGTGTCGACTTACAAGGCTACCTACCCGAAAGAGACGGTGATTCTCGATGCTTTGGCGCAGATGCAGAAAAAAGTGGCCGCTGCCGAACACAACGCCGGCCGCGCCCAGCCTGATGACTTCGGCCCGCTGGCCGCAAATTTCGACGCGGCGCTCAACGAACAGATGCGCACACAAAACATGACGACGGCCGCGCCGATCGCATCGCTTGAATACCGCGAACGCGCCCTGCTGGTGCGCCTGAAGCCGGAAGTGCAATTGTCGGCCGAGCAGATGAAGCCGGCACTGGCAGCGCGCAACTTGAGCTTGAATCTCGCGAACGGCGCATGGCAAATACGGAGCGTGCAATGAAAGCGGCGCCGTTCATGGAAAGCTTGAAAGAGTCGGCTGCCCAATTCTGGGAGGCGCGCGATGCGCGCGAGCGCAAGATGCTGGCGGCCGGCGCTGTGGTCGTGCTGCTGAGCCTGATCTACCTGATTTGCTTTGCGCCCGCCTTGAGCGGACGCGCACGCCTGGCCAAGGAATTGCCGGAATTGCGCCAGCAGTCGCTGCAACTGCAAACGCTGGCACGGCATGCGGCCGAGCTTAATAATTCCTTGCCGCCGGCGCCGCCGGCGTTGACTCAGGAGGGCGTTGCCGCTTCCCTGCAGGCCTTGGGCATGAAACCGCAGAGCTTGAGTGTAAGCGGCGACCTGGTGCACCTGCAATTGAATCCCGTGTCGTTTGCCGGCTTGGCGAACTGGACCAATCAGCAGCGCATTGCGCTGCGCCTGGAAGTGGTGGATGCCAATTTCGTGGCCCTGCAGCAAAAGGACACGGCGAGCGACATGGTCAACGCGACGCTTACGCTGCATCAGCAGCACGGTGGTGAGTGACGATGCGCAGACCATTACTCTGGCTGATTGCCGCATCGCTCAGCATGGCGCTGACAGCGCTGGCATTTTGTCCGGCGGCCTGGCTGGGCTATTTAGTGGAAAAGCAGAGCGGCGGTCGTTTGACGCTGGGCGACGCCCAAGGTACCTTGTGGCGTGGATCTGCTTTCGTGGGCGCTTCCGCCGGCAAGGACGATCCGGTTTCGCCCTTGCTGCCTGGGCGCTTTTCCTGGCGCCTGTCGCCGCTGGTACTGCTGGGGCAGGTGCGGCTGGAGCTGGACAACCCCTCGGCTCTGCTGCAGCCGGTCACGGTGGACGGAAGCTGGTCGCAGTGGCAGGTCGGCGCATCCGCGGTCGAATTGCCGGCCGAACGCCTGTCTGCGCTGGGCGCTCCGCTGAACACGATACAACCGGCCGGGCGCATGGTATTGTCGTGGGGGCCCTTGCAAGTCACCCGCGCGCGGACCGTGCTCGGCATCGAAGGCAATATGGATCTTGCGTTGCGCGACATATCCTCGCGCCTGTCGCCGGTCAAACCCCTGGGCGCCTATACCCTGAATATGGTCTGGAGCGGGACCGAAGCGCAGTTGCTGTTGAAAACCATGAACGGCCCGATGCTGCTGAGCGGCTCCGGCACATTGGCGAACGGGCAGTTGCATTTTTCCGGTAAGGCCGAAGCAGCGCTCGGCCAGGAGCAGAGATTGGCAAACCTCCTCGATCTGCTGGGGCAGCGGCAACGGGAAGGCGATCACGATGTATTTGCGTTGAAGCTATGAAAAAAAACTTTCGAACAGCAGCACAACAGGAAGCCGGTATCGGGATGAGCGGACCGCGCTGGCAGCGTTTTGGTGTCGCAGCGGCATTGCTGTGCGCCTTTGGCGGCGTGCAGCCGGCCTGGGCGCAGGTGTCTGCCGGCAGTGCCAAGGCGGCCGATGCCGATGGCAAGAACGATGAGGCGACACTGAATTTCGTCGGCGCCGACATCGAATCGGTGATCAAGGCGATTGGCCACTATACCAATACGACCTTCATCATCGATCCGCGCGTCAAGGGCACGATCAACCTGGTTTCGGAAAGGCCGGTCACCAAGGCGCATGCCTACCAGTTGCTGATATCGGCGCTGCGGCTGCAGGGCTATACCGTGGTGATTGCCAACGGCTTCAGCAAGGTGGTGCCGGAAGCCGACGCCAAGCTGCAGGTGGGGCCGGCGGAAGTGTCGGCGGTGAAGGGTGACCAGATCGCCACGCAAATCTACCAGTTGAACTACGAATCGGCCAACAACATGCTGGCCGTGCTGCGTCCGCTGATTTCGCCGAACAATACCATCAACGCCAACCCCGGCAACAATACGCTGGTCATCACCGATTACGCCGACAATCTGGTTCGCATGGGCAAGATCATCGCTGCGCTCGATACGCCGACCACCAGCGACATGGATATCGTGCCGGTCAAGTATGCGATTGCGACCGACCTGGCAACCATGATCAACCGCCTGCTTGAACCGACCACGGGCACACCCGATGCCGGTCGCGTCACCTTGACCGCCGATCCGCGCACCAACTCGCTGATCGTCAAAGCGCCTTCGGCTGCGCGCGCCAACCTGGCCAAGGCGCTGATCGCCAAGCTCGACCAGCAAACCGCCTTGCCCGGCAACGTGCACGTGGTCTACCTCAAGAATGCCGATGCCATGAAGTTGGCGTTGACCCTGCGCGCCGTCGTGGCTTCGGACAGCTCGGCGACCGGTGCCGGCGGCCAGGCGGCGCAGACAAGTCAGACGCAACAGACTGGCCAGCAGAACGCGCCCGGTGCGAGCGCCACCTCGGGGCAAAGCGGCATGTCGTCGCTGCCGCCATCGACGCCCTCTGCGCCGTCGACTCTGCCGAGCGGCGGACCGGCCGGTTTCATCCAGGCCGATCAAGCCACCAATACGCTCATCATCACCGCCAGCGACACGCTGTACCGTAATCTGCGGACTGTGATCGACCAGCTCGACGCGCGCCGCGCCGAGGTCTATATCGAATCGCTGATCGTCGAAGTCAACGATACCAAGGCGGCCGAGTTCGGCGTGCAGTGGATGGCCTTGTCGGGCAATAAGCAGAGCAATTACCGCGTCGGCGGCGGAACCTCCTTCAGCAGCGGCGGCAACAACCTGCTCAATCTTGCGGTCGGCAATTCCGGCAGCGCCGCTTCAAGCACGACCACCGCCACCGGCCCGGTCCTGCCCGGCAACGGCTTGACGGTCGGCCTGTTCCGCCAGGTGGCCGGACAATTGACGCTCGGGGCAGTGGCGCATGCGATCAGCAGCGACAATGCCGCCAATATTTTGTCGATGCCGAACCTGATCACGCTCGACAATGAAGAAGCGACCATCATCGTCGGCCAAAACGTGCCTTTCATTACCGGCCAGTTCACCACTGCCGCCTCGGGAGGTTCGACCGGCGTAAACCCCTTCCAGACGGTCGACCGCAAGGATATCGGCTTGAAGCTGCGCGTGCGGCCGCAAATTTCCGAGGGCGGCACGATCAAGATGTCGATCTACCAGGAATCGTCGAGCATCGATACTACCCAAAGCAATTCCGCCGGCTTGATCACGAATATGCGCGCGGTCACCACCAACGTATTGTGCGACGACGGCCAGATCATCGTGCTGGGCGGTCTTATCCAGGATAGCGTCAGCGATACCGACGAGCAGGTGCCGGGTCTGGGCAGCCTGCCCCTTATCGGCAACCTGTTCAAGTACAAGACGCGTTCGCATACCAAGACCAATCTGATGGTGTTCCTGCGGCCCATCGTGATCCGCAACGAGGAGCAAAGCGCGAACGTTACCAACGACCGCTACGATTACATGCGCAATGAGCAAAAAGGAACGCAGCCGCAGCCGGCCTTCCTGTTGCCGAACGCGTCGGCGCCGGTTCTGCCGACCGATCAGAAAGGCGTGGTGGGAGGGAATGGTTTGGTGAAGATCGTGCCTGGCGCGAATGGCATGGACGGCCAGCAGCAGACCAAGCCGCAGGCGATCCCACCGTCGGCTACGCCCCAGGCGCAGGAGCCGGTGATTGATTTGACCAAGCCCAAGCAATGACGAAGATCGCGGCAATGAATGGCACGGGAGGAGTGGTGTAATGGAAGCGCGGCTCCTGCCTTACGCGTTCGCTCGCGACTACAGCCTGCTTGCGCGCCGCATCGACAACGGTGCTGGCGCCGACGAAGGCAAGGCGATCGTTGAAGTATGGGTTTCCGAAGCCACGGCGCCGACCGCAATCGCGGAAGTGGGGCGGCGCTACGGCCGCGTCAAGCTTAAAAGCATGGCGCGCGAGGAATTGGAAGCGGCGATCGCACGCGCCTATGCAGGTTCGGGCGGCGACGCCGCGCAAGTGGTCGACGAAGTCGAATCCGATCTCGATCTTGCCAAACTCATGCTCGATATGCCGGCCATCGAAGACCTGCTCGAAGCGGCCGACGACGCGCCGGTGATCCGCATGATCAATGCCTTGCTGACCCAGGCGCTGCGTGAAGAAGCATCCGACATCCATATCGAACCGTTCGAGCAGATTTCGGTGGTGCGTTTCCGTATCGACGGTGCGCTGCGCGACGTGGTGCGTCCCAAGAAGGCCATTCACGCCTCGCTGATTTCGCGGATCAAGATCATGGCCCAGCTCGACATCGCCGAAAAGCGTTTGCCGCAGGATGGCCGCATCACCCTGCGCGTGGGCGGCAAGCCGGTCGACGTACGCGTCTCCACCTTGCCGACCGGCCACGGCGAACGTGCCGTGCTGCGTCTGCTGGACAAGGAAGCCGGACGCATGGACCTGACTCACCTAGGCATGAACGCGCAAGTGCTGAGCCAGTTCGACCACCTGATCAGCCAGCCGCATGGCATCGTGCTGGTGACCGGGCCGACCGGGTCCGGCAAGACCACGACGCTGTATGCGGCCTTGTCGCGCCTGAACTCGGGCGTGACCAATATCCTGACGGTGGAAGATCCGATCGAATACGAAATGGCCGGCATCGGCCAGACCCAGGTCAATGCGCGCATCGACATGACTTTCGCCAAGGCCTTGCGCGCAATCCTGCGGCAAGACCCGGACGTGATCATGATCGGTGAGATCCGCGACCTGGAAACCGCGCAAATCGCCGTGCAGGCCTCGCTGACCGGCCACCTGGTGCTGGCGACGCTGCACACCAACGATTCCGCCGCGGCCGTGACGCGTCTGCTCGATATGGGCATCGAACCCTTCCTGCTGTCGTCCTCGCTGTTGGGCGTGGTGGCGCAACGCCTGGTGCGCAAGCTGTGTGTGCATTGCAAGCGCCATGAGAACGGCGCCTGGGTCGCGGTCGGTTGCGACAAATGCGGGCAAACCGGCTATCACGGCCGCGTCGGCGTCTATGAATTGCTGCAGGCCACCGAAGCGATCAATACGCAGATCCATAACCAGGCTTCGGAAGCCGAGATTCGCGCCGCTGCGCAAGCCGACGGCATGCGCACCATGCGCGAAGATGGCGAGCGCTGGCTGGCCGAAGGCGTCACGACGCAGGCCGAGTTGTTGCGCGTCACGAAGGAATGATGAACCGCTTTCCAGCCGACGCCCATCTGTATATTCCCCTCTCCCGCTTGCGGGAGAGGGGTAGGGGAGAGGGTGTGCGCCAAGCGAACTTGTGCTCGCACGCACCCTCTCCCCCAACCCCTCTCCCGCAAGCGGGAGAGGGGAGCGCTGCAGGAGGCGTTTGAGCCATGCCCGCATTTCGCTACGAAGCCGTCGATGCCGGCGGCGCTACCCGCAAAGGGGTGCTCAATGCCGACAGCGCGCGCGCCGCGCGCGCCGATTTGCGCACGCGCGAATTGACACCGATCACGGTGGAAGCGATCGCTTCCCAAATCGACGAAAGCGGGCAAGCCAGGGCGCGCGCGTTTGGCGACCGCCTTTCCACCACTGAACAAGCCTTGTTTACGCGCCAGTTGGCCAGCCTGCTGGAAGCCAGTTTACCGCTGGAACAGGCGTTTACCGCCTTGCTGGAACAGGCCGAACGCCCCTTCGTGCGCGACCTGGTCGCCTCGATCCGCTCCGAGGTAATGGCGGGCTCTTCGCTGTCCGATGCCCTGGCCCTGCATCCGCGCGACTTTCCGGAAATCTACCGCGCCCTGGTCGCTTCGGGCGAACAGATTGGCCAACTGGCGCGTGTGTTGTCGCGCCTGGCCGATTACATCGAGCGGCGCAACGCGCTGGTCCAGAAAGTCAAGCTGGCCTTTACCTATCCGGCCATCGTCACCGTGGTGGCCTTCCTGATCGTCATTTTCCTGCTCACCTATGTGGTGCCGCAAATCGTTTCCGTGTTCGCCAACACCAAGCAAAAGCTGCCGGTCCTGACCGTCATCATGCTGGCGATCTCGGACTTCGTGCGCAACTACGGCTGGATCGTATTCCTGTTAGCGTTGGGGGTTTGGTTTGCGTGGCGCAAGGCCTTGCAGAATCCCGACGTCAAGCGCCGTTGGCACACTTGGCTTTTGACGGCGCCTTTGTATGGCAAGTTCGAAAGCAGCCTGAACACCTCGCGCTTCGCCAGCACGCTGGCGATCACGGTAGGGTCCGGCGTACCTATTTTGCGTGCACTGCAGACCAGCCGCGATACCCTGTCCAACGTCGCCATGCGCGAGCAAGTGGAGGAGGCGACCACCAGCGTGCGCGAAGGCGTGGGCCTGGCGCGCGCGCTGTCGGCGCACAGGCATTTCCCGCCCATGCTGATCCATATGATACGCGCCGGCGAAGTGACGGGCGAACTGCCGGCCATGCTGGAGCGCGCAGCCAACGCCCAGGAGCAGGACCTGGAACGGCGCGCCATGACCATGGCCGGCTTGTTGGAGCCGGCGCTGATCCTCGCCATGGGTGTGGTGGTCTTGCTGATCGTGTTGGCCGTGCTGATGCCCATCATCGAGATCAATCAATTGGTGCATTGAGCACTGAATATAGTGAGAGACAAGCAATGAAGCGCTGGCCTATCCTGGTGAGTTTCGTATTGTTCGTAGGCCTGTGCGCATCGCTCACCTACTGGGCGCTGCAATTCTTCAAGCCGGTGCCGCGTGCGGTGGTGGCGCCGAAGCAGCAGCTTGTCGTGGAAGTGAACCCGGATGCGATCATCGGTCTGTTCGGCGGCCATGCTACCGCCACGGCGGCGGTCACGAATTTTCAGCTCAAGGGTGTGGTGGTTTCCAACGACGACAAGGAAAGCGTGGCCATCCTGGTGCCGGACGGCAAACCGGCGGTCGCGGTACGCGTCGACGCCGAAGCGGCACCCGGCGTCACGGTCAAGGAAGTGCACGCCAAATATGTCTTGTTAAGTGAAGGCGGCGCCATCAAGCGCGTTGAACTGCCGGCCAATGCGCCGCCGATGCACCCGGAGTCGCCGCTGGCCGTGCAAACCGCGCCTCAGCAAAACCTCGCGCCGACACTGCCCGCTGCCCCGCCTTTGCCGCTACCGGCCCCGCCCCCCGGTCAGCAAACAGCCATGCCGTCTCCGGGGGCGGGGGGGCAAATGCCGGGGAACGTTGCCGGGCGCGCCGGACAGCCTCCGGGCCACAATTAGCCGTCGTTACAACACGTAGCGCGACAAATCCTCATTCACAGCCAGTTCGGCCAGGCGTTCATTGACGTAGGCTGCGTCGATAGACACTTCGCGTGTGCCGCTGCCGTCGGCAGTGAAGGATTCGCCCTCCAGCAGTTTCTCCATCACGGTGTATAGCCGGCGCGCGCCGATATTCTCGGTCTTCTCGTTGACCGAGTAGGCGATCTCGGCCAGGCGGTTGATGCCGCCCGGCGTGAACGTGATGGTGACGCCGTCCGTGCCGAGCAGCGCTTCGTATTGCTTGGTGAGGCAGGCATCGGTACCGGTCAGGATGCGTTCGAAGTCGGCGATGGACAGCGATTCGAGTTCGACGCGGATCGGGAAGCGGCCCTGCAATTCCGGAATCAAGTCGGACGGCTTGGCCAGGTGGAACGCGCCCGAGGCGATGAACAGGATGTGGTCGGTGCGTATCATGCCGTACTTGGTATTGACCGTGGTGCCTTCGACCAGCGGCAACAGGTCGCGCTGCACGCCGGCGCGTGAGACATCGGCGCCGCCGACCTCGGAGCGCGTAGCGATCTTGTCGATTTCGTCGAGGAAGACGATGCCATTCTGTTCGACGTTGGCGATGGCCTGGTGTTTGAGCTCTTCTTCGTTGACCAGTTTCGCCGCTTCCTCGTCGATCAACAGGCGCAGGGCTTCCTTGATCTTGAGCTTGCGCTTTTTCTTGCGGCCGCTGCCGATGCCGGAAAACATGGACTTGATCTGCTCCGTCATTTCTTCCATGCCGGGCGGTGCCATGATCTCCATCTGAGGCGCGCTTTCCGCCACGTCGATCTCGATTTCCTGGTCGTTGAGCTGACCTTCGCGCAGACGCTTGCGGAACACCTGGCGCGCGGTATTGCCGCTTTTGCCGTCCTCTTCGCTGGCCGTGGTGAAGCCGAAATCGCGCGGCGGCGGCACCAGGATGGACAGAATGCGCTCCTCGGCGGCGTCTTCAGCCTGAGCCCGCACCTTGCGCATACCCGATTCGCGTGTTTGCTTGACGCCGATGTCGATCAGGTCGCGGATGATGGTGTCGACGTCGCGGCCGACATAGCCGACTTCAGTGAACTTGGTCGCTTCGACCTTGATAAAGGGTGCGTCGGCCAGCTTGGCCAGGCGGCGCGCGATCTCGGTCTTGCCGACGCCGGTGGGGCCGATCATGAGGATGTTCTTCGGTGTGATTTCATGGCGCAGCGGTTCGCCGACCTGCTGGCGGCGCCAGCGGTTGCGCAGGGCGATGGCGACGGCGCGCTTGGCGTTGCTTTGTCCGACGACGTGCTTGTCGAGTTCGGCGACGATTTGTTGAGGAGTCATGTTCATGTTATCTGCCGCTGCTTTTTAATCGAGCGTTTCTATGGTGTGGGACAAATTGGTGTAAATGCACAGCTCGCCGGCGATGGTCAGCGACTTCTTCACAATGTCGAGCGGCGACAAGTCGGTGTTCTCCTGCAGGGCCTTGGCGGCCGATTGCGCGTAAGCGCCGCCGGAGCCGATCGCGCCTATGCCGCTTTCCGGCTCCAGTACGTCGCCGTTGCCGGTGATGACCAGCGTGGCTTCGCGGTCGGCTACCAGCAGCATCGCTTCCAGGCGGCGCAGGATGCGGTCGGTGCGCCAGTCCTTGGCCAATTCGACCGAGGCGCGCATCAGGTTTCCCTGGTGCTTTTCCAGCTTGCCCTCGAATCGTTCCAGTAAGGTAAAGGCATCGGCGGTGCCGCCGGCGAAGCCGGCCAATACCTTGCCTTGGTAGAGCTTGCGCACCTTGCGCGCGCTGCCCTTCATGACGATGTTGCCCAGCGTGACCTGGCCGTCACCGCCCAGCGCGACCGATTCGCCCCGTCGCACGGAAAGGATGGTGGTGCCGTGAAATTGTTCCATGTTGTCCTCGGATAGAAATAGATTGCCGGGTGTTATGCCTGGACGTGGCACTGCATATTCTCCATATGCAGGCGGCGCGCTCGATTGCAAGCCACCCGGACAGGGCAGGGATTCAGCTCTTGCGCAGCACGACGCGCACCACGTCCTTCAAGCCCATGACGGCGAATAGGGCAGCCACCAGGTGATTGATGTTATGAAATTCGACCTTGATATCCTGTGCGGCCAGGGCGCTCAGTCCGGTCAACAGCTGTCCGGCGGCGCTGAAATTCACGCGCTGCAGTTGCAAGCAGTCGATGACGACCGGATTGTGTTGAACTGCATAGGTGGTGATGCGCGCCAGCAGCTTGTCCACGTCCGCGGCTCCGGCCACCACCGCAGGCAAGGAAAAGTCGCTGACTGGCACCGCAGCAGGCGCGGCAGGCGTTTCGTCGACCGCTGTCGTGACCTTGTTCCTGGGGGCGACAAACGCCGGCGGCGACACTTCGAAGGTGACGCAATAGTCGATGCTGGCTTCCTCGAATTCCGTTTCGCGGTTCAGTAATTGTAAGATCTCCAGCAGGAGCAGCCAGGGTGCTTCCGTTTCGTCGCGCCGGCCGACTTCGAGAATGGCACGTATCTTGATGGTCAGTTCGAATGCACCGACCAGCACCAGGTCAAGGCCGGATTTCTGCAACTTCTTCAAGACATTGAGCAGCAAGCCGCAGCCGATAGGATTGACCTCGGTAATCCGGGCAAACTCCAGGCGCAGCACACGGCTGTGCTCGGCCAGGTTTTGCGCTTTTTCGAGTTGCTTGACGACGCCGGCGTCGAGTGCACCGCTGAAAGCGACGCCGGGGATGGCGCTTGAGCCTGTACCGGCCGCGGCAGCCGCCGGTGCGCGTACCGCCTCTATCCATGAAGGCGGTGAGGTTTCGAATTTGCTCGCGTATTCGATTGACACATGATCGAATTGGGTGCGATTGCCGGTGATCTGGTACAGGTCGAACAACATCAGCCACACTGCCATGGCCGCCAGGCCGAGCGCATCCTCCTCGATCGCCGCACGCAACACGTTTTCGACCATATCCGTCTGGTCGTTGGCATACAGGATGGCTGCTTCCTCGATGACGGGCGGTGCTTCGGAAATCGAAATTGCGGCCGGCACCGCATACATGGTCTCGGAACTAAGCAGCATTTCGGTCGTGCCCTTGGTGACCGATAGCAGGGGGGCAAGCGTCGGCGGCGAATCGGTTTCCGGCGTTGCGGGTCTGCGCATCGCGCCAGGCGGCGAATCGGCAGGCGCCGGTTTGGATGCCTTGACCGCCCTGGCCGCATTGACGAGCGAAGGTTTGGCGAACTCGCCGGTCATCTCGGATTCAATGGCGTCGATTTTTTTTGCGGTGGCTTGCGCCACCTTGCGCTGATCGTGATTCTTGGCCTCGAGGCTGGCCTTGGAGGGGGCAGGCGAGGCCGGCGGAGCGGGACGCGTTGCCGGTGTTTCGCGTTTTTTTCGCAATGACGAATTCTCGGCGGACGTATCGGCCGCCTGGCGTTCCTTCTTGCCGAAAAGCGAAAAAATCCCCACGAAACTCCTGACTGTCTTGGCGATGCTGGCCGCAAGCTTGCCTTGAACGCGAAGGGGAGACCCGACGGCCCATGCAAACCGGTTCTGAATTATAGCGCCATCGCTATAACACAGGTGAGGTCAAGCGGACACTTGGCCTCGGGAGGCCAAGCGGTCAAGTGAACCAGGGTGAATGCGCGAATGCGCTGAACCAGACAGCGGCGGGGCTTAGTCGCCGTATAGCTTCTGCTTCAGTTCGCGGCGCTGCTGCGCTTCGAGGGACAGCGTAGCGGTCGGGCGTGCCAGCAGGCGCGGAATGCCGATCGGTTCGCCTGTCTCTTCGCACCATCCGTAATCGCCGGCATCGATGGCGGCGATCGACTGCTGCACTTTCTTCAGCAGCTTGCGCTCGCGATCGCGCGTGCGCAGTTCCAGCGCATGCTCTTCCTCGATGGTGGCGCGGTCGGCCGGATCGGGAACGAGCACGGTTTCACGCAGGTGCTCAGTGGTTTCGTCGGCGTTTTTCAGCAAATCTCTTTCGAGTTGCTGCAAACGCGCCTTGAAGAAAGCCAATTGGGCGGCATTCATGTAGTCCTTGTCGCTCATCTTCAGGATTTGCGCTTCGGACAATACGCCGTCACTTGCTACGGCAGGAGCAGATTTGGTTGTTTTGGTTGCCACTTCGCTTGCTTTCGAAACTGCTGCTTTTTCCATATTCGGTGCTTCTTTCGGAGCCCGCATCTTTGTCGGCACGCTGGCCGGGGCGCTTACCTCGCGCTTCGCGGCGGCCGGCGTACTGCGCGGCGCAGTCTTGCTGGCTACCGGGATCGCCTTCGATTCCTTTGCCGCTTTGCCCGTTTTTGCCGCAGCCGCGCTCTTGGCCGGTTTTGCGGCAGTGGGCGCCTTGCCGGCTTTGCCCGCCATACCGGAAACTGGTTTGGCAGACTTCGGTTTCGCTATTTTATCCGCAACGGCCTTCGATGTTGTCTTGCCGGCGCGGGCGGAAACGGCTCCCGATTTGCCGGCAGCGCCAGCGGCGGACTTCCCTGCCGGTTTGACGGTTCCTGCGGCCTTTTTACCAGCACTGCTTGTGACGCCTGCGACGCCTTTTTTGGCATTCTTTGTAACGGTTGCGTTCATAAACCCATGTCCTTGACGTACTCCCCAAGCACTGATTCTATAAGGCACCACCTGCGTTCGCAATCAACCGCCAAGACGCAGCCGAGACCCGCTTGCAAAACCAAAACTGCACTAGTTTATACCAAACACTGTTCGAGTCCGCGAATAAAAATATCTTTCGGTAAATTCTTTCCGATAAACACCATTTTGCTTTCCTTGGTCTCGCCGGGCGCCCACTTGCCGCCTATGTCGCTGCCCATGATCTGGTGCACACCCTGGAAAATCACCTTGCGGTCGGCACCGTCCATCCACAATACGCCTTTATAGCGCAACATGCGCGGGCCGTAGACCTGGATCAAGCCGCCGAGGAAGTCGTCCAGGCGTTCGGTATTGAAGGGGCGCGTGCTCTTGAACGCAAAAGCGGCGATTTCGTCTGTGTGGTGGCCATGGTGGTGATCATGGTGGTCGTGGTCATGATCGTGATTGCAGTGGCTATGGTCGCCATGCTCGTGCGCATGGGCCACTTCCTCTGCGGCGAGGAAATCGGGATCGATTTCCAGCTTTTCATTCAAATTGAAGCCGCGCAGATCGAGCACTTCGCTAATCGGCGTACGGCCGAAATCCATGGCCACCACCGGTGCGCGCGGGTTGATGCGGTGCAAACGATCGGACAGCGCTTGCCGCTCCTGCGCGTCGACCAGATCTGTCTTGGACAGCAGCATCTTGTCGGCGAAGCCGACCTGCCGCTGAGCTTCTTCGTATTGGTCGAGCTGCTGCATGCCATGTTTCGCGTCGATCACGGTCACCACGGCGTCGAGCAAGTAATGCTGGGCGACTTCGTCGTCGATAAAGAAGGTCTGCGCTACCGGCCCGGGATTGGCCAGTCCGGTGGTTTCGATGACGACACGGTCGAATTGCAATTCGCCGGCATTGCGCTTTTGCGCCAGATTGCTCAAGGCAACGATCAAGTCGCCGCGCACGGTGCAGCAAATGCAGCCGTTGTTCATTTCTATGATTTGCTCGCCGCTGTCTTGCACCAGGATCTCGTTGTCGATATTTTCCTGGCCGAACTCATTTTCGATCACGGCGATTTTGTGGCCATGCTGCTCTTGCAGGATGCGGTTGAGCAGCGTGGTTTTGCCGGCTCCTAGGAAGCCGGTAAGGATGGTGGTCGGTATCAAGGCCATGATGGGCTGTAAGACTGGCTGTGCGGGTTGAGCGGCTGGGCTGCCGGATAAATGGGGTCGCTGCGGCGAATTTCAAGATGAGGCGAGAATCTCCATGTGGCCGAGTTTTTGCAAACCTCGGCGCTGCCGGCTATTTTTGCATAATTTGCAAGGCAATACGCGCTCCCTCAAGCATGCTCATGGTGACGCTTTCTTTTTGGCCTTTGGGTGGGCCGCGTCGTAAACCTGGGCCAGGCGCTGAAAATCGAGCGAGGTATACACCTGTGTGGCGCTGATCGAGGCGTGCCCGAGCATTTCCTGCACGGCGCGCAAGTCCCCCGAGGATTGCAGCACATGCGAAGCGAACGAGTGGCGCAGCATGTGCGGATGGACATCGGCCGCCATGCCGAGCGTTCGCGCATGCGCTTTCAGGCGCAGTTGCACCACGCGTGCGGAGATGCGCGAGCCGCGTTCGCTCAAAAACAAGGGAGCGGGATCGGCCTTGACCAGGGAGGGGCGCACTGCCAGCCAGTCGGCCAGCGCGGCCATGGCCGCGCCGCCGATCGGCACGCTGCGCATTCTGCTGCCTTTGCCGGTCACGGTGACTTCCCTTGCCTCGAAATCGATCCAGCCGGCGGAACTGTGGCCGGCCTCCTTCGTATAGCGCACATCGAGTCCGGCCAGTTCGGAAACGCGCAGGCCGCTCGAATACAGGAGTTCGAACATGGCCTGGTTGCAGCGCTGTAGGGTGGTGTCGCCGTTGCGGTGCGCAACAAGGTGTACGGCGTCGTCGGCCGCCAGAGCCTTGGGCAGAGGCTTGCCGCGCTTGGGCGCCTTGACCCCTTCGACCGGATTATTGGGCAAGCCGCTCTCGCGGTCGGCCAGCCAGTTGAAAAAGCCGCGCCAGCAAGACAGCTTGCGCGCGATCGAGCGCGGACTCAGGCCGTTTGCATGCAGCTGCGCGGCGAACTTGCGGATGTGGAAGTGTGTGAGTGTGGTCAGCGGCGACGTTTTGAGCGCCGGCTCCGCCAGTCTCAGCAGTTCATCGAGGTCGCGCCCGTAGTTCCGGACCGTGTGCTCCGACAACTGCCTTTGGGTGCGCAGTTGTTCGAGATAGCTGTCGACCCGGGTGCGGCTGTCGGCAGCGTCCATGTCTGCTAGCCGATCAAACAGCTCAAAGCGGCACTGGCTGTCTCGCCGATCTTGCCGAGAAAGTCAGTCGCCATGTCTTCGCTGAAGCGGGCCGGGTCGTGCGAACCCAGAATCAGCAGACCAAAGGCCGCCGGAGCGTCCGCAGCATCGGATGCGGGTTCGGAGGACGATGCGGGACGCAAAGGCAGCATGGCGAGGGACTGGATGGCCGGCGCGTCCTCGAGCCAGCTGACCGCCTCAAAATCCTTGTTGCTGCCGCAGAAGGGCGTGGTCAGGCCATTGGCGAACAAATGCGCGTCGCTCGAGACCGGCGCGGCAAACCAGGTATGGGCGAATTCCTCGGCCACGCCCCAGATGCGCAAGGTGGCGTGCGGCACGGAAAAGATGGACTGCAGGCCGCTGGTCAAGACGTGCGGCAAGTCGACGTCATTGCGGGCCAACAGCAGCGATTTGGCCCAGGACTGGAATTTGTGCGTGATGACGTCATTGTCTTGGGCGATGCGCACCAGCTCCGTCATGCGCAGCTCCAGTGCCTTGATTTTCTCACGCAAGACTTCCATCTGGCGCTCTTGCAGGGAGACGGTGCGGCCGGCCAGCGGGCTGGTCAGCTTGATTCGGGCGAGCAGCTCTGCATGTTCTTCAAAAAAATGCGTGTTTGCAGCCAGGTATTCTGCGACGGAATGGGAGTCCAGTTGATGATTCATGTTCTGTGTTTGCCGAAATGCCGTGTAAGTCCTTGTGCGCGCATTCTAACCGATCTCGCCAGTCGATCTCACGAATTAATCTAACTGGGCAATCTCAATCTCGCCATCGAAAACCGTTACCGCCGGGCCGGTCATGCGTACCGGCGCCGTGCCGCCTTCCCAGGCAATGCTCAGCTCGCCGCCGCGCGTCGACACCGTGACCGGCGAGTCGAGCAAGCCGCGCCGGATGCCGGCCACCACGGCGGCGCAGGCGCCGGTACCGCAGGCCAGGGTTTCGCCGGCGCCGCGTTCGAACACGCGCAACTTGATGCGGTGGCGGTCGAGCACTTGCATGAAGCCGGCGTTGACGCGCCGCGGGAAGCGCGGGTGGTGTTCGATCAGAGGGCCATCCGCCAGCACGGGGGCAGTTTCGACGTCGGCGACCACTTGCACGGCATGCGGATTGCCCATCGAAACCACCGAGATCCAGAGGTCCTTGCCGTTGACGTCCAGCGGCCACAGGATATCGTTGCCTTCAGTTCGGCCTTGCAAACCCTGGGTACTGAACGGCACGTCGGCGGGCTGCAGGATAGGTGCGCCCATGTCGACGGTCACCCGGCCGTCGGATTCGAGCACGGGCTCGATCACTCCCGACATGGTTTCCACGCGAATGGCCTGCTTGTCGGTCAAACCCTTGTCGATCACGAATTTGACGAAGGCGCGCGAGCCGTTGCCGCATTGTTCCACCTCACCGCCGTCGGCGTTATAGATGCGGTAGCGAAAATCGATGCTCGGCGTCTGCGGCTTTTCCACCACCAGGATCTGGTCGGCGCCGATGCCGAATCGGCGGTCTGCCAAGGCTTTCCATTGGGCGGCGCTGAAGGCGACGTGCTGATTGATGCCGTCGATGACGACGAAATCATTGCCGGCGCCATGCATTTTCGTGAATTTGAGCTTCATGATTCGATTATAGCGGTTGCTCGCGGACGGCTGCGGTTCGCTAATCGCCCAGCAGCACGTCGCCGCTGCCGTCTTCACCATTGCTCTCGTTATTGCTTTCAGCGCGCTTCCTGTACACGCTGGGCACCCCGGGTGGGCGCGTCTTGAAGCGTTTGTGGGTCCAGAAATACTCGGCGGGTGCTTCCAGGACACGCTCTTCGATGAAGGCGTTCATGCGCTGCGTGGCGACCACGACGTCGTCCCCGGGATAATTTTCCCAGGCGGGGTAGTAACGGATTTTCCAGCCTTGGTAGTTCGGCAGGTAGGTGGCGACGACAGGCACGACCTTGGCGCCGACGGCCGCGGCGATGCGCGCCGGGGCAGTGAGCGTGGCTGCCGGCACGCCGAAAAACGGCACGAACTCGGCATCCTTGGCGCCAAAATCCATGTCCGGCAACATGAAGAAGGGCAGTCCGCCGCGCATGGCGCGGATGATGGGCTTGATGCCCTCGCCGCGCGAAAACAGCTTATTCGGCCGGAAACGCGTACGTCCCTTGCGCAGGGCTTCGTCGAACACCTTGTTTTTTTGCCGCGTGTAGATCGAGCAGGCCGAAAGGTGCAGCATGGTCGCAGTGGCTGCCACGTCGAGGCAGACAAAATGCGGACACAGCAGGATCACCGGACCTGCCGGCATGGCGGTCAGCGGCTCCTGCGGCTCGTACACGATCAGGCGGCGCAGGCGCGCCTCCGACGCCCACCACAGCAAGCCGCGTTCGAGTACGCTGCGTGCGTAGGCCTGGAAGTGGCGGTGCGCGATCCGCTCCCGTTCTGCATCGCTGCGCTCGGGCATGCACAGGGCGAGGTTGGTGAGCGTGATGGCGCGCCGCGTTTTCATGGCGGCGAACAGCAGGGAACCTATGGCTTCGCCGATTCTCCCCAGCAAGGGAAGCGGAAGCCAGTGCAACAACCAAATTAGAGCCAGCATCAGTCTCATGTTGCGGTCTCGCCTTCTACGGGATTGCTTGGCGCCGGGCCGGCGCCGGGCGGGGACTTGTAGCGGTTGTAGCTCCAGAAATATTGTGCTGGGCAACAGGCGATCAGTTTTTCCATGGCGGCGTTGATGGCCGCGGCTTGTTGTTCCGGGTTGCCCGTGAGTGCTTCTTCGAAGTGCGCGAATTTGATCGTGTAGCCTTTCCCGTGCGGCAGGCGTTCTGCGTACGACAGGATGATGGCCGCACCGGTCATCTGCTGCAGCTTGGCCGGCAGCGTCATCGTATAGGCCGGCTTGCCGAAGAAGTTTGCCCACACGCCTTCGCCTTGTTGCGGCACCTGGTCGGGCAGCAGGCCGATCGCGGCATTTTTCTTCAAGGTTTTCAGCAGTACCCGAACGCCGCTCAAATTGGCTGGCGCCAATTGCAGGTTGTTGCGCGCACGCGCGTCTTCCATCAGGGGTTTCAGGGCCGCTTTGCGCGGCGGGCGATACAGTGCTACCAGCGGAATGCGCTGGGCGATCGCCTGGGCGATGATTTCGAAACAGCCAAGGTGCGGTGTCAAAAAGATCACGCCGCGGCCGGTATCGAATGCTGCTTGCGCAACTTCCCAATTCTCGATACGGGCCGTGGTCAGCACTTTTTCCGACGGCGCACACCAGACGAAGGGCAGCTCCAGGATGTTTTTGCCCGATTCGCGGATTGCCATGCCCAGATGGGCCGCGTAACCGGCGCGTCCGATATTCTCATTGAGGCGGGCGCGGTAGGCCGATGATGCCAAATAGACCACCCAGCCGAGCATGCTCCCGAGCGCATGCAGCGCCGGCAAGGGCAATTTGGATAGCAAATAAAATAATTTTTTCAGCATCGGCGAGAGCGGACGACTTTTTGCCCGCTTTTTCTCAAGTGGGCGTAAAATACCACGAAGTAACACGTATCCGCCGAGTTAACAGACAACTTGCGAGGCGGTTTATAAATTTCGCTAAAGCGTCGCAGGCTCATGCAGATGGCCGCGACATGGTCACTTTTCTTTTGGAGCTTGCTATGGCGCATGAATACCTCTTTACTTCGGAGTCGGTTTCTGAAGGGCATCCCGACAAGGTTGCCGACCAGATTTCCGACGCCATCCTCGATGCCATCCTGGCTCATGATCCGAAAGCGCGGGTGGCAGCGGAAACGCTGTGCAATACCGGCCTGGTAGTATTGGCCGGTGAAATCACGACCCACGCCAACGTCGATTACATCAATGTCGCGCGCGACACCATCAAGCGCATCGGCTACGACAATGCCGATTTCGGCATCGACTACAAGAGCTGCGCCGTCATGGTCTGCTACGACAAGCAGTCGCCCGATATCGCCCAAGGCGTCGATGAAGGCAAGGGCATAGACCTCGATCAGGGTGCAGGCGACCAGGGCCTGATGTTCGGCTACGCCTGTGACGAAACGCCGGAACTGATGCCGGCGCCGATTTATTATGCGCACCGCATCGTCGAGCGCCAGTCGCAATTGCGCAAGGACGGCCGCCTGCCCTGGCTGCGCCCTGACGCCAAATCGCAAGTGACCATGCGCTACGTCGATGGCAAGCCGGTGGCGATCGACACCATCGTGCTGTCGACCCAGCACGCACCGGAGATGACGCACAAAGCAATCGAAGAAGCGGCGATCGAAATGATCATTCGCCCTGCCGTGCCGCGCGAATGGCTCAAGGACACGCGTTTCCTGGTCAACCCGACCGGGCGTTTCGTGATCGGCGGTCCGCAGGGGGATTGCGGCCTGACCGGACGCAAGATCATCGTCGACACCTATGGCGGCGCCTGCCCGCATGGCGGCGGCGCGTTCTCGGGCAAGGATCCGTCCAAGGTCGACCGTTCGGCGGCCTATGCGGCACGTTATGTAGCCAAGAACATCGTGGCGGCCGGATTGGCGCGCCAATGCCAGATTCAGGTCAGCTACGCAATCGGCGTGGCCAAGCCGATTAACATCACAATCTATACGGAAGGCACGGGCGTGATTTCCGACGAGAAGATCACCCAGCTCGTGCACGAGCATTTCGATTTGCGCCCCAAGGGTATTGTGCAAATGCTCGACCTGCTCAATCCGATTTATTCGAAATCGGCGGCTTATGGCCATTTCGGCCGCGACGAACCCGAATTCACCTGGGAACGCACCGACAAGGCTGCTCTCCTGCGGGCGGAGGCGGGACTCTAAACGGATTGATACACTCGGCGGAATGGCGAATGAGGCGGTGGCAGTGCGGAATGTGAAACGATTGCGGTGCTTGCGAAAAGCAATGGCCGCGATATTTGCCGGCTTTGGAATTCTGGTCGCCAGCCCCTCCGCCTTTGCCGCTGCCACGCCGGTCAACGACTGGTGCAAACGCATCGCCAATCGCCTGCCCGGTGTTTCGACCAGCAGTTGCCTGCGCGAGGGATTGGCGCCAAGCGGTGGCAAGTCCTTGCAGGGTTTTCCCATTCTGACGCATCGCTTTGTGCCCACTGGCCGAGATGGCCGCGCGGTACGCATCATGCTGTTGGGCGGCATCCATGGCGACGAACTGACCGCGTCGGCCATCGTCTTGCAATGGATGCAATGGATGCAGAGTGCACCGGCGCAGCAGTTTTACTGGGACGTGATGCCGCTCGTGAATCCGGACGGCATGCTGGCTGCCAAGCCCAAGCGCGTCAATGCGCATGGTGTCGATCTGAACCGTAATTTTCCTACGCCCGGCTGGCAGCAAGATGCGCCGCGCTACTGGGCCAAGCAGACCGGCAGCGATCCGCGCCGTTTTCCCGGCACCGCACCGTTGTCGGAGCCGGAGACGCGCTGGATCAATGAGGAAATGGAGCGTTTCAAACCGCAGGTGATCATTTCCGTGCATGCGCCTTTCGGCGTGCTCGATTTCGATGGGCCGGCGCCCAAGCCGCACCAATTCGGCCGGCTGCTCTTCAATCCGGTCGGCGTCTATCCCGGCTCGCTCGGTAACTATAGCGGTGTGCACAAGAACGTTCCCGTTATTACCATCGAGTTGCCGAATGCGCGCACCATGCCTTCGGACGCCGAAGTCAGACGCATCTGGCAAGACATGTTGAGCTGGATTCAGCGCAACGTGCCGAAGCAGGAAATCACGACCGCCGCCGCACAGGAGTTCGGCGTGCCGCATTCGTCTGAAAATGTTGGCGCGGCAACGCGTTGAATCCGGCCCATAGCACGTCTGCCTACGGTATAATCTTCAATCCAAGGAGCGTTGCACCACAGTAATTCACTGTGCCAGGCTTGGACAGAAATACCCTGCAACTGCGCTCACGTTACTTTTTTTCTTACGAAAGGAGGGCGTGATGAACGCCACAGTGATGAATACCTCCCCCGCCAAAGACTATCTCGTTGCCGACCTCGGCTTGGCCGAATGGGGCCGCAAGGAAATCAAGATCGCCGAAACCGAAATGCCGGGTTTGATGGCAATTCGTGAAGAGTTCGCTGCCTCCCAGCCGCTCAAGGGGGCACGTATCACCGGGTCGCTGCATATGACCATCCAGACCGCCGTGCTGATTCAGACGCTGGAAGCGCTGGGCGCCAAGGTGCGCTGGGCATCGTGCAACATCTACTCCACCCAGGATCACGCCGCCGCCGCGATTGCCGATGCGGGCACGCCGGTGTTCGCCGTCAAAGGCGAAACGCTGGACGACTACTGGGAATATACGCATCGCATCTTCGAATGGCCGGACACGGCAGAGGGCGCACAGTATTCGAACATGATTCTCGACGACGGCGGCGACGCCACGCTGTTGCTGCACCTCGGCACGCGCGCCGAGAAAGATCCGTCCGTCTTGAACAACCCCGGTTCGGAAGAAGAAATCTGCCTGTTCAATTCGATCAAGCGTCACCTGGCAAGCCAACCGACCTGGTATTCGACGCGCCTGGCACAGATCAAGGGCGTGACCGAAGAAACCACCACCGGCGTACACCGCCTGTACCAGATGCACAAGGAAGGCAAGCTGGCCTTCCCCGCCATCAACGTCAACGACTCGGTGACGAAATCGAAATTCGACAACTTGTACGGCTGTCGCGAATCGCTGGTGGACGGCATCAAGCGCGCCACCGATGTCATGGTGGCCGGCAAGGTCGCCGTCATCGCCGGCTACGGCGATGTGGGCAAGGGTTCGGCCCAGGCGATGCGTGCCCTGTCGGCCCAGGTATGGGTTACCGAGATCGACCCTATCTGCGCCTTGCAGGCCGCGATGGAAGGCTATCGCGTGGTGACCATGGAGTATGCCGCCGCGCACGGCGACATCTTCGTGACCTGCACCGGCAACTACCACGTGATCACGCACGAGCACATGGCGAAGATGAAAGACCAGGCCATCGTCTGCAACATCGGCCACTTCGACAATGAAATCGACGTCGCTTCGCTGCGCAAGTACCAGTGGGAAAACATCAAGCCGCAGGTCGATCACATCATCTTCCCGGACGGCAAGCGCATTATCCTGCTGGCCGAAGGCCGCCTGGTCAACCTCGGTTGCGGCACCGGCCATCCGTCCTATGTGATGAGCTCGTCGTTTGCGAACCAGACCATTGCCCAGATCGAATTGTTCATGCACACCGCCAAGTACCCGGTCGGCGTGTACACCCTGCCCAAGCATCTCGACGAAAAAGTGGCGCGTCTGCAGTTGAAGAAACTCAATGCGCAACTGACCGAGCTGACCACGGAGCAGGCGAGCTATATCGGCGTCAGCAAGGCCGGACCTTACAAGCCCGATCACTATCGCTATTAGGCTGTTTCAAATGCGCCGCCTTCCCGGGAAGGCGGCGTGTCGAACAAAATATAGGGAGCGTCCATGCGTTTGCTGTTGACCTGGCTGATCAACGCCGTTGCCTTGTGTGCGGTGCCTTACCTCATGGATTCGGTGCATGTCGACAGTTTCGGCACGGCACTGGTGGCGGCGCTGATCCTCGGCCTGGTCAATACGCTGATCCGGCCCATCCTGATCTTGCTGACGCTGCCGGTGACGGTGTTGACCCTTGGCCTGTTCATTTTCGTGGTCAACGGTTTGCTGTTCTGGTTTGTTGCCAGCTTCGTCAAGGGCTTTTACGTGGCCGGCTTCATGTCGGCAATGGGCGGCGCGATCCTGTACAGCATCGTTTCATGGGCGCTATCCACGTTGATTCTGGACAAAGAAAAATGACGCAAGCAGAACAAGGTAATTTCAGCATAGAATTTTTTCCGCCCAAAACTCCCGAGGGCGCAGAGAAATTGCGCGTTGTGCGCGCCAAGCTGGCCGAACTGCGGCCCAAGTATTTTTCGGTGACCTTTGGCGCCGGCGGTTCGACGCAACAGGGCACGCTGGAGACGGTGCTGGAGATTCGCGCGGCAGGACTCGAGGCTGCGCCGCATATCTCTTGCATGGGCAGTTCGCGTGAACGTCTGCGCACCATCCTGAACGAGTACAAGGCGCACGGCATCAAGCGCATCGTCGCCTTGCGCGGCGACCTGCCCAGCGGTTACGGCGCTGGTTCTTCCAGCGACGAACTGCGCTATGCCAATGAATTGGTGGAATTCATCCGCGCCGAAACCGGCGACTGGTTCCGCATCGAGGTGGCGGCCTATCCGGAAATGCATCCGCAAGCGAAATCGCCACAGGATGACTTGAAACGCTTTGCCAGCAAGATCAAGGCCGGCGCCAATGCAGCCATCACGCAGTATTTCTACAACGCCGACGCCTATTTCCGCTTTGTCGACGATGCCGCCAAGCTCGGTGTGACGGCACCTATTGTCGCAGGCATCATGCCGATCACGAACTACTCGCAACTGATGCGCTTCTCCGATATGTGCGGGGCGGAGATTCCGCGCTGGGTGCGCACCAAGCTCGCCAGCTTCGGCGACGACAGCGAAGCAATCCGCGCCTTCGGTCTCGACGTCGTGACCGGCCTGTGCGAGCGCCTGCTGGCAGGCGGCGCTCCGGGCTTGCATTTCTATACCTTGAATCAGGCCGTTGCCACGACGGCAATCTGGAAGCGTTTGAATCTCACCGTATAGAGTCTGAGTGATTCAGCAATCTTGTTCGCCGGACAGGATTGCTGTTTCGGTAATGACCGCATCGAGCGCAATGTCGTGGCCGGCGGCGTCGAAGCGCGCCTCGCCACACGTGTAGGCGATGCCTATGGCGAGCGGTCGTGGCGAGGCCGCCAGCGTGCGGTCGTAGAACCCGCCGCCGTAGCCGAGACGATAACGTCCATCATTGAATCCCACGCAAGGAACCAGCACGGCTTCCGGTTCGAGTGGAATATGCGGCGGCAGCGGCTCCGGCACTTTCATCGCGCCTGGCGCCAGTACGTCGCCCGGTGTCCATGCCGCAAAGCGCAGTGGAGCATCTCGTTCGACGACGGGCAAGGCCAGCCTGACGCCGCTGCTTGCCAATTCGGCATAGGTCGGCAGCAAATCGGCCTCGCCACGAATCGGCCAATACACCCCGAGCGTACGAACCGGATGTCGTTGCCACCATGCGAGCAATCGCGCGCCGATGGCGGCATCGTAGTGCGCGCGCAGTTCGGGTGCGATGGCTTGGCGTTTCGCCAATAATGCGCGTCGTAATTCTTGTTTCATGGCATGTTCTGTCGAGGGGACACATGCTATTCTACAGACTGTGCTGTGTGGTTTAGAGAGCTTGGATTAGCGGTATGAAGTACAAGAACAAATGGCTGGCCATATTGATGTTGGCGCTTGCATCGGCTGCGCCGTGGGCGCAGGCGGCGCATGCCAGGAAAAATGCTGTCGTGGCAATGACCGACGACGAGACATTTGTCGCATTGCGCGAAGCATCCCGCGACGACGATGCGGACAAAGCAGAACGCCTGGCCGCGCGCCTGGGCAGTTACGCCATCCCGTCTTACGTCGAATACTATCGCTTGCGCCCCCAATTGTTCGACGTGCCGGCAAGCGAGATACGCGATTTTCTCACCCGCTATGACGGCAGCGCCATAGCCGACCGTCTGCGCAACGACTGGCTGCTGGTGCTCGGCTTTTCCCAGGACTGGAAGAATTTCGACGAGCAGTATGCGCAATTCGTGCAGAACGATGATCGCCAGGTGAAGTGCTATGCCTTGCTGTCGCAAGTGGCGAAAGGGCAGAACGTTGCTCCCGCCGCGCGTCAATTGCTGACTGCGCCCAAGGAGTACGGGGAAGCCTGCCCTGCGCTGATCAAGACGCTGATGCAGAACGGCCAGTTCAATCAAGACGACCTTGATATGCAAGTCCGCCTGGCCGCCGAATCGGTGCCGTCAAACGTGGTCAGACGTATCGCCGCCGCCGGTGGCACGCCGGACGAGCTTCTGGAGAAGGCGGTCGACAAGCCGGCCTATGTGCTCAAGCGCGGAGCGGGCAAGACGCATGAGCGCCGTCAGGTATTCATCATCGCGCTCGGCCGCGTCGCCAAGGCCGACGTCGATACCGCGGTCGATGCCTTGAACGAGGCTGCCAAGCACTTGAATGCCGGCGAGCAGGCCCAAGCCTGGGCAGAGATTGCCTTGGCGGCGTCGTTCAAGCTCGATCCCGAAGTGCTCGACTATTGGCATAAGTCGGAAGGCGCCGCGCTTTCCCTGAACGAGCACCAGTGGAAAGCGCGCTCGGCCCTGCGCGCCGGCGATTGGCAAGCGGTGGCGCGCAATATCGACGCCATGCCCGAGAAGTTGCGCAGTGATCCAACCTGGATTTATTGGCTGGGACGTGCCGAGAAAGCCACCGGTCGTGAAGCCGAGGCACAGCAGCAATTCCTGAGCATCGCCAATCAAACCAGCTTTTACGGACAATTGGCGTGGGAGGAGCTGGGCCGCAAGATCGCTGTGCCGCCGCGGCCGCAGCCTTTGAGCGAAGCCGAGATTGCTTCGATGGCAGACAACGCAGGTTTCCGCCGTGCGCTCAAATTGCTGGACCTGAACTTGCGCCTGGAAGGTTATCGCGAATGGAACTGGGAGTTGCGCAACATGAGTGAGCGTCAGCAATTGGCGGCCGCCGAGTTCGCGCGTCGCAGCAACGTGCTGGACCGCATGGTCAGCACTTCGGAACATACGCGCAACGAGATCGACTTCAGTCAACGCTACCCGACGCCGTATGACGAACTCGTCCATCCTGCAACGGGCAATCTGGGGCTGGATCGCGCCTGGGTTTACGGCCTGGTGCGCCAGGAATCGCGTTTCATCCTCAATGCACGTTCCTATGTAGGGGCGCAGGGCTTCATGCAGATCATGCCGGGTACAGCCAAATATGTGGCGCGCAAGATAGGCATGGAGGGATATTCAGCAGGCAAGGCCGGCGAAATCGATACCAATATTGCGCTGGGGACGAATTACCTGAATCTGATCCTGAACGATCTCGACGGCTCGCAAGTGCTGGCGACCGCGGCTTACAACGCCGGCCCGGGCCGGCCACGCAACTGGCGTGCCAGCCTGGCTGGTCCGGTGGAGGGCGCGATCTTTACGGAATCCATCCCCTTCAACGAGACACGCGAATATGTGCGCAACGTGTTGGCGAATGCAACCTGCTATGCCGCCATATTCGAGAACAAACCGCAGTCATTGAAGGCAAGGTTGGGTATCATTGCACCCAAAGGATATGTAGTTAACGAGTTACCATAAGGGAACCTCTATAAATCTACTACGCGGCGGATGGCCGCCCCACCCAATCACGGGGCTGCGATGCTCGCTGTACAGTTCGTACAGCTGCGCTTCTTAGCCCGAGCTTGGGCGGGGCGGCCATCCGCCGCTCGCTACGATTTCTAGAGGTCCCTATAAGTTGAGTCGACAGACATGCAGACTACGGAACTGGATCCCGCCTTGTCGCAAGCCTTGGGTGACGCCCAAAGGGCGGGGCTGAAACTGGTGATCGGCAACAAGAATTATTCGACCTGGTCGATGCGGGCCTGGGTAGCCATGACGGCTTTCAATATTCCCTTCGAGGAAGTCAATATTTCCTTGAAACAGCCCGAGACTTCCTCGCAGATCTTGCAGTATTCGACGTCAGGTCGGGTGCCGGTGCTGGTTGCCGGTGAGACTGTGGTGTGGGATTCGCTGGCGATTTGCGAATACCTGGCCGAGCAATTCCCCGAAAAGAATATGTGGCCGCAAGATGTCGACGACCGCGCCATGGCGCGCAGCATATGCGCCGAGATGCATTCCGGTTTTGGCGCGTTGCGCTCCGCGATGTGGATGAATATCCGCGCCAGCTTTCCCGGCAAAGGGCGCACGCCGGAAGCGCAGGCCGACATCGGGCGCATCGGCGAAATCTGGGAAGATTGCCTGGCTAAGTCGGGGCCGCATGACTTCCTGTTCGGCGATTTCACGATTGCCGACGCATATTTTGCGCCGGTGGTGATGCGCTTTCGCACTTACGCCGTGTCGCTGGCACCGGTCTTGCAGAGCTATGTCGACCGCGTCGCCGCTCATCCGGCGGTAGAAAAATGGATCGCGGGAGCGTTGCGCGAGACGGCCCGCTTGCCGGCGCTCGACGTCTATCCTGAGTAGCAGCTTGATTCGAGCATGAGAATCTACACGGTAGGCGGTGCAGTGCGTGATGCCTTGCTCGGCCTGCCCGTGCAGGACCGCGACTACGTGGTGGTCGGCGCCACGCCCGAGCATATGCTTGCGGCGGGCTATACCCCGGTCGGCAAGGATTTTCCGGTATTCCTGCATCCGCGCACGCATGAGGAATATGCGCTGGCGCGCACCGAGCGCAAGACCGCGCCCGGCTACAGGGGCTTCGTGTTCCATACGGCGGCCGACGTCACGCTGGAAGAGGATCTGGCGCGGCGCGATCTGACCATCAATGCGATTGCCCAAGCCGACGACGGCATGCTGATCGATCCCTTCAACGGGCGCGGCGACCTCGCGGCACGGGTGTTCCGTCACGTATCGCCGGCTTTTGCCGAAGACCCGGTGCGCATCCTGCGCGTGGCGCGCTTTGCCGCACGTTTTTCCGGCTTCACGGTGGCGCCGGAAACCAATGACTTGATGCGGCAGATGGTGCAGGCAGGCGAAGTCGACGCCTTGGTGCCGGAACGCGTATGGCAGGAATTGGCGCGCGGACTGATGGAAAGCAAGCCGTCGCGCATGTTCGAAGTCTTGCGTACCTGCGGCGCATTGCAACGCATCTTGCCTGAACTCGATGCACTGTGGGGCGTGCCGCAACCCGAGCAGTATCACCCCGAAATCGATACCGGCGTGCACGTGATGCTGGTGGTCGACTATGCCGCGCGTCAAGGGCATGAGCTGCCCGTGCGTTTTGCCGCGCTCATGCATGATCTCGGCAAGGGGGCCACGCCGGCCGCCATGTGGCCGCGCCACCACGGCCATGAGGCGCTCGGCGCCAGGCTGGTGGAGAGCGTGTGCGAGCGCCTGAAAGTTCCCGTCGATTGCCGCGACCTGGCACTGATGACCGCGCGCGAGCACGGCAACGTGGCGCGCGCGCTGGAGATGCGGGCGGCGACCATCGTCACGCTGTTCGAGCGTTGCGATGCCTTCCGCCGGCCGCAACGCTTTGTCGACATGCTCAAGGCTTCGGCTTGCGATCATTTCGGCCGCAAGGACTTTGAACAAGTGCCGTTTCCGCAAGAGGCCTATATGCAGGTTGCGTTGGGTGCTGCGCAAGCCGTTGATGCCGGCAGCATCGCACGCCAGTTCCAGCATCAGCCGAAAAACATCCCGGTTGCCATCCATGCGGCGCGCGTCGATGCGGTGCAGCAAACCAAACAGTCTTAACAAGCTTCTCTGCCTGCGTGAAAGTTCTCCCGAGACGGTTTTTACCGGCAAAAGGCAGCGTAATTCCCATTTTTGCTGGCTTCAGCGCTTAAAAGCCGTCAATAAAATATCAAAAAATCATTAATTCAAGACAAGTTGTGGGAAATTCCCCTTAAAGCCTGGTCATATTCCTTGAAAACCCCAGGAAATTCCTAGAATACGTGGCATTCATCGCCTACAATGTATTGGTGCGCCGCACAATAAGTTTGAATGGGGGAAGGCGTGAATCCGAAACAACCGCTACCCGGCATGCCTGGGGGAGACAGTGTGCAAGTGGCTGCGCCGCAGAGGTTCGCTGTGCGCGTCAAGGAAGTGCCGGAACGCGACCGGCGCCGTTTGCTCATGCATTTTCTCGCACTGGGCGAGAGCGATCGCCTGTTGCGCTTCGGGTCGGTGGTGCCCGACGAATTCATTACCCGTTACGTGCAACATCTCGATTTTGGGCGCGACACGGTGTTCGGCGTGTATGACGTGAACCTGCGCCTGGTTGCTGTCGGCCACCTGGCCTTTGCGCCGCGCGAAGCTTTGCCGGTATTGAGCGACACCACGGTCAAGGAGCGTATAGCCGAGTTCGGCGTTTCGGTATCGGAATCCGCACGCGGCATGGGGGTGGGCACCAAGCTGTTCGAACGCGCGGCCATGCATTGCCGCAACGCCGACGTCGATACGCTCTATATGCACTGTCTCGCCTCGAACCAGGCAATGATGCATATCGCCAGGAAAGCCGGCATGGAAATCCGGCGCGATCACGGTGACGCCGATTCCTACCTGCGTTTGCTGCCGGCCAGCCCTGCCAGCGTGCTGCAGGAAGCGGTCGAAGAGCAGGTCGCCAGTCTCGACTACACCATCAAGGCCAATGCCAAGGCGGCGGTGAAAATTTTTAATAGCATCACCGGCTACAAGCATTGACGCTGCCTAAAGCGGCAATGCGGTGGTATCTTTCACACGCTGCAAGGCAAAGCTCGATTTGACGTCGAGCACCGCCGGGTGGCGTAGCAGCGTCTCCATCATGAAGCGCGAAAAATGTTCCATGTCTTCGACATGGACGCGCAGCAGATAATCCATTTCCCCGGTCATGGCGTAGCAGGCCACCACTTCGGGCCAATGCTCCACCGAAGCGGCAAAGTCGGCGCGCGGCGAACGCTGCGCCGAAGGCGCGGGCAGCGGAGAGTCGTTGTGTTTCTCCAAGCGCACGTTGACGTAGGCCAGCAAGCCGAGGCCTATCTTGTCGGGGTCCAGCAACGCGACATATTGGCGGATTACACCGGCTTCTTCCAACTGTTTGATCCTGCGCAGGCAAGGCGATGGCGAGAGGCTGACCCGCTCGGCTACCTCCTGATTCGACAAACGGCCATCCGCTTGCAGAATGGCGAGGATTTTGCGGTCGGTCTTATCCAAATGGGATTTGGCCATGATCAATCAAAATATTATTAAATTAAGCAATATTATTGCGCAAAACAATAGTTGTGCGCCATTAATTGAAATTTAATGCTCTGGCGATAGTCTTATACTAGCGGCATCTAAATTGAGGAGACTGGCATGCAATTTGAACCCTGGGACAACCCGATGGGGACCGACGGCTTCGAGTTTATCGAGTACGCCGCACCCGACCCCGCAGCTTTGGGCGCCTTGTTCGAGCAAATGGGTTTTGTCGCGATTGCGCATCATCGCCATAAGGACGTCACGCTGTATCGCCAGGGTGAAATCAACTTCATCATCAATGCCGAACAGGATTCCTTTGCGCAGCGTTTCGCGCGCCAGCATGGCCCGTCCATCTGCGCGATTGCCTTGCGCGTCGACGATGCCGCTTATGCCTACAAGCGCGCGCTCGAGCTGGGTGCCTGGGGTTTCGACAATAAGACCGGCCCGATGGAATTGAACATTCCCGCCATCAAGGGCATCGGCGATTCGCTGATTTATTTCGTTGACCGCTGGCGCGGCAAGCATGGCGCCAACCCTGGTGCGATCGGCAATATCAGCATCTATGACGTCGACTTCGTCGCCATCCCAGGCGCCGAGGCGAACCCGGTCGGCAACGGTTTGACCTATATCGACCACCTGACTCACAATGTCCATCGCGGCCGCATGAAGGAGTGGGCCGAGTTTTACGAGAACCTGTTCAATTTCCGCGAGATCCGCTACTTCGACATCGAAGGCAAGCTGACCGGCCTGAAGTCCAAGGCCATGACTTCGCCTTGCGGCAAGATCCGCATCCCGATCAACGAATCGTCGGACGACAAGTCGCAGATCGCCGAGTATCTCGACCTGTATAACGGCGAAGGCATCCAGCACATTGCGCTCGGCACAGACGATATCTATGCCACGGTCGAAGGCATGAAGAAGCGCGAAGTGGTGTTCCAGGACACCATTGACACCTATTACGACCTGGTCGACAAGCGCCTGCCGGCCCATGGCGAAAAGCTCGAGGATCTGCGCCGCCTGCGCATTCTGCTCGACGGCAACAGCAATGCCGAGCATCGCGAATTGCTGCTGCAGATTTTCACGCAAACCGTGATCGGCCCGATCTTCTTCGAAATCATCCAGCGCAAGGGCGACCAGGGCTTCGGCGAAGGCAATTTCCGCGCTCTGTTCGAATCCATCGAGCTTGACCAGATCAAGCGCGGCGTGTTGAAAGATGAGCGGAAGGACGAGCGCGCCCGCGCCTGAGCGACAGGACGATAAGAGATGGAAACGGCTGCATATACTGTCGATCGCGAAGAATTTTTCCGGACCCTCGTGGAGAAGTCGGACAGCGGAGCCCTGCGCGGCGACTATAGCAAGGCCGATGCGCAATACGTGGTCGAACAGGAATGGCATGCCTATACGCCCGAGCAGCACGCGCTATGGCGCCGTCTGTACGAACGCCAAGCAAGGCTGGTGCCGGGGCGAGCCTGTCAGGAATTCATCACCAGCCTGGCCACGCTGGATGCAGCCGACGGCATTCCGCAATTCGAGCGCACCTCGGACGCCCTGGAGAAAGCCACGGGCTGGCGTCTGGTGGCGGTGCCGGGCTTGGTGCCTGACCATACTTTTTTCGAGCATCTGGCGGCGCGCCGCTTCCCGGTGACTGTCTGGCTGCGTGAACCGCACGAGTTTGATTACATCGTCGAACCCGACGTTTTTCACGACTTCTTCGGCCATGTGCCGTTGCTGTTCAATCCCATCGTTGCCGATCATTTGCAGCAGTATGGCTTGGGCGGGCTGAAGGCGCTCAAGCTGGGCGGCCTGAAAAATCTGGCGCGCCTGTATTGGTACACGATCGAATTCGGCCTCATTCAAAGCCCGCAGGGCCTGCGCGCCTACGGCGCCGGTATCCTGTCTTCGGGTGGCGAAATCGAATATTGCCTGACCAGCCAGAATCCGCGCCGCATTGCCTTCGATGCCGAGCGCGTGATGCGTACGCTATACAAGATCGATTCCTACCAGGAAACCTATTTTGTTATCCGCGACTTCCAGCAATTGTTCGACGAAACTGCACCGGACTTCACGCCGTTGTATTCCCGGCTAAGCCATGAGGAGGGCCTGCCGGCCAATACCCTGCTGCCGGGTGAAGTAAATATCGCTACAGATCAATAAGCCAAAAAAAACGGATTCCATATGAAATGGAATCCGCAACTGGCACTGAGGTGATTCATCAAGCGCAGGGCAAATCGAGGGAGTCGACAGCGTGGCCTTGCGCCACGGGCAGCCCTGACTTGATGCTTCCATTTAACTGCAGTTCGCGGCCTGGATAAACGGCATTTACGCCTTGTTACATAAGCCACATAATTGTTAACAACTACGCTTTAAAGCAATAGCCGCAGCTTATTTTGTCACGATGGCAAATGTGCCCGGCGCCTTGTCGATCAGCGAAAAGAATCGCACCAGGTCGATCTTGCTACCGCCGACCTTCATATCGTCGCTCATGAGCGTGTCTTTCACGCCGGCGGTGCCGGTCAGCATCTTCAGCAGAATGCCCTTGGTGACCGTCAGCGTGGCATTGGCATCGGTTGCGGGTGCCGCCTTCTTGAAGTGCAGCACAGCGTTTTCTATCCACAGGACAAAGGATTCGTTAGTGTCGGACAACACCAGGTTGACCTTCAAGTCCTTGCCTTCGGCATCGGGGCCGTTCAGGCTGGCGGCCATGGCTTCCAGGAAGCGTTCGGTTGGCGTGTGGGCCAGCACCTCAAACAGCGTTGCCTTGTTCACGCCCTTGGTGGGCGGGCCGTTGCGCAATTCAGTCGCGGCGGTCAGGTAGCTGTTGCGCCAGGTGGCCGATTCCGCCATATAGCCCATCTGATCGTAAGTGCGCGCCAGCAGTTCCTTGGCCCCCTTGTGGTCGGGCTGGCCGAGCACCACGTGATTCAGCAATTCCGCCGCCCAGCGGTAGTCGCCATCGTCGTAAGCCTTTTGTGCGGCGGCCACGGCCTTGTCGGCGCCGCCCATCAGTTCGAGATAGCGCTTGGCCGATTCCTGCGGCGGCAGCGGGTTCAGGTTGGCCGGGTTGCCGTCATAGGCGCCAAGGTAGAACTGATAGATCGCCTTGACGTTGTGGCGCACGTCGCCATAATAGCCGCGTATGGCAAAGCTGGAAGCCAGCGATTTCGGCAGCTTGACCATGTCGGCAATTTCACGCGGCGTATAACCCTGGTTGATCAGGCGCACGGTCTGGTCGTGCATATATTTGTACACATCGCGCTGCTTGGTCATGAAGTCGACGATGCGGGCATGGCCCCAGATTGGCCAGGTGTGCTGGGCGAAGAACACGTCGGCGTCGCCGGTCTGTGCGATCGCCTGTTGCATGTACTCGGACCAGCGCAGCGAGTCGCGCACCTTGGCGCCGCGAATCGGCAACAGGTTGTGCATGGTTTGCACCATGTTTTCGGCTCCGTCGTAAGCCTTCATGTCGGGGATCGAGAAACTCATCTCGGCCGGAGCTTCGGCGCCCGGCACGTTATGGAACACAAAGCGTACGCCATCGATCGTCGCTTCCTCGGTCTCTTTGGAAATCAATTGGGTCGGCTCCAGGATGCCGATGTTGCCGTAGCCGACTTCCTTGCCCAGGCCGGTATCGACCAGGCCCTTGGGCGAACGTTCCAGGTTCTTGCCGAACTGGTACATCGAGCGGCGCGCCATGGCAGTGCCGACCATGACGTTTTCGCTGGTGGCTTCTTCCAGGAAACCGGAAGGCGCAACGATGGGAACGTGGCGTTCGGCCGCCTCCTTGGCTGGAAGAATGCCCAGTACGCCGCCGAAGTGGTCGGCGTGGCTGTGCGTGAAAATGACGGCCGATACCGGCTTGTCACCCAGGTTCTTGCGGGCAAAGGCAATGGCGGCGGCCGAGGTTTCCTTGCAAGTGAGGGGATCGACCACGATCCAGCCGCTCTTGCCCTCGATCAGCGTCATGTTGGCGATGTCGAAGCCGCGCAACTGGTAAATGCCGTCGGTGACCTTGAACAGGCCGATCTGGGCGTTGAGCACCGCGTGGCGCCATAGGCTGGGATTGACGGTGGCTGGAGCCGGGCCCTGCTCGAACTTGTATTCGTCGAAATCGACCAGTACGCTGCCGTCCTCGGCCAGGATCTTGCCCTCGGGGCGGGCAATGAAGCCGTGCTTGGCGTCCTCGAAGTCTTGCTGATCGTCCAGCTTCAGGCTTTGCGCCATCTCCTGGTTGGCCTTGATCGTGGCTTGGGCGGCGTCGGAAGCTGCGCCGCCGACACCGTTGTTTTTGCTGCAACCGCCGGCCAGCGCCAGTATGGCTGCCAGTATGGCTTTCTCGAAGGTTTTCATAGTCTCCTCCCTGTGGTTTTGGGTACTTGAATGAGTGGATCCCGGCAGGCTAAAGGATGTTGTTTGGGCAGTCCAATGCATTCTGCGCGCAAGGCCGATGCATGCGGCGCATGCCGGGGCGTGCGGGCAGCCAGAGGGATGGGCGTAACGTGTAAAATGCGGGGATAGAGTTGAATCGCCCACAAGGCGGTTCGGTTCGATGCTTCTGTTGCACCCAAAGACACAATTTTTGGCATGGAGACTGAATGAACGCACCCCTGACTTCCGGGCAGCGCCAGCTGCTGGAAAATATTTCCCTGGACGACAAGTACACGCTCGCGAGCGGTCATGCCTTCATGACCGGCATCCAGGCGATGATACGGCTGCCGATGATGCAGCGCCAACGCGACTTGGCGGCCGGCTTGAATACGGCGGGCTTCATTACCGGCTATCGCGGCTCGCCGCTGGGCACGGTGGACCAGACGGCGATGAAGGCGAAGAAGTATCTCGACGCCCATCATGTGAAATTCCATCCGGGGATGAATGAAGACCTGGCCGCCACCAGTGTCTGGGGCACGCAGCAAGTCAACCTGTTTCCCGGTGCGCAATACGACGGCGTGTTTGGCATGTGGTACGGCAAGGGGCCGGGCGTGGACCGCTGCGGCGACGTCTTCAAGCATGCCAACATGGCCGGCACTTCGCGCCACGGCGGTGTATTGGTTATGGCCGGCGACGACCATGCGGCCAAGTCTTCCACCACGGCGCACCAGAG